>Ga0164296_1005592_pt1 | contig 10933 bp, 12 predicted proteins | sample GEODES057metaG_FD_113533 | JGI IMG/M metagenome (GOLD analysis project Ga0164296, IMG submission 113533) | Dystrophic lake water microbial communities from Trout Bog Lake, Wisconsin, USA - GEODES057 metaG | ecosystem: Environmental > Aquatic > Freshwater > Lake | place: USA: Trout Bog Lake... | reverse complement strand
CTTGTGTGGCTTGCCCGCTGCGTATCTCACGCTCGTTGGCGCAGGAGACTATCCGTGGGAGGTCGAGTTCTCGGCCGTGGTCGCAGCGTCGAGCTTGCTGTACGGGGTGCGTGCCGGCACGCCTTGTGCTCCTCGGCACACCAGTGGCCACCGGACCCAGGGACTCTGACTTGCTCCGACGCGTCCTGGGTCCAGGGCGTCGCGGCCACCTACTTCGCACACAACTGGCACAACTTCGGCTCCCTCTTCTGCGTCGTCACGCTCTGCAGCTTGTCCGCGGACAGGCGCGTGGAGACACACTTCGTTTTCGCGTCGTCGCTCACACCGCCTGCGCACAACCTGCAGCCTGGCGCCCACCAACAAGATGGTGTGCTGTCTAGACCGTCTCATGGCGACAGTGTCCACTTTCCTGAGGTGCGTGTGCTTCCGCGGGCCACGTCCCAAGATCACGCAACTGACGCTCTCTCCCTGCACAGCCCGATCCGCGTCGTGTTGACACCTGGCCTGGCGTGCATGCAAGTCAAGCTGATGGTCACGTTCCTGCTGGTCTTCAGTCTCAGCTTCCTGGCCTGGAGCAGAGGCAGCAAGTCCATGTCCGACTTCCGAACGCGGCACGTGTGCTGGCACATCGTCAGCGCTGCTGCCCTCGCGTGGCTGGCGTGGGTAGAGGGCTCGAGCACACATCACGTGCCGCTCTTTCAGACGCTGCTCGCAAGCGCGAGACGATAGACATTGCGTTGCCCTGGGCCAGTGAGCCATCGCGCGCTGCGCCATCATCAGAATAAGCTGAAATATGCAATAACACACCTAGCCGTAGCAGAGCTCGTGAGTTCCACACGTGTCAGCTAGACCCGACGCTGTGATTGCCAGCTTATCGCCGCTGTGCATGAAGGCGTCCCTCCGCTGCGCGGGCCTCCTGCAACGCATCATCTTCATCTTCATCCACAGATCCTTCTCCGTGTCCGGCACCATCCGCGTGGCGCATTCTCTGGACCTCACCTTCCTCCATATCTGACGCTTCAGCGCTCACAGCATCAAGCTCGCGCACCAGCGATCTGAGCGCTTGCCGCCTGGTCTTGCCCTTGGAATGGCTGCCAGGGCTCTGCCCACTCGATCGCGGCGTCCTTGCTCTCGATGGCGCCGGTGGAGAAAATTGGGGCCAGTCTGCGACCGCGCGATTGATAGACAGTCTAGCAGCATCTGGGCCAGCAGGCGGCGGATTCATGGCACTCTGGTGGTTTATGAAGGCGGTCGCCAGGGCGATCAGCTGCTGCTGTTGCACTTGCATCTGCTGAGCGGAACCGTGTTCAGCATAGGCAGCGTTTGAGTATACATTCAATCCTGCTGGAAACGGCGTCGCGTGCACAGGCTCGACAGGTCCGGGAAGAGGAGACGGCATCATGAAGTGTGGCGGTGGCAGCATTTGGGGCACAGGCATCGCTCCTGGCGATTGCGCAGCGGTCGATGGCGCAGCTGCTCGTGGACTTGGCCGGGGAGGTCTCGAACGCGGATGTGGAGGGGCTTCTTCTATGTCAGCATCGCTCCATTCGCCATCGTCCTGGCGCGCGCGCCGCCGCCGCTGAGCCCGCTCGGTGGAGGTCAGCCGATGTACGTTCGGGCTATTCTTCCTCGTCAGCTCATCTTCCTCGTGCAGCTGGCGCATCAGCATCATGCGCCGTAGCGCATGCAATGATGAGCTGCTCAGCCGGCGAAGGCGTGACCGCATGGGGCTTTCATGGCCTCGTGAAACCCGTACACGCCGTGCCTGTGCCGAGCCCGAGCTGGGTGTGCTCCGCATGCATTTGCGGTAGCAGCCACGCCGGTAGCAGCAGTAAGTGAGGAGCACGAGGACGAGGATAATCCCCACGATGAGCGCCCAGCCAGATGGCGTAAGTTTCAACATGCCGCCTGATGACTGCGTGGACAGCGCCGACGCAGGGACCGTGTCGCCTGACACGTTGGGATTGGCCATGGACGCGAGCGTGCTCTGCTGGATGTTGCAATACTGCATGCTGAACAAGTCTTGAGTTGGGTCAGTGGTCCACCCATTGTCGCATACGCAACAGGACGACACGCCCGACGTCGCTGAGGGTAGACCTGGACTGCCGTGTGCTCCGCAACTGCAGTTCGTGGCGGCTGCAGCCCGACCGCAGGCGTTGGAGGCGCACAGCAGGAGCGCCTGCATTGACCTGTTCATCTGACGCCCACCTCCTGCGAGCTGTGACGGCACGCGACAGGGCGTCGAGAAGTGCTGCATTAGAAGAAGAAGATGAGTATAGTTTGGGAGAGCAGAGAGTGAGCGCGCGCTGCGGGAAGAAGCGCGAGCAAAGAACACCAAAAGACATTGAGCCTTGTTCACTTCGAGCTCGCCTGCTTATGCTCCCACAGGTGCCTTGTTATACGTGCCTTGCTGTCCTACGACGGGTCTGGTTGACTGCGGTGTCGCACACGCGTGCCTGCGCGACGGGCAGTCGAAGCAACGAACAATTTTGGTGCGCAATTCCGATCGACCAGTTCAACTGCCTTCGCATCCTCCTCGCTATAAGCTCACAATCTGTTTTCATAGCCGCGGTGAGTGTAGACGCGTGCGCAGCGCGCTGCAAGAGTCGTCGCCATGGCGCTGGTGCCACACACAACGACTCAAGCAGCCGGTGAGAAAGCCCTCGTTCTTCATAGTGGGTCTCAGCAACCGGTGCGTTGTAGCGGACGCGATAACGCAGACATACATAGGCTCCGTCTGCGCCAGCCTTGTCGCCGCTTGTGCTGCCTGGCTGCTCACGCTCACTCCGCGCTCTGTCTGTGTCACGCTGCGCAGGGTCACACGGGCGACCCGGTGAAGGACTTGGAGGCCAAGTTGAAGTTCATCCAGGAGCACGTGCCGACGCGCATCCAGAACGTCTCTGGAAGGTCTGTCCTTGTGTGCCCTTGCGCGCAGACGCAACGGCACACACTACGCATGCCTTCCTGCTTTTCCTGACTTTCTTGTGTGCGTCTCGCGCTTTACAGCCAAGCTGGCGCGGGATCGGGCGAGTTCCATCAATACCGCATGGTGTGGTCCTTCACCTCGCCTCCACCCACACCTCTTCCTCTGACACCTAATTTCTTGTCATTCAGGCACGGAGACGAGAGCAGTTCCGACTGGAGCGCATGGACGAAGAAGAGGCGCAGGCGAAAGCACAGGCTGAGTTCGAGGAGAAGCAGAGGGAACGAGAGCAGCGATGTGCGGAGCGGTCGTCAAAGAAGCGGCTGAAGCGGCAGAAGAAGAAAGAAAGGAAGCGCGGGAAGCAGACAGATGATGGCGGTAGAGCGCCTGCACCGGAGGGAGGAGACGTAGAGAGCGAGAGCGACCCAGATGAAGAGCCATTGGCGGGAAGGGCTGAATTGGACTAGCCGGTGTATTGAATGTCGCCATTCATGAGTGCCGCACATGCTGCGTCCAATAGATGGGGCTGCGTCGACCTTGGACGGTTGCCTCCCAAGCTGTCCTCACACTGTACGGTGATTGGCTTATGAAGCCGCTCGCATCAGTGGCGGCATTGCGCCAGCGCTGCGGATCATCGAAACAGCTGCGCATCTCGATGGCGAGCTCAAGGCAATCTGTGGCGGTGACGAACGTGCCGCCTGGCGACATCACCTCAGCCACGCTGCTTGCAAGCTCGGGCTGCAGGAGCCGCTTCCTGCGCTCCGATTGCTGGCGCCATGGGTCCGGAAACAAGCAGGTCACAGAGACTAGCGGCCCCTTATACTCAGCAAGGAGTGTGTGGAGGAAATGTGGATGCCGGATATTGAGGCTGAGGAATGCAACGTTGCGTCGCCTCCCCTTGTCTGCTGCCACCGCCCGTGCGCGGTCCAGCACTCTGTCGCGCAGGTCTATGCCCAAGAAGTTTGCAGAGCTGCTCTGCTCCGCGAGCTGCAGGCAGAACTCACCATACGCGCAGCCCAGGTCTAAGTGGAGCGGCAAACACGTGTCTGCAAACAGTGTTTGGAAGTCTGGTACCTCCAGCGGGCGGCCGAGAAGCTCCGGCGACAGCGGGTTCACGTGCAGCCTCGTCTTGGCCCGGGGCACTCGCAGCACGGGTGGCTTCGTTGACTCGCGTCTCGACTCGGAGTCATGAGAGATAAATTCAGCGCAGCAAAAAGAAGAGACTCGGAAGCTGCGCTGAAACAAGCGCATGCGCAGGAGTCAAAGGGCCTGAGCAGGAGTGAGCAGGAGGGAGACAAAGGGCCTTGCAAAGGCAGTGCCCCCTTGGGCCACGCTGGCGGCGAGAGAGCATTGAGCGGGCCATCGCAGCGTCATTTGACAGTTTATAGGACACAGCAGTCGTGCAGGACCTGCATAGTTGACGGAGCTGCGTGTTCGGACGGTGTGGCGTGCGTTCCACTGCTTGCGTGCCATGCGGAGCGGAACGCTGGCCTTTGGTGGACTCTCCAGCTTGCGGCAGCCGTCAGCTCAGTCATGGCAACGAGACGCGAACTTCACTGGTGACTCAGCAGCACGCGCTGTTGCAGCAGCTCACCTCAGGCAACGGGCCGCTGTTGGCTCTCAATTCGGTCTCACGCCGCGCCGCGCTCGATGTGTTGGTGCCGGCAGACAACTAACAGGTCCGTGATTGTTTGCTACGCAGCTTTAACCACGTTGCAGCGGCGCCACCACTTGGTGAGTCAAAGCTGAGCCACCGCCTTGTGCACTCGTCCTGCCAGGCGCCGTCGTCGCCATGGCAAAGCCCCGACGCACGCAGCGCGTGTCGCAGCAAATCATGCGCGAGTTGTCGTTGCTCATGTTGAGCGATAAGCGCGTCAGGTGCTTCCCCGACCGAACCTTTTCACTGTCTCTGAAGGTGACGGCGGCTGAACCAAGCTGTTCCACCGCGCCTGCAGGTCTGCTATGTCGCCCGAGGAGCGCCTAGGCGCAGACACCCGGCTCACGACACTGGCCAGTGTCACGGAGGTGGTCATCTCCGGTGACTTGCAGGTTTGTTTTGTGGCCCATTACGTGCTGTTGGTATCGTGGCTGATGCATCGCTCACGCTTCTCCTGGGGCTCATATCGAATTCACAGGTGGCCAAGGTGTACGTCTCCTTCTTCGGTGCGCAAATCGAGCGGCGCCCTCATACACATCGTGGTAATCGCATCCCCACACCACACTCACACTTTTCTGCTTCCCCCTCCTTCGTTTTCAGGCGATGAGCGCCGGTCGACGCTTGCATTCTCGGGATTGCAGCGCCTGGAGGGTTACCTGCGCAGCCAGGTGGGGAAGGCCATGCAGCTTCGATTTGTGCCAGAGCTGCGGTTCTTTAGGGACGAGGGCGCCGAGCGGGGTGGACGAGTGCTAAATCTCCTGTCCGGCCTGCGCGATGGAGAGTCACCAGCGCTGGCGGCGAGTGACATTGACAGCGAGGACTCCGACTTCTTTGAGGAGGAGGAGGACAACAGCGATGTGGAGCTCATCCAGTACAGCTCTGAAGAGTCTGATGGGGACATTATCATGGTGCATAGCGATGGCGAGGTGTCAACATAGAGCGAGTCTTAGTGCGGCACGGCGCGCGAGTGCACGTCACGAGAGGACTTTGCATCCCCTTCGCCATGCGCATCCTTGTCACCAATGACGATGGCATCGACGCCCCGGGCCTGCGCACGCTGGTCAAGGCGTTGGCGGATGATGGGCTAAAGACGTGGGTCGCTGCTCCGGACAGCGAGCGTAGCGCGACAGGTCACGGCATCACAATCCTGCGTCCACTGACTGCAGTCCGCGCGGAGGTGCACGGCGCCGTTGAAGCATATGCAGTCGACGGCCGTCCAGCAGACACAACAATGCTGGCGCTGAGCGACGCAGGCTTGTTTGCCGACACCGACGGAGCTGCTTTCGACCTCGTTGTGTCCGGCATCAACCGCGGCAACAACTACGGCCTGCACGTCATCTATTCTGGCACAGTCGCTGGCGCTCGAGAGGCTGCCTGCAAAGGCCTTCCCGCGGTTGCGCTCTCACTGGACAGCCACAGCCGGAGCGCAGATTATAGAGACTCAGCAGCAGCAGCGCTGCCGCTCTTGCACTGTCTCGCTGGCCGCAAGGATCTGCGCGACGCACTGTCGTCAACGGTGCTCAACGTCAACGTGCCCGCATGTCCACTGGCTGACATGCGCGGCTACCGGCTCAACGCGCAAAGTGTGGAGTGCACCCGCCCCGGCTTCAAGCCGGCTCAAGTTGACGGCATGGCAACAGGCGCACGGGCGTGGATGAACTCCGCAGCAGCTGGCACCGCATTGGATAGACTGAAGGACTGCGATTCGACGGCCACCAATGAGCGCTTCGTGTCCGTCAGCGTGCTCATGCTGACCAGCTCTGCGCCGCTGAAGCATGATGCGGTGCACATAGACACAAGCCGCCTCGGGGATGGCATACATGCAGAGTCAGCACTAGCAGTGCTAGAGCTTGCTGCGCAGGCTGCTCTTGCTTCTGGCAGCGCCGACATCACGCGTCGCATCGCGGGTGGACAGCGCACAGATGCACCGGCAGAGAGTGTTTGAGATTGCGTCCTTCCATTTGATATTCCAATTGATATATTGATCCCGTTGCGTCTCCGGTCCTCACCTCTAGAATGTCCAGCGGCATCAGTGCGCCGCCAGCGGCACCGAGCCGCGTGTGATCGTGATGTCACCGTACGGTGCCTCCTGAGACACAGCCACCAGGCCGGTGGTGGCGAGAACCAGCACCTGCGCGAAGAGCTGCGCAGTCTGCGTCTTGCCCAGGTTATTGCCGCGCACCATGGCATCGAACACCAGGCCACGCGAGCCGCCGCCACCAGCCGCCTCCTCTGATGCGGTGCCCAGCGCGCGATTGACGTAGGCCATGACAGCGGCAGAGACACCGGACAGGCCAGGCCCGCCTCCAGGGGCTGGCTGCGTGTACCCCGTGGGACCCGACTCGAAGCCCAGCGCGCTCTCGAAACGCTGGCTCAGGCCACGGCCAGTCACGCGGCCCTCCGGGAACGGCACACCGCCGACATCGGGCAGGTCATCCGGCAGAACGCCGTCATCGAAGCCATCAGACAGGGGCGCCAACCCGCCGCGCGTGAGCGCAGTGTGGCCTGACGATGGCGATGTGGCGCCAGCAAGTGCTGCCGCAAGCGCGGATGCAGAGCCGGTCGCGGCGCTGACATTGGAGCGGCGTCCAAAGAGGGCACCGAAGGAACCACTGGCCGGGGAGCGTCCCAGCGGCCCATGCGCGCCGTGACGGAAGCCCTCGACGTCATCGTCGTCAAATGGCGCAGGAGGCATGTCGGCGAACTCATCGTCGCCGGGTGGGTGGGCAGCTCCATCGTCAGGCTCATCGACGGCCTTCTTCTGCGCGCGAGTCTTCGCAGGCGGAATATTGCGCGCCAGCAGGTTCATCAGGGTCGGGCACAGCAGGCGGCCGCGATGCGTGCGACCCGGCTCGACAGGCAGGCGGTGGCCAGCCAACAGCAGTTGGCTGGGCTGACGCAGCGCGCTGTCCACACGCACACTGAGCGCCGCCACGCCACCACCGGTCTTCTTACCAGCAGCAGGCGCCGTGTCCATGTCCACAGCCACATCGCCGAGCTTGCGGCGCACGCAGGAGATGTCGGTCGCATCTGACAGCCACTTGCGCAGCAGGTCGCCGTGCAGCGTGATGGCGGAGTCCGTGCGCATGGCGGGCGCCGCTTTCTTGTTATTCAGGATGCCCACAGTCTTGCGCCGCTTCTTCGGCGGAGACTTGCCCGCGGCCGCCTCCCCGAGCTCATCGTCATCGTCCATCGGCAGCGGCGGCGGCGGCATGTCATCGTCGTCTTCAGCCACAGGCGCCAGCCCGGCATTCGGCTCCAGCTCGCCGAATGGTGAGCGCGCCGCGCCACCAGCGCTGCCACTGCGACGCGGCTGTAGCGGTGCCAAGCCCTCAAGCTCGTCATCGTCAGGTAAGACAGCGAAATCCTCCTCTTCCTCACCCGGCATGAAGAAGCTTCGCGGACCCGTGATGCCGCGCGAGATGGATGGCTCGTGGGCATCGGGCAGGGTGAAGTCATCGCGATGGCCACCACGGCGACTGGCGCCATTTCGCTGAGCACGGACGGCCTCCAGGCCGCGCAGCGCCTGGCTGTCCACGAACATGAAGCTGAGGAGGATGAAAGATAGACAGAGCAGCGAGGAGCGCGTCAGTGTGGCGATGCAAACAAGCGCAATGGCACACGAGAGCACCTGTCCCCTCCCTGACTGAACAAGAAATCGTTGTCGTTGGCGCCCTCCATCATCTGCAGGATCTCCAGCGCATCCACCGGCGCATTGGCATGCGCCTCCTCGCGGCTCCGCTTCTTGCCTTTGGGAAGCACTTGGCGGCCGCCTTCCGCGGCTAGCGTCTGGTCCGCCTCGCCTGGCGCAAGCGCAGTGGCCACGCTCTGCAGGCGGGACACCGTCGTGTTGGCATCATCTGCCCGTGGTGAGAATATGACGCCCAGAGTGAGTGAGTGTTGGATGCGCCCAGGATCGCGAGTGGTGCTTGTGTCTGTCTGAGCCTCGTACCGTACAGCAGCACCAGCTGGCGGTTGTACAGCATCACGATCCCGTTCAGCAACATGGCTTGCAGGCGCAGCGCCAGAGGGACGCTTGGCTTTATGAGCGCCTTGCTGGAAAGGCGGGCGGACAAGGGGAGGCGGTGTGCAGTCGCATGACTGTTGTTAGTTTTCCTCGTGCCTCGACAGCCCACGCAGTGTCCCGCGCACCAGGTATCCACGACGCTCATGGTCGCCGCTTTGTGACGAGGGAGCTTGAGGGCCTTGGACGCGGGCATGGTGCCGAGGATCCTGCCGGAGGAGTACGAAACTCAGGCGCCCTTGGGAAAGCGAGCGCGACACCGCACGCCGTGGCGTTGTCCGCGCCAGACGCGCGTGGCATATCCGCACCATATCTGGCCCATGGTCGTCTTGGGGTGCAGCAGCTCTGTGGAGAAGAACATCTGCGGCGGCGGCGGAGGTGCGAGGTGCCCGCAGGCCAACAGGCGTGGTCAGTCCGAGAGCCTCAGAGCGCGCGTGCAGTGCAACTGAACGCACCTCTGACCGGCACTGCGCTCTGTGTCACTGCTGCGACTCGGGGTGGTACACAGGCAGGCGAGGCGACGGGGCGGCTTCGCGTGAGAAAACGGACCTCTGGAGGGAGAGTGACGTTGGCAGCTCTGCAGGCTCATCTCGCGCGGCTCATCTGCAGGACATGTCGCAGGGTGTCTCCACACACGCGCGGAGGTGCACAAACGAGGTAGCCATCTCTCAGCGCTGTGTCCTCAGAACTGCGGACACCGCCATCGACCATGCCACCAGATCGGCGCTCTCCTCGGAAGGATTGAGTTCAAGGGTTTATCTGTATGACACAAAAAATCGTACGTTCTAAGGAACTATGGCTACTCTGCTGCCCTACAGCTGTGTGCCGGGATGCAGGGTGTGGGCGGCTTCGCCCTCTTGACCCGCAGCCCGACTCGCGCGCGCTAATTCATCCACGGGTGCTGCGTATGTGTGCTCAACAAGCAGCGCTTCAGGCGCTCGCCTTGGGCTGCTTCGCCTTGGTGGCTGCGTCCACCAAGTACACCACGTTGCGGAAAGACACCCCACTGTGGTTGGTCAGCGACATCTCGCACGTGCGGCTGGTGCTGTACCCGTCGCTGCAACCGCCCACTGCAAGGTGCTGCAAGCTGCCGGCTGTGAGCTCCGGGAAGCGCATGCCCCGGTCCCCAGCCATGCCGCAGCACGGGATGCCGCTGGCCTGCACGTTGGTTGCGCACATGCTGGCCACCTTCATGAATGTGTTCTCCAGCCCCATCTTCTTGGAGCTGCACGGCACGTGCACCGCCACGTTCTCCTTCACGGGCGTGAAGTCGAGCTTGTCGAGCAGGAAGTTGTGGATGAACTCCACAGGCTCGTACAAGCTCAGCCGCAACCCGCTGTTGTTGCCCAGCGCCTCCTTCAGCGTGGACAGGCACGGGCTGGTGTCCAGCAGCACCGGGTACTTGCCGTTCTCAGAGGCAGCAGCAATGGCTGTCTCCATCTCGCCAGCCTTGCTCGAGGCTGCACCCTTGATGCCGCGGCTGTTGAACATCATGCCGCAGCACAAGCTGTTGATGCCCTGCGGGTAGATGACCTCGTAGCCAGCCTTGTGCAGGACGCTCAACATCTTCTCAGTGGCAGCCTCCTGCTCACTGTCTGTGCGTGCCGGGCCCATCATGCGAGTCACGCAGCTAGGCACATACACCACCTTGCGCGCCGCAGCGCCAGTGGCAGCGCGCAGCGTGGGCGGCACAGGCTGGGGCAGCACAGGCGCAGCCTTGGGCATGTGCTTGTTCCACACCGGCACGTAGTTGCCCGTCGCCTTGTTCAGCGCCTTGCTGACCATCTCCAGCGGCTTGGGGCCCACCACAGCGTGCATGGTGTCCAGCATGGCGAGCACGCCGCGCCCAGCGGTCACTGTTGCTGTGAAGTTCTTGGCCAGCATCATGGCAGCGCCATTTGCTGTCTTGTCGTTCTTCAGCTCTTCTGCGCGCAGGTGCTTCACAAGCTCGCCCGTGTTAATGGACACCGGGCACTTGGATTGGCACATGCCGTCAGCGGCGCAGGTGCTGGTGCCCAGGTAGTCAAACGCCTGGGTGAACGCCTTGAGCCGCGTCTCATCCTCCACGTTGCGGCTCGGCAGCGCACGCAGCCGGCTGATCTCGCGATACACGGTGATGCGCTGACGCGGCGTCAGCGACACGTCGCGGGACGGGCAGTTGGACTCGCAGAAGCCGCACTCGATGCAGCGGTTCACGATGTCGTTTGCCGCGGGGCTGGGCTTGAGGTTCTTCTGGTGCACGTCCGGGTCAGCGTTGAGGATGACGCCCGGGTTGAGCACGTAGTCCGGGTCGAACAGCTCCTTGAGCTGCCACATGAGAGCGTAAGCG
>Ga0164296_1005590_pt1 | contig 10937 bp, 7 predicted proteins | sample GEODES057metaG_FD_113533 | JGI IMG/M metagenome (GOLD analysis project Ga0164296, IMG submission 113533) | Dystrophic lake water microbial communities from Trout Bog Lake, Wisconsin, USA - GEODES057 metaG | ecosystem: Environmental > Aquatic > Freshwater > Lake | place: USA: Trout Bog Lake... | reverse complement strand
TTTCACCCGACAAGGCACGCAACGTGCTGGCGCGGATGGATGAGGCCGTGGTGCCGGCATTGCGCGATGTCGTCGCCGGCAAGCCCGATCCGCGTGTGGAACATTTCGACCGCGCTTGCCGCGAATTCCTGAAACGCTACCGCCGGCAAATCCGCAATGACCCCGCGGAAGACGCGGACGGCCAGCAGGACGGTGCCACCCCCCGCCAATCAGCCGTCCTGCGCACCGGCGATGACCTGAAGAAATTCATCGCCAACACCAGCGACGACACGATCGCCTCCTACCTTAAAAGCGAATACCCGCAGACCATCGCCGTCGTGCTCTCGCTGTTCGACCCGCCGGTCGCCGCGCGCGTGGTTGGGCAGTTCTCTGAAGACCTGACGGTGGATGTCTTGCTGCGCGTCGCCCAGATGGAGCCGGTTAAGGAAGATCTGCGCATACTCGTGGAACATGCGTTGAAGCAGGAAATATACAGTTCGATGGGCAATGCGACCTCCATGTCGCCACCCCGGGCCGCGGCATCGATCCTGAACAGTCTCGATGCGGAACGATCCAACAGGCTGCTGTCGCTGTTGCGCTTGCGCAGCACCGATGTCTCGGACCAGATCGAAATCCACATGTTCACCTTCAAGGACTTTCTGGCCCTTTCGGTGGAATCGTTGGCCATCGTTATCGCCGCCGTGGACAAGGAATTACTGTGCGTCGCCCTGAAAGGCGTGGCTGCGGCCGATCGCGCGCGCATCCTCGGCAGCCTGTCCAATCGTGCCGCGAAAGCCTTCGAACAACGCTTCAACGAAATGGGCAAGGTGAAATCAAAAGACGTGAATGAGGCACGGTCGAATCTGCTGGGCATCATCCGCACCCTGGTGGCCGAAGGACAAATCGACCTCGACGACGAAAATGAGGGCACCTGACTTCTAACCGAAAGGTCTACAAAACGTGGACGACGATATCGCCATCGACAAGATGACTTCCATGCTCGACATCGGCGTCACACTCAGCGCCGTACTGGGCAGCGCCGTCATGCCGATCTCGCAACTCCTCAAACTCGGCCGGGGCGCCGTCGTCGAACTCGACCGGCGGATCGGCGAACCGATCGATATCCATGTCAACGGACGCTGCATCGCACGCGGTGAAGTCGTGGTGATCTCGGGATCTCGTCTAGGCGTGACGATGACGGAAATCGTCAAGACACGCTAAGCCCGCCAAACCGCGCAAGGCGGCACCGATGCTGATCGACACGACGATGTTCGTTATGATCGTTACGAACATCTTCATCTTCCTGTTCAACGGGAAATCCGACACAAGCCGGATGTATCTAGTCGTACCTGGCCTGATACTGGGCACGATCGGCCTGCGATCATTATTCGGCGTCCTGGCCGTCGTGGCACTGCTCAGTGGCGGACGCACGGGCATCGGCAATGCACTGGCCTTGCTGACGGACATGCTACAAAACCAGTCCCTACCGGTGCTGGGGCTGATCCTGACCGCGCTGTGCATCACCAATTTATTCGTACTGTCGAAAGGTATTTCCCGCGCGACCGAGGTGATGGCGCGGTTCTACCTCGATTCCGTGCCCGGACGGCAGATCGCCATCGATGCAGACCTGTCCAATGGCATGATCACCTTCGAAGAGGCCCGCGCGCGGCGGACCGGCATCGACTCCCTGACGACATCATACAGCCTGTTCGACAGCATCAGTAAATTCATCCTTGGTGAGAACCTTTCCAGCGTCATCATCATCATCGTCGCCTTCGTGATCCTGCTGGCGACCGGCAGGACCGATCAGGCCAGCTTGCTGGCTCTGCTCAGTATCGCCCTGGCGTGGCAGGCTTGGCAGGCGATCGGTTCATGCTCCTGCGTCTACCCGCTGTTCATATTCTCCGCCGGAAACCGTCAGTCCTCGCGCACACCGGCCAACAGACGCCGGCAAATGCTGCTGATCGGTGGGCTGGCCATCGCGGCGCTGGTCTTTGCCTGGATGCCGCTGCTGGGACTGCTCTGCCTGATTCCGCCGGCTTGGCTGCTCGTCCGCCTGAAACCGCCACCCGCACCGACCGCTTTGGCACAACCAGCCACCGAGGCACCGCGGCTCGACCCCAGCCAAGCGACACTGACGATCGAAGTCGATCCGATCCTCGCCTCCACGCTGGGCACCCGCGTCGGCGAGTTTCGCGAATTGGCGCGGCAATTACGCCAAGCAAAGCAAAGCGAATTGGGCTTTGCATTTCCCCCCATCGCCGTCGTCGATAATCCGGAGTTGGAACCCGGAACCTATCGTATCGCCGTCAATGGCGTGAAATTGGCCGACGTGCAGTTGCACGCAGATCGTTTGCTCGCCATCCCCGGCAGCGAAGAACCACAGCCAATACCAGGCATCGCGACGCAAGACCCGGTCTTTGGCCTACGCAGCCTGTGGATCGCCGGCGCCGACGCACCCCGCGCAACCGCCGCCGGCTGGATCGTGACCGATCCGCTGGGGGTGATGCTGACGCATCTGGACCACCTTATCGCCACCCAGGCCGAAAAATTCCTCAACCTCGCCGAAAGCAAACGCCTCGTCGCCGAGGTCGAAACGACCCTGCCCTATCTGCTCGCCGAATTGACCGCCAAGGACATGAGCACGGTCGGCCTTCATCGGCTTTTCGCACTGCTGCTAGAGGACGGTTTCAGCCTGACGCCAATGACCGAAGTCCTATTGGCGATCCGAGAAGCGCTGGTTCTGGCGCAACGGGCGCCGCGTGACATCATCGCCTTCATCCGCCGCTCCCTCGTCGCCTTTACCATCGCGCGCTACCGCGATGAGGCCGGACAGGTTCAGGCAGCGGTGCTGCGCGTGCAGACGGCACAATCGCTGGAAGAAGTTATCAAGGCCCCGGCCACGGTATTCGACCTCACCCGCCAGCCCAGCGAAATTTCCGCGGTGCTGACCAATCTCCGCAGCCTCGCCAAGCCCGACAGGTTGCGCGGTGGCCGTCTGGTCTTGCTCATGCCCGCCTCGCTGCTGCCGCTGCTGATGCCCCTGGTCCGCCGCGAGAATATCAGCGTCTTCGCACTGACGCATGACGAGGTCGATGCCAGCATGAACCTGCAGATCACCGCAACGATCTGACACGCGCCATCGCCGAAACCCGGCGCGACGGTCCAACAAACAAGGCCGCGCTCGCCGGCTTGGCGCTAGCCCGCTTGGCGCCAGAACGGCTGACGCGACCGCACCGGATCCAGCAGCGACCAATCGCCGTCCGGCAGCACATGACCCAGCGGAAATGGCGGCCGCGGTTCCAGCCCCAACGAGCGCACCACGCGATCATCGCGATAGTAAACCTGCAGCACGACGCGCGCGAGCGTCGCCACCGCGACCCCGCCCTCTGCCCGCAGGGCCGCCGCGACGTGCTGGCGCTGCGCAGGCGCCAGAGCGGCAAAAGAGCCCCCGGCCAACGCCGCCAGCCTTTCCAACGCCGCGCGCACCGCCGGGGCGTCGCGGCCAAGCGTTGCCAGCATATCGGCTTGGATCGCGGGGTCATCCGCGCCGGGCACGGCGAATTCGGCACTTGCCGGCACGATACAGCCAGCGATCGCCCGCAGATCGTCCTGCTGCGCCGGGGTCAGGTCGGTTGGGTTTGTCATCACACGCCTCAATCGAACAAATTGGCCAAACGCTGCTTCATCTGATCGGCGATGTAGAGCGCAAGCGCCTGAATGGTGGAGGTCGGGTTGACCCCGCCGGAGGTGACGAAGATCGAGCCATCGACGATGAACAGGTTCTTCACGTCATGCGCGCGTCCCCATTCATTCACGACCGAGCGCGCCGGGTCGTTGCCCATCCGGGCCGTACCCAGCAAATGCCAACCGCCATACAGGATCGGACTATTGGTGCAGATATCGCGCGCGCCCGCCGCTGCCAGGAACTCTTTCGCCCGAGCGATGCCGTGCGCCATCATCCGCTGCGAATTTTCGCTGATTGTATAATCGATCTTCGGTGATGGGATGCCGTGGCTGTCCGTTAAAACGGGATCGAGGGTGACGCGATTATGCGCCTCCGGCAGGTCTTCGCAGATGGCGGAGAGTTGGATGCGATGCCCGTTCAGCCTGCGGAACACGCGATGATGATCGTCCCCCCAGGGCAGCAGTCCTTTCGCGTCGCTCATCACCGCCTCCATCACCGGGCCGGCGCCGCGGCCAAACTGGAAGCTATAACCACGCACGAAGTCGCGCGCGGGGTCGGTCTCGTAAAACTCCTTGCTCCACAGGCACGTCGGCGGCGCGCGGTTGCTGTCGGTCGGCGCATCGACATAGCCGTAGACCTGGGCATAGGGATGAAACATCAGGTTCTTGCCGACAAGGCCACTGGAATTGGCCAGGCCGTCGGGGAATCTCTCTGATTTGGAATTCAGCAACAGGCGCGGCGTGCCAATACCGTTGCAGGCCATCACCACAACCTCGGCAGCCTGAAAACGCTCGACCCCGTCCTTGTCGTAATAAATGACGCCCGAGGCCATGCCATCGGCATTGACGGTGATTTCGCGCACGCGGCAATGGGTCCGCAATTCCACGCCGGCACGAATGGCATGCGGCCAATAGGTGATATCGGTGCTGGCCTTCGCCCCTTGCGCACACGCCGGCGTACAGTGCCCCAAATTGATGCAGCGCGCTCGGCCATCATAGTCCATCGTCGCCACCGTGGTATCGGACGGCCACCAATGCCAACCCAACTGGTTCATCGCCGAACCGATGATCGCGCCCGACAGGCCCAAAGGCTGTTGGGGCATCGGCGGATTGCGCGGCGGCTGGCCGGGATCACCGGCAAGGCCCGACACACCCATCATACGGTCATTCTCTTCAAAGAACGGCACCAGCATGTCGTAGTCGATCGGCCAATCATCGGCCACACCGTCCAATGAGCGGACACGGAAGTCCGACGGATGCAAGCGCGGCCAATGCGCCGTATACATGATCGTGGAACCGCCAACGCCGTTGTAATTCACCACCTTGATCGGCGAGGCATCATCATTGATCGGATAATCCTCGGCCCGGCCGCGAATGTTCGGACTGGGCGAGTAGTCACCGAAAAACCGCGCCTCCCAATCGCGGCCGTTGGTGGGATAGTCGGACGGCTTCGTCCAGCCGCCCTGATCCAGGCAGACGATCCGCATTTTCGTCTCGGCCAAACTGTAAGCCATCGCCGCGCCGGAGGCACCGGCGCCGATGATCAGGACATCGACAATATCGCTCATGTCGGTCGCTCCCCCTTTTTTGGGCAGCATGATCGCGGCGCGGAAACCTGGCAATGGCAGGCTCCGGCGCACGGAGGCCGGGCAATGAAAACGCTGCGGAATGATTGTCGGATCAAAGGCGCGTCGCCAATGCCAGCCGACGACGTCTCGCAGCCAGAGGCGGCTGCCGGGGGCGGTCAACGCTGTTCGGCAGCGGGCCCCATGGGACGGCCTGATGGGCGGCCTTGATGGGCGGTCTTGCTGGACCGGCCTTGCTAGACGGCCAGTCGGGTCAGGGCAGCGGCGGGTGCAGCGGCACACCACGAAGACGCGGCAGCAGGATCATATCCCACGGGCTGGGCATCTCCCCCACCGGCACATGCACCAGCGCCGGCGCATCCAGCGCAAACGCTCGGCCTAACACCTCCTCCAACGCCTCGGGTGACGTGGCACGAAACGCCGGCATACCGAAGCTTTCGGCGAATTTGACGAAATCCGGATTGGTCAGGTCCGAGGCGATCCGACGGTTGCCGTATTGCTGCTCTTGAATCCGCCGCACATTGCCGAACGCCGCATCGTCGAACACCACCACCACGACCGGCAGTTTGTGATGCATCGCGGTGGCGAGTTCAGCACCCTGGAACAGAAAACCGCCATCGCCGGTCGCCAGCACCACCTTCTGTCCCGGGCAGGCCGCCTGGGCCCCAAGTGCGGCGCCATAGCCCCAGCCAAGCGTATCTTGGTAGCCCGGGGAAAGGAATCGGCGCGGAGCGGGGACCGGCAAGGCGAGGCGGCTGGCAAAACCGATCTGTGTGACCTCTTCGACAAAAATCCCATCTGCCGGCAGTGCGGCTCGGATCGCCCGGAGATATCCCATCGGCGGCTCATGGCGCGCGATGCGGTCGGCGAAAGCCAGACGAGCAGCGGGCAGATCAGGATTGGCGGACCAGCGATGGCCACTTGCCGCGAGGGCCTCATCCAGTGCCTGCAAGGTTGCCGCGGCATCGCCCTGCAAGGCGCAGGCGGGATGTCGCAGACGCGTGATCTCTTCGGGATCGGCATCCAGCCGGATGATCGGCAGCGCCTCATCGACGCCCCAGTTGGCCTGCTGCCAGTATAGCCGCGTGCCGACCGCCAGGATCGCATCGGCGCGTTTCCACAAGGCGTGCCCCTCGGTGAACGAAATGGCCAGCGGATGATCCGTGGGGATCGCGCCGCGGCCGCGGCGGAACGTCGAAACAGGTGCCTGCAACCGTTCCGCCACGGCGCGCAGTTCCGGCGCGGCATCCAAGGCGCCTGCCCCGGCGACGATCAAGGGTCGTTGCGCCTTGGTCAGGATCTCGACAGCTTTGGCAACGGCGGCGGCATCGGCGGCGCGCCGCACGATCGGATGCGGCGGCGGCACTGTGACGTCCGCCATCTGGCCCCAGACATCGATCGCACATTCCAACGCGGCGGCGCCCGGCCGCCCGGACAAGGTGGCGGCAATCGCGTCGGCGATCTTGGCACCGGCCTGCTCTGGCGCGCGGATCCGATCGGCATACTGCGTGATATGGCGCAGCAGCCCGATCTGATCGTGCATCTCGTGCAGATGGCCGTGACCTTGGTCGATAGCAAAAGACGGGATCTGCCCCGCCAGCGCCAGCACCGGCGCGCACATCGATTGCGCCATCAGCAGCGGCGTGGCGGCGTTCAGCACCCCAGGACCGGGCACCACCGCAAAGGCCTGCGGCCGGCCCGTCGCCAAGGCCGCCCCCAAGGCCATATAGCCCGCGGTTTGCTCATGCCGCGGGTGAATGACGCGGATGCGGTCGGCTGCCTTGTAGGCGGCATCGAACAGGTGATCGTTGTGCACGCCCGGTAGGGCGTAAAGCGTATCGATACCGTGCCCGATCAGGGCTTCAATAACGGCCTGGGCGGTGGTCAGGTGCGGCATTGACGTGCTCCGACAGGCGAGTGACGGACAACGTCGTGCCAGGGACCATCGGACGGCGCAAGGCCGTCGAGACGATCACGACATTACCGCTGCGGGACGCGCTTGTGGCACGCCGTCCCGCAGCGGATGCGGCGACGGAAACGCCCGGCCGCGTCAGCGCGCCATATAGCGCGCGCGCATCGGTTTCAGCACCAGCAGCGCCAACGCCGCGGTCAGCAGGTCGCAGCCGATCGCGACCGCGAAGACCATGCTCCATCCCCCTGTCTCGGCATGCAGCAAAGACGCCAGCGGTCCGCCGAAGATCGCCCCGATACCCTGGGCGATATACAGGCAACCATAGTTCTTCGTCGCCCAGCGCGCGCCGAACGTGTCGGTCAGGGTGGAGGGAAACAGCGAAAAGATCTCCCCCCAGCCGAAGAAGACAACACCCGACATCAGCACGAACGCCAGTGGTTGGTCGATCAGACCAAGCCAGATTGCCATCGCGACACCTTCCAGCGCGAAGGCCAGCGCCATGGTATTTTCCCGGCCCAGACGGTCCGACACCCAGCCGAAGAAGGGGCGCGTCAAGCCGTTGCAGAACCGGTCGATGGTCAGCGCCAAAGGCAGCGCGGCGGCGCCGAAAACGGTTACCTTGGTGATGCCGAAATCGGCGGCGAACGTGCCCATCTGGCTAGTCACCATCAGGCCCGTGGTCGACATCATCGCCATCATCACCAGCATCAGCCAGAATATCGGCGTTTTCAGCATCGCCTCGGTGGGGACGTCGCCGGCCGAACCGACCTGCGGCGTGGTCTGTTGCGCCGGCGGCGCGCGCAGGCCCAGGGCGGCCAGCACGCCGACCACGCCGAAGATCAGGCCGAATTTCAGCAGCGTCGGCGCCAGCCCGTTGGCGGCCAGATCATCCGAAATCGGAAACGTCGTTATAATGGCGCCCATGCCGTAGCCAGCCGCCACCACGCCGGCGGCAAAGCCGCGGCGATCGGGAAACCAGCCCACCATCTGCCCGACCACGCCGACATAGACGATACCAGTGCCAAGCCCGCCCAGAAGGCCATAGGTCAGATAGAGCCCCCACAAGGACGACACCTGCGCCGCCAGCACCCAACTGAGCCCCGTCAGCCCCGCGCCGGTCGCGATCAGCCAGCGCGGCCCGAAGCGCTCGACCAGCCAGCCCTGAAACGGGCTGAAAAATGTCTGCAACACGATCAAGATACTGAACGTCACCTGGATCGCCGCCGCCGGCACGCCCAGGCTGCTACCCAGCGATTTGGTAAAAAGCGTCCAGACATATTGCGGGCTGGAAATAGCCATCATGCAGATCAGGCCCAACAGCAATTGGACCCAGCGTGTGGCGGATGACGTTGTCAGCGGCGCCGATGCCGTGGCGGACATGCTCATGAACAGCTCCGTGAGGTTGCGGTTGCAATTTTGTATGCAATCGATGCGCCAGTTTCGGCAGGATCGCTCTGGACATGCCGCGCGCGCCGCTTCAAACCAGGGCGAATGCGTCGCAACGGATGCAACACAGCAATCACCAACCGGACCATCAGCCATGCCCGTCGAAACAGTCCTCGCAGCGGCAAGCGCCTTCCTCGGCGATCGCCTGACCACCAACGCCGCCCTGCGCGAACAACATTCCCACGGCGAGGATACCCAACCGCCCGTGCTGCCGGACGCGGTCGCCTTCGTCGAAACGACCGAGGAAGTCTCCCGCCTGCTCGCTTTGTGCCATCAAGAGCATGTGCCCGTGGTGGCCTGGGGGGCGGGAACATCGTTGGAAGGGCATGTCACGCCGGCGCGCGGCGGTATTTCCATCGATCTTTCGCGCATGAACAAAGTGCTGGATGTCAGCCAGCCGGACATGGATTGCCGGGTCGAGGCGGGGGTGACACGGGCGCAGTTGAACACGCACCTGCGTGATAGCGGTTTGTTCTTCCCCGTCGATCCCGGCACCTCGGCCTGCACCATCGGCGGCATGTGCGGCACCCGTGCCTCCGGCACCAATGCGGTGCGCTATGGCACGATGCGGGAAAACGTCATGGGCATGACGGTGGTGCTGGCCGATGGCCGCGTGATCAAAACCGGTGGCCGGGTGCGCAAATCCGCCAACGGCTATGACCTCACGCGCCTGTTCCTAGGCTCGGAAGGCACGCTGGGGATCATCACCGAAATCCAACTGCGCCTGCACGGCATCCCCGAAGCGATTTCCTCGGCCACCTGCCAGTTCCCCGCCTTGGCCAACGCCGTCGATTCGGTGATCGAGATCCTGCAGATCGGCATCCCTGTCGCGCGCATGGAACTGCTGGATGACGTGCAGATGGACGCCTGCATCCGCTATTCGAAACTGGACGGGTTGTCGGCGATGCCGACCCTGTTTTTCGAATTCCATGGCACCGAGGCAGCCGTTGCCGAACAAGCGCGCATGGCCGAGGAGATCGCCCAGCAGCACGGCGCCCAGGGCTTCCGCTGGGCCACGGATCCGGCCGAACGCGGCAAGCTCTGGCAAGCGCGCCATGATGCCTATTGGGCCTGCCTGGCGCTGAAACCCGGCTACAAAGGCATCGCCACCGATGCCATCGTGCCGATCTCGCGCCTGACCGAGGCTGTGGTCGGGGTAAAAGAGGATATCGCCGCCTCGGGCCTGACGGCGCCGATCGTCGGCCATGTCGGGGACGGCAATTTTCACACCGTGATCCTGGTGCCGCCGGAACCGGACGGGCTTGCGCGCGCCTGGGAGCTCGACAAAAAAATCGTCGCCCGCGCCCTCTCGCTCGGCGGGTCTTGCAGCGGCGAGCATGGTGTCGGCATCGGCAAGCGCGAGTTTCTGCTGCAGGAACATGGATCGGACGCGCTGGCGGTGATGCGGTCGATCAAACTGGCACTGGACCCGCGCGGGGTGATGAATCCGGGCAAGATCTTTTTGAACTGAGCCGCTCTGCCCGCAGGCAGGCCGGGGTGGAATATTGCTCGCAACGCCGATCGGCCGATATCCTGGCGCATCAATCCCGCCGACAAGGGACACAGGAGGAAACATGACGATCGGCTTTCGCCCGCTGCACGGCGTCTTCGCCGCGGAAGTCTCCGGCATCGACCTGACAAAGCCGCTTCCGCCGGAGAGCGTTGCCGCGATCGAGACGGCGATTGCCACCCATGCCGTGCTGGTTTTCCGCGATCAGCCGATCGACGACGAACAGCAACTCGCCTTCAGCCGGCGCTTCGGCGTGCTGGAAGAAACCCGCGGCACCGGCATCTCCAAGCCCGGAGAGCAACGGTTGCACCCGGCGTTCGCCGACGTATCGAACCTCGACACGGACAATAGCGTTCTGGCGCGGGATAATCGTCGCCGGCTGTTCAGCCTCGGCAATATGCTGTGGCATTCCGATAGCTCGTTCAAACCCGTGCCGGCCAGCTACTCCCTACTGTCCGGCCGCGTCGTCGTCGCCCAGGGCGGCGAAACGGAATTCGCCGATATGCGCGCCGCCTATGATGCGCTCGATGCGGCGACGCAAACCGAGATCGCCCCGCTGATGTGCGAACACTCTTTGATCTATTCCCGTGCCATACTGGGGTTTGACGATCTGACCGAGGCGGAAAAAGCAACCATGCAGCCGGTTACCCAGCCTTTGCTGCGAACCCATCCGCGCAGCGGGCGCAAATCGATCTACCTGTCGTCGCATATCGGAAAGATCCTGGGCTGGCCGGTGCCGGAGGGGCGGGCCTTCATCCGCGACCTGACCGAACACGCAACACAACGCGCTTTTGTCTATGCGCATCAGTGGCGGCCC
>Ga0164296_1005589_pt1 | contig 10938 bp, 4 predicted proteins | sample GEODES057metaG_FD_113533 | JGI IMG/M metagenome (GOLD analysis project Ga0164296, IMG submission 113533) | Dystrophic lake water microbial communities from Trout Bog Lake, Wisconsin, USA - GEODES057 metaG | ecosystem: Environmental > Aquatic > Freshwater > Lake | place: USA: Trout Bog Lake... | reverse complement strand
GTAGTTGTCCCTCGCGTGGTCCATCAGGCCGATGAAGACGTCCTCGAGGCCCGACCGGATGCGCGTGCGCTCGTGCTGCGGCCCGCAGAGCCGCGAAAGGGCGCCCTCGACCGCCCCGGCGTCGCGGCCGCTCACGTGGATCGTCCCGCCGAACGGCACGACCTGCTCGACCCCGGGCTGGCCCTTCAGGGAATCGGCGAGCGCCGGAAGGTCCGGCCCGGTGACCGACCAGGTCGCAAGGTTGGCCGCGTCGATCACCTCGGAGACCGTCCCCTTCACCAGGAGGTTGCCGTACGCCAAGCACGCGAGACGGTGGCAGCGCTCGGCCTCGTCCATGTAGTGGGTCGTGATGAGAACGGTGATCCCCTCGGAGGAGAGCTGGTGGATCTCGTCCCAGAACTCCCGGCGCGCCTTCGGGTCGACTCCGGCGGTCGGCTCGTCGAGAAGCAGCAGCCTCGGCCCGTGGATCAGGCAGGCGGCGAGCGCCAGGCGCTGCTTCCAGCCGCCCGAGAGCTCCCCCGCGAGCTGCGCGCTCCGGTTGGAGAGCCCGAGCCTCGCCAGGCTCGCGTCCACGGCAGCCTCGCGGGCCCCGATCCCGTAGATCCTCGCGATGAAGTCCAGGTTCTCCCGGATGCTCAGGTCCTCGTAGTAGCTGAACCTCTGGGTCATGTACCCGACGTCCCGCTTGATCAGCGACTGCTCGCGCAGGATGTCGCGCCCGAGGCAGGTGCCGGAGCCCCCGTCGGGGGTCAAGAGCCCGCAGAGCATGCGGATGAAGGTCGTCTTCCCGCTGCCGTTCGGCCCCAGGAACCCGTAGATCTCACCAGTCCGCACCTGGAGGTCTATCCCGTTGACGACCGTCTTGTCGCCGAAGCGCTTGGTGACGCCGGTGACGTCGATCGCAAGCTCGCCGGTCCCGGTCATCGTGCGGCGGGCGCGACGTCCACGGGCTGCCCGGGATGCAGGCCCGCGGCGACCTCGGGCGCAAACACGGCCTCGACCATGAACACGAGCTTCGAGCGATTCTCCTGGTTGTAGAGGACCGGAGGGGTGTACTCGGGCTGCGCCGAAACGTAGCTGACGACGGCCTGCGCGGGCGCCGCGGCGCCGTCCACGCGGACTGCGACCGAATCCCCCGCCTTCACCCGGGCCAGCTCGGCCTCCGGCACGAAGAAGCGCACCTTCACGTTGGAGGGGGCCAGGAGCGACACGACGGGCGCTCCCGCGGCGACGAACTCGCCCTCGCGGTAGAGCGTGTCGAAGACGAGGGCCGCCGCCGGGGCGGCCTGGGCCTTCTGCTCGACGCTCCAGCGCGCGTGGGACTCGGCGTCGGTGGCGGCCCGAAGCGCGGCCTCCGCGGCCGAGACGGCGTCGGGCCTGCCGCCGAGGCGGGCGGTCCCGAGCTTCGCCTGGTCCTCCTCGACCGCCCTGGCGTCCGACTCGTGGGTGAGGCGCGCCCGGTCGAAGTCGCTCGCCGATATGGCCGATGCCTTGAAGAGGGACTGCTGGCGGGAAAGCTCCAGCCGGGAAAGCTCCTCGGCCGCACGGGACTTGCCCAGCCGGGCCTCGAGGGCTGCGATCTCCTCCGGCCTCGAGCCTTTCCTCAGGTCCTCCAGCTGGGATCTGGCGGCTTCGCGCTGCTGCGAGGCCTGTCGCAGCGCGGCCAGCTCGGCCGCCCGCTCAAGCTCGAAAAGTGCAGCGCCCGCCTGCACCTGGCTGCCCTTTGTGACGAGCAGCTTCTCGAGGCGTCCGCCGAGGGGAGAGGAGACGTAAACAAACTCGCCCTCTATATAGCCCTGCCATCCTTTTTCTCTCGACCTGGAGCACCCGGCCATGACAACGATCGCAACGAGCGCAGCCAGGGTGAAAAGAGGTAAGTTGGCCCGTCTTGAGCTCATGGAAAATATGGCGGTGGTGAGGGGGAAGCTATTGTCTGGCTGGTCGAATTTATAACCTATTAATAATTAACATCTTGGGAACTACTTAGCCGGGCGCCTCGCGCTTGTGCCGATTAGACTCCCTGTGGCATCATTACAGTCACTTTGAAAAGCAGTCGAGCAGAGATCCCCGCGGGCAGGAGCACCGGGCTCTACGCATTTTTTGCGACGGCCATGGTATGCCTGTGCGCGGTTGTGACTCGCGCGCAGACGACGACCCTCACGGGAAGCTTCACCGGCGCCACGCTCGACCCGGGCTGGCAAGTGGGCGGCTCCGGCTACACGCCGCAGCTCACCGCCAACGGTCTTGGTGACACGGCCGGTTCGGGCTACCTCCAGCTTACAAGCAGCGCCGGCAACGAAGCCACCTACGCGGTCAACACGACCGCCTTCGCGAGCGCAAACGCGACGATCACGGCGACTTTCAATTTTGCGTCCTTCAACGGCACGGGCGCCGACGGCATTACCTTTTTCCTGGCTGACGCGAGCCAGACCTTCGGCGTCGGCGCCTACGGGGGAAGCCTGGGCTACGCGCAGAAGACGGTCGCGGGCGGCGGCGGCGCCAACATCAACGGGATGAATGGCGGCTACATCGGCGTGGGCATCGACGAGTATGGAAATTACTCGAACCCGTCCGAGGGCCGCATCGGGGGAAGCGGGTTTGTGCCCAACGCGATCGCCGTTCGCGGGCCCGGCCAGGGCCTCACGGGATACAATTACCTCGGGGGAACGAACGGGCTCGGGACGGCGCTCTCCTTCTCCGGCTCCACGACGAGGCCGACGGGCGCCAACCTGCGTTCGCTCCAGATCATCATCACGGCGACCAACCAGATGTCCGTTTACCTCCAGACCGGAGGATCCGGCCCCTACACCCTGCTCTACTCGATCGACCTCTCGGGGTACGCCCGCCCGAACAACCTCATCATGGGGTTCACGGGGAGCACGGGCGGCTCGACCGACGTGCACCAGGTGAACGATGTGGCGCTCACGAGCGTGGTCTCGAACATCTGGACGAACGGTGCCGGCGACCTCACCTGGGGTAAGCAGGGCACGACCAACAGCGACGCGAACTGGAACAACACGCCGGCATCTAACCCTGCCGTCGGCGGGGACATCCTCTTTGACAACAGCCACGTGAGCGTCGCCCAGGCAATTACGGTCATAAACAACCAGGTTGTGCGGAATCTCCAGATCGACGCGCCGTTCAGCTACACCCTGACTGGCGGCAGCATCGAGCTGAACGGGTCTTCCGCCGCGGGCCCGACGGGCATCTTCGTCACCCAGACCCACGGCGCGGCCAACCAGACCATCAATTCGAACCTCTCCCTGGACAACGCCGTCCAGGTGCAGAACAACTCGACCGGCACGCTTGCGCTCGGCGGCGACATCGCGCTCGGCGCCTTCGCGGCGACGATCAACGGCAGCGGGGCGGTGACCTCAACCGGCGTCATCTCAGGGACGGGTTCGATCGCCCAAACGGGAACGGGCACCACGACTCTCTCCGGGAACAACACCTACACCGGCGGCACGACGATCAGCTCCGGCACGCTCAACGCGAATTCGAACACCGCTCTCGGCGCGACCAGCGGGGCCGTCACGCTCTCAGGCGGCACGCTCGGCTCGACCAATTCGAGCACGATCTCCAACGCCGTCGCCCTGACCGGAAGCGCGGGACTCTCGGGAATCACGACGGCGGGCACCCTCACGCAGACGGGAGGCAGCTACACGGTCAGCATGACCAACGCGACCCAGTCGGGCGCGGTCAAGCTCTCGGACACGAACACGGGCCGAACACTGACGGTCAACACGGCGAGCGGCACGACTTCGACGATATCGGGGTTGATCAGCAACGGGGGCAGCGGCGCCGGCACGCTGACGAAGACCGGGAACGGAACCCTCGTCCTCTCCAACGGCACGGGGGCCCTGAACGGGGGCAACACCTACACCGGCGGAACGAACCTCTCGGGTGGAACCCTCCAGCTCAACCAGAGCAACACCCTTGCCCAGTCGGGCAACCTGAACATGGCGGCGGGCACCACGCTGGCGCTCAACAACAACTCCCAGGCCATCGGGAACCTGACGATCTCCGGCAACTCGACGCTCGATTTCGGGGCCGGGGGCTACAACGCCTTCGTGTTCGCTGGGCTCACGAACCCGAGCAATTACGTCCTCACGGTCAACAACTACACGGGTGCCACGAACGGGGTGAGCACCCAGGCGCTGGCGACCACCACCGCCGCTCTCGGCGCGACCCTTCTCAACGACATCTATTTTGCGGGCTCCGGTTCGGGGACGATCGAGCAGGGCTCGCTCACGTCGAACGACGGCGTCTCCTCCTACCGCATCACGCCCAACACGACGTTCTCGACCTGGAACGGGGCATCGGGTGCGAACAGCAACTACGAGACCAACGCGAACTGGGTGGGCGGCACCTTCCCGGGGAGCGGAAACTCGGTGAAGGTGGACTTCACGGGCAGCACCCGCCTGAACCCCACGCTGACCGCGGCCGACACGGTGAACTCCGTCAAGTTCGACTCGGGCGCGGGAAGCTTCACGCTTTCAAGCTCGGTGGCCGCGGACACCTACACCCTCGCCGGGGTGGTCCCGAGCATCATCCAGCAGTCGGCCAACGCCCAGACGATCAGCACGTCGAAGCTCATCCTGGGCGCGAACACGGTTGTTGATGTCAGCGGCGCCGGGGCGCTCAACATCACGGCCCCGATCAGCGGCGCGTTTTCCCTCCAGAAGCTGAGCGCTGGGACGCTCAACCTTTCAGGGGCGAACACCTACTCGGGCGGCACCCAGATCGGCGCCGGCGTCGTCGGCGTCTCCGGAAACAACACGGCCCTTGGCAGCGGGGCGGCGACCGTCAGCAACGGGGCGACCCTCCAGGTCAACGGGCCCCTGAGCATCGCAAACAACCTCACGATCAATGGCGCCGGCGCCGTGAACGGGGCCATTGACTCAAACCCGGGATCCGGCACGGCAACCCTGAGCGGGGCCATCACGCTCGGAAGCAACAGCACGATCAGCTCCGACAGCGGCACGCTCGCGATCACCACGGGCGGCGTAACAGGAGCCCACGACCTGACCGTCGCCGGCGCCGGTGCGACCACGATCTCCGGGGCCATCACCACGGGAGCGGGCGCGCTCAACGTGAACACGACGGGGGCGGGGTCGCTCACGCTCTCCGGCGCCAACACCTTCACGGGCGCCACGACGGTCAACAGCGGTACCCTCAACCTTTCCGGCGCGGGCACGACCATCAACGGCTCCCTCGTTGGCAACGGCGGCACCATCAACCAGACGACGAGCAACCAGGTTGCCAGCGGCTCGGCGGTCAGCCTGAACTCGGGATCCTACAAGCTGTCCAACGGCGTCTCCCAGACCTACACGGGCGCCTTCAACACGTCTGCCGGCTCGACCCTTCAGCTGGGCACCTCCGGCGCGGGTGCCGCGCTCACGCTCAACCAGACCAACACGGACACGATCAACGGCGTGATCTCCGGCACCGGTTCGCTGACGACCAGCAACACGGGCACGACGGTCCTGGGTGGCACCAACACCTACAGCGGCGGCACCACCACCAGCAGCATCATCAACGTGACGAACAGCTCGGGCTTCGGAACGGGCGCCGTGGCGGTGAATGCGGGGGGCAACATCCAGATTCAGAACAACGTGACCCTGGCCAACGCCTTCACGACGAACAGCACCGGCACCGCCTTCGCGGGGGCGTTCGAGAATCTCTCGGGCAACAACACCGTGAGCGGCGCGGTGACCGTCGCGGGCACGACCCGGATCCAATCGGACTCGGGAAGCCTGACCGTGTCCGGCGCGGTCGGACTGGGAGCCAACACGCTGAACGTGGGCGGCAACGCCAACACCAACCTGAACGGGGCCATCACGGGAACCGGGTCCAGCGCGATCACCAAGGACGGCACCGGAACGCTCGCGCTCGGCGCCGCCAACCCCGCGTTTGCGGGGAGCGTGACCGTCAACGGGGGCACGCTCCAGGCGAACGTCTCCAACGTCTTCAACACCTCGAACGCCATCACGGTCAACACGAGCGCGATCCTCAGCCTGAACGGGACCACGCAGTCGGTGGCGACCCTCAACGACACGGCCGCATCCTCGACGCTCTCCTTCGGGTCCGGCGGCTCGCTGACCCTCGGGACGGGAAACAGCACGCTCCTCGGCTCGATCAACGGCTCGGGCACCCTCATTCTCAACTCCGGATCGGTCCTCACCCTCGGCTCGAACTTCAACGATGCGGGGCTCAACATCGTGCTGAACGGCGGCATGCTCAAGCTGAACGGGACCACGGACACCTTCGGGAGCCTGACGGTCAACATGACCTCGGTCATCGACTTCGCCAGCCCCTCGACCTCGGTGCTCAACGTCAACGGGGTGAGCCTCTCCGGCAGCTCCCAGCTCTCCGTCCAGAACTGGGCCAACATGGTCGACTACTTCTACAGCGGCTCGGACTCGAACAAGGACAGCCAGATCACCTTCGCCGGATACGGGGGCCCGACCCACTGGAACACCTACACGTCCGGGCCCGGACCTGGCAATGAGATCACCCCCGCGCCCGAGCCCGCGACCTACGGGGCGATCTTCGTCGGGCTGTCCCTCGCCGGCATCGTGGCCCTCAGGCGCCGGCGCTCGGCCTCCTAGGATCCCGCCGGCCGCTTGACCGTGCGCGGTCCGTGGGTCTATTTCACCCTGCTTGAACATCATGGGTGAACACTTCCGGGCCCGTTGGCTCCTGGGCCTCGTCGCCGTGCTTGCGACCGCGGCCGCCCGCGCGGACCTTGTGGCCACCTCGCCCTTTTTGCCGGCCAACGCCGCGGCCCTGGGCGCGGCCGCCGGACCTTCCGGCCCGATAGAGCTCAGGGGCATGATGTCGATGCCGGAGGGCCCGGCCTTCTGCATCTACGACGTCGCGAAGAAGAAGGCCGTCTGGGTCGGCCTGAACGAGTCGGGCCACGATTTCGTCGTCAAGTCGGCCGACCCCGCGTCGGACACGGTGTCCGTGGACTACCAGGGAAGGCCGATGAGGCTGGCGCTGCGCACGGCAAAGGTCGGGTCGGCGGGGCCCCCGGCGATGCCCGCTGCCTCGGCCGTCGCCTCCAGCGTCGTCGTGAACCCCACGCCGGCCGACGAGCAGAAGCGCCTGGACGCCGTGGCCCAGGAGGTCCGGCGCAGGAGGATGGAGCGCGAGAAGGCCATGCAGGACCCGGGCGCCGCCCCCCCGCCCGCTCCCAACCGGTAGCGTGGGCAGAGAAAATTTCGTGCACCGGGCCCGGTTCCGCTTAGGTTGAGGTCCAAATGGGATCTCCGCCTCAAAGCGCCGATACCGGGCCCTCCAATGCGGAGCTCATCCGCAGGCTCTTCGGGCTGGCTTGGCGGTACCGGCTCAGGTGCGTGCAGGTCCTTGGCATCCAGTTGGTTCTGCTGACGATGGGCCTCTTCGGCCTGAGCTTCACGGGCATCGGGATCGACTACATCCGTCAGGTGATGGCCCACACCGCCTCGAAGCCCGAGCCCCAGGCGGTCGTCGGCTTCCTGCACTTCAGCCTGCCCGCCTACTGGCACCCCATGCACGTCCTCGGCGTCCTCGGGGGGCTCATCCTCATCCTCTCTGCCTGCAGGGCCTTTCTCAACTACGTGTACGCGGTGCGCGTGAACATCCTGGTGCAGCGGCACCTGGTGGTGGACCTGCGCGGGGAGATCTACGACAAGCTCCAGCGGCTGAGCTTCAAGTTCTTCGACGCCAACACGACGGGCTCGATCATCACGCGGGTGACCGGCGACGTCCAGTCGGTGCGGATGTTCGTCGACCAGGTCCTCATCCAGAGCGTGATCATGGTGATCTCGCTCACGGTCTACGCGGCCTACATGGCGTACCTGAGCCCGGGGCTCACCATCGCGTGCCTGGCCACCTCGCCGGTCCTCCTCGTCCTTTCGACGCTCTTTTCGAGGAAGATCCAGCCGGAGTACGCCGAGAACCGGACGCTGGTGGAGAAGATGGTGCAGTACCTGGCGGAGAGCATCCAGGGCGTCGCGGTCGTGAAGGGCTTCGGCCGCGAGAAGGAGAACCGCGAGAAGTTCGAGGCGGCCAACAACGCCATCCTTGACCAGCAGTACAGCATCTTCTGGTGGGTGAGCCTGTTCTCGCCCACGGCGGGCTTCCTCACCCGCATCAACACGATCGTCCTGCTCGGCTACGGCGGCGCGCTCGTGGTCCGCGGCTCCCTGCCCCTGGGCGCCGGGCTTGTCGTCTTCGCCGGGCTCCTGGACCAGTTCGCGGGCCAGGTGAACAACGTCGCCGCGATCGTCAACTCCGTCCAGCAGTCGCTGATCGGGGCCAAGCGGGTCTTCGAGATCCTGGACGCCCCGATCGAGGTGAAGTCCGCGCCGGACGCCGTGCGCCGGCCCCGCCTGGAGGGCATGGTCCGTTTCGAGGATGTCTCCTTCGAGTACGGGAGCCTGGACCCGGTGCTCCGCGACATCACGCTCGAGGTGAAGCCGGGCGAGTGCGTCGCGATCCTGGGGGCGACGGGTGCGGGCAAGAGCGTCCTGATGAGCCTGATCCCGCGGTTCTTCGACGTCACCAAGGGCAGGCTGCTGATCGACGGGGTCGACGTCCGGCGGCTGCACCTGGACGACCTGCGGCGAAACATCGGCACCGTCTTCCAGGAGAGCTTCCTCTTCTCGAACACGGTGGCCGCGAACATCGCCTTCGGCCATCCCGACGCCACGCAGGCCCAGATCGAGCGGGCGGCCCGGGTCGCCGCGGCCCACGACTTCATCATGGCCCTGCCGAAGGGCTACGAGACCGTGCTCGGGGAGAGCGGCAACAGCCTCTCGGGCGGGCAGCGCCAGAGGCTCGCTATCGCGCGCGCCGTGCTCCTCGAGCCGGCGATCCTGCTCCTTGACGACCCGACGGCCGCCATCGACAGCGAGACCGAGCACGAGATCTTCGAGGCGCTCGACCGCGCGATCGCCGGCAGGACGACCTTCATCGTGGCCCACAGGCTGAGCACGCTCAGGCGCGCGGACCTGATCATCGTCCTGGAGAACGGGCGCATCGTGCAGCGGGGGACCCACGCCGAGCTGATCCGGGTCCCGGGCCCGTACCTGCACGTCGCGAACCTGCAGCTGGTCGACGGCCGCGAGCTCCAGGGCCCGGCGGGGGAGGTGGGGCGATGAGCGCGAGGAAGGACCCCGGCCCGGACCTCATGCTCGTCCACCGGACCCGGGACGAGGACGACGACGAGGAGCAGTTCAAGCCGCTCGACTGGCGGCTCATACGCCGGCTGCTCACCTACGCGCGGCCGGTGCGCCGCAAGCTCTCGGTCATGTTCGTGCTGACGGCGATCCGCTCGGCCCAGCTGCCGGCGCTCGTCTGGGTCACGGCCCTCGTCATCAAGGGACCGATCGCCAACGGAGACGCCCACGGGATCGTCCTCGGGACGCTGGGGTTCGCGGCGCTCGCGGTCATGACGGACGCGATGTTCCACTTCCGCCAGCGCTACGCGCTCGAGATCGGGGAGACGGTCGTGAACGGCATCCGCGCGGAGATCTTCGAGAAGGTGCAGCGCCAGCCGATGAGCTTCTTCCACCGGATGAAGCTCGGGCGCATCATCAGCAGGGTGACGAGCGACGTTGAGGCGGTGCGCGTCGGCATCCAGGACGTCGGCTTCGTGAGCGCCATCCAGTTCGGGCAGATGTTCTTCACGGCGATCGTGCTCCTCTACAGCGACTGGAAGATGTTCCTGGTGGTCGTCTGCATGGCGCCGTTCCTCTGGATGGTGAACAACCACTTCAGGATGAAGCTGAGCCGGCTGACGCGCGCCTCCCAGGAGAGCTTCAGCCGCGTGACGGCCACCCTGGCCGAGTCGGTGAACGGGATACGCGTCACCCAGGGCTTCGTCCGCCAGGACATGAACGCCGGCCTCTTCCGGAGCCTCCTCAACGACCACTCCCGCTACAACATCGCGCTGGCGCGGACCTCGGCCGTGCTGGCGCCGATCCTCGAGCTCAACAGCCAGTTCTTCGTCGCCACGCTCCTGGTCGTCGGGGGCTGGAGGGTCTTCCACGGGGGCATGCGCGCCGACGACCTGATCACGTTCATCCTGCTCTCCAACTTCTTCTTCTCGCCGATCACGATCATCGGCAACCAGTACAACCAGGGCCTCCTCGCGATGGCCGGGGCCGAGCGCATTTTCCGGCTGATCGACACGCCCCCGGACTGGGAGGACGCCCCCGGATCGGCGGACCTGCCGGGCCCGCGCGGCCCGGGCGACCTCGGCGTCCGCGTGGAGTTCCGGGGGGTCTCGTTCGGCTACGACCCGTCGCGGCTCGTGCTCCACGACGTGAACTTCACCGCCGAGCCAGGGCAGACGATAGCCCTGGTGGGCCACACCGGTAGCGGCAAGAGCTCCATCATCAACCTGGTCTCCAAGTTCTACCTCCCCACGCGGGGGGAGGTCCTGGTCGACGGCCGAGAGATCCGCACGGTGACGGGCCGCTCGCTCCACCAGCAGATGGGGATGGTCCAGCAGCAGAACTTCCTCTTCAGCGGCTCCGTCCTCGAGAACATCCGCCTGAGCAGGCCGGAGGCGACGCGCGACGAGGTGGTGGCCGCCGCCGTCAGCCTCGGCTGCCTGGACGTGGTCGAGGAGATGCCGGACGGCCTCGACACCCAGGTGGGCGAGCGGGGCTCCGGGCTCTCCGTGGGCCAGAGGCAGCTCGTGTGCTTCCTGAGGGCGTTCCTCGCGAACCCGCGGCTCGTGATCCTCGACGAGGCGACGAGCTCGATCGACGCGCTCACCGAGTCGCGGATCCAGCACGCGCTCTCCACGCTCCTCCGCAACCGGACGAGCTTCGTCGTTGCGCACCGCCTGAGCACGATTCGGAGCGCCGACCTGGTGCTCGTCCTCGACCAGGGCAGGATCATCGAGAGGGGCACGCATCCCGACCTGCTTGCCAGGGGCGG
>Ga0164296_1005582_pt1 | contig 10945 bp, 14 predicted proteins | sample GEODES057metaG_FD_113533 | JGI IMG/M metagenome (GOLD analysis project Ga0164296, IMG submission 113533) | Dystrophic lake water microbial communities from Trout Bog Lake, Wisconsin, USA - GEODES057 metaG | ecosystem: Environmental > Aquatic > Freshwater > Lake | place: USA: Trout Bog Lake... | reverse complement strand
TGTTGCATTTCGTTTGCAACTTTTAGAGCATTATCTGCTGCGGTAGTTCCTTTTTTAATTAGATCATAAAGGTTCGCGCGCACATGTTGAATGTCTGCTTCTTTTTCGTCCTCAACGCTTACGGCTTGAAATTGTTGTGGTTCTACATTCTCTGTAGCGACAGGGAGCGTATTGAACACTTCTGCTAAAGTGTCTTTTTCTGTTTCATTTTCCATAATTTCTCACAATATTATAAGTCTGGCCACTCAGTGATAATGGTTGTAAATCCAAAATCAGTTTGACTATTTGCATTTGCTGGATTTGGAATCACAACAATATGTTGTAGTAATTGATTTTCTGGAAGATAAGATGCGATTCTAGAAGATGCATATGATTGTGTTCCAACAATATTTGCAGTCAAACTAAAATCTTTTCCTTGTTTATTTGTAACTGTTAAAATATTAGCAACATTACTATTCGCAGCATTATTATTCTGCCAAGAAACAACAGTAGCTGTTGTAGTCGCGTCAGATAAAGAATTACCTTGATATACTGTTTCTCCAGTAGCGTAATTTAAAAAACCAGGATCTGTATAGAGTATATAGATGTCTGACGGTGAACTCGAATATTGACTAATATTAACATTAGATTGTAAAACAATTTTACTTTGTGTAGTTGGTCCAAAGAAATAAGTTTTCATTTTAAATCTTAATGTCCAAACTAAAATTCTTACTGTCTCTTCAGCATCACCTTCATATTTTGGATCATAGTTAACACTTTCTAAGATAATAGGAACGTCGCGAGAAATATTCATCTCATCAACAAACATCATAGAAAGAGTATAGTCTGGATTAAAATATGGTAAAATTTGTTCTACGATTTGAGTTCCGTCTTCAACGTTACGAACATAAATGTTCAATTCAAAATCAAGATTATATGGTACAGCAGTATGTTGCGTTGTAACTGATGATCCTGAACCAAATGTATTTTTTAAATATGGAGATAGTTTTCTTGTTGAGTCGTACTCAATGTTTGTCATTTCAAATGACATTCTTGGTAGAACAATCTGAGTTGGTTTATGTAAATCAGGATTACCTAATAAGCGAGTTAGGAAGTTTTCTTTTCCAGCATATGTTAAAGGAACATTGATACGTTTTACTTCATTTGTAGTATTGGCTTCATACGAATACATTTGTATGTTTTTGAAAAGCGTGCCAAATGAAATCACGTTTCTACGAATTGTTCTATAATAGAAATGCTGACCTGATAACATTATAATTCCTTAAATCTGCGTTGGCTCGCCGAATGGATTTGCCTCACTAAAGTCTAAAATCTCATCAGCCAATAAACCTAATTCTGTATTATTATCTAGTAGATTATTACTATTAGTTAATCCATCATATGTATCTAGTACAAATGCAGCATTTGAATTTGCGCCATAGATTGTAACGTTTGGTAAGAACAAACCTTTTATGTCTTTTAGTTTCAAGACAGAAGTTGGAAGATCCCATTGAACAATAGTAGCTGACGCATTTATTGTTGGAGGACTGCCTGGAACGCCTTGGAATACTAATTCTCCGAAATCATATGATCCAGTTCCACCAGTTTGCATATTAAAGTTGTATGTGATTGCTTGAGTATTAACTGCGTCATCAATTTCAATAACACCAGTTGCAACACTTTCGTTACTGTAGCGGAATCTTTCGCAAACTAATTCGAAGCCATAGAATTTCTTTTGACCGAATGCATAGAAGAAATGTTGTTGATTGACATATTTAATTTCAAACAAAGCTTGGAAATTAGTCAACCACAATAGATCGCCTTCGCGTGGACGTTTGTAATCGGAAGGAACGCGACGCCCAAATGCATCAGTGGTGATTAGGAAACGAACTTGATGTTGTATTTCTAAACCAAACTTGCTGTAGAGATCACTACCTTCAAAATCGTCTACGCTCTTAACATAAACTTCTACAGGATAAGCTGCATTAAAAACTTTGGTAGGATCATCACCAAAAATTAAATCAACATCAGATTCTGACGAGCGCGGAATATACATCGAATCAATACCCCATATCTGTATTGATTCGTTAATTAGATCATTATAAAGTCGTTGCTCTGAACGAGAATCAAAGTTATTAAAGTAATGATTTGTCATTTATGATGATACCTTAGCTCTACGACGATTAGCTTCACGAATCTTTTCGCGATGTTCTTCAGTCATCCAATTCTTTTTTCCTTTACACCAAGAAACATTACCTTTTTTAAAAGATCCACTATTAGAACCAATTGGTGGAATATTCCCATTTTTTAAATTAGCTTGACGAATCTTCTCACCCATTCCAGCTGGCATCTTTCTACCTTTTCTGGCTTTATTGACTTCTATTCTTTTTTGGCGTGCGGCTTCTGCTCCATTAATCTGACCAGACAAAGTCAACCAAGCAATACGATCTTGCCACTTACCATGTTGTTCAAACAAAACACGATGAGCTTCTGCATGTTGTTCAATTGTAAGCTCAATTAAATTGGAAGGATCATCGGATCCACCCATATGTTTAGGAACAATGTGATGTTTATGGACAATCATCTAGCCGATCTCAAATTGAGATGGCATTTCATACATGTCTCTTAATTCTGCTTCTAGAGCTGTACACTGAGCGTCAGCTTCATTCCAAATCTGCTGACCATTTAATGTAATTCCACCTGGAAGTTTAGCTCCATTAAATTTCTTAAGGTTTTCACCCCATTGTCTTTTAATTAAAGCAGTTGTATAACGCTTTAACCAGTTATCATTCCAGAATTTAGTTATTACACCTGGATCTAAAGTTGCCCAAGCTTCAGCAATAATCCATGAACCTACTTGAACTTTACCGCCCCAGTCAACGTCAATCCAAAGTTTATTTTCATATTGGTTATAGCGAATCGGTTGTTCACCTAAAAACAACATTTCAAGAGTACGAATGTGTTGGTTTGCTAATTCAAAGTAAACGTAATCAGCTGAGGTGAAGTCATAAAGTTCGTTTAAACGAATCTGATAGTTAATATCAAACATGTTAAAGTTTGATGTAGCAGCCGAGTTTACTTGCTCGGTGGATAGTGTGAAGATACGTGTAACGCCAATTACAAATGGATCAACTGGAATCCATTTATTTGTAATATCTGTAGACGTGACTTGATGACGCATGTAAACTTTTGTCACAGCGTCGAAGTGGAATTGTTGCCATAGAGAAATTGCTTCATCGACGCGATCATCTATTTGATCGGGATCGATATTAATCTCAATTACTGGAAATCCAAGCTTTCTAAGACAATAATTTACAAGATCTGCTCTGCTTGCTGGAATCATTTATTTTACCCATAGTCTGACCTTTAGACTATTTATTATTAACAGATTATGGGTTTTCATTAATAATTGCAGTAGAAGTCTCTCTATCTATCGTTAAAAAACCATTGCAGCAGATATTATAATCCTCTCCAGTCGCTTCATCGTAAGAAGGAACATTGAGTTTTACATGTTTGAAGAGATATTCTTTATCTCCATTCTCAAATACTCTCCAAACATGGTCTACGCTTCCTCTTCCTGGCTGACCTCTAGACTTATTAAATCTTATGTGATACTTGTTCATACGACTTCTGCTGGAGCTGGAGGTGTTGGTTCATTTATAACTGCATTAGGGTTATATGATATGCCAAGATTAAAATGAATAAATCTAAATGGTTGATCTGAAGCATTTTTTGGGAAACTATGAGGCAACCAAGAATTCATAAACATAAACATTCCTGGTTCTGGTGCAAAGTTTATAGCAAGGCTTGCATAGGTTGCTTTTGTCATGTCTCTTTCATAAAGATTTGCATATTTTTTTGCTTGACGAGGATCATAGATAACTGGTCTGGTGCTATTCTCTGGACAATCTAAAAAGTAAAATCCAGATATTTGTGAACCAAGCCCATGAAGATGTTCTTCTTGACCAGAAAATTTATGGTGTTCTTGACACCACATTTCATTAACAGTCACATAAAATGATTCCATAGCATATCCCTGATGAGATAGAATATTCCAGCCAGTTGCTGCGATGTATGTTGTAAAATCTTTTAGGCGTGGATCGTTTGCGAAATTTTCCGTTTGATAGATTGGATAAATTTCATCCAATTTCTGTTCTTTTTTTACTTTGTTTAAAAGTTCATGAGAAACAATAGAAGCCACTTTTTGAAATTCTGGCTTTTTAATTGTATACACTGCACTGGTGAAATAGTGCAACTCTTGTAATTGCTCTTCTGGCTTCACTTCAATTTCAGGGGCTTCGCCGACTACTTCTACCATGATAATTTCCTTTCAAATGATATAATTATAAACTATTTTTGTAAAATAGTAAAATTATTTATTAAGCTGTATATGAACTCGAAGTGGTGAATACGTGTATGAACGTATTAGCATTTGTTGTAGCAAATCCTCCACTGAGAGTTGATCCAAGTGAACCTGTGTAATTAGTTAAAATGGGTTGAACATTAGATATCGTTGGATTACTATTACCTGTAATAGTGTAATTGTTTGCGCTGTTGTCATGGAAAGTTGTTCCAGAAGAATCTTGACAAGTTAGCAATACAGTATTCGCAACAGCTATTAATTGAGAACTTGGAGGAGTAAAGTTTGAAGTATATAGAGCTGTCCCATTAATAATTCTAAAATTTGATATACTTCCTTGGAAAAAATATGCAACACTATATCTAGATCCAATATATGCAGTTGCTGCAGTTGTGTTATAATTTGTATTATCAGTACCTGTCGCCACTTGCACGCCATTTACATATAAATTACCAGTTGTTCCTGATCTTGAATATGCGATATGATACCAAGTATTTGTTGTAAATCTTGATGTGCTTGTGTCGTATACGGTAATATTTGATCCACTATAAGCCGCCCAAGCAAATTGGCTTATTGATGATGCTCCTACATCCCATCCAAATGCCCAAGTAGTTGTTACAGCAGATGTTCTAGCATCCATAATATATTGTGTAGTTGGCGATGCAGTTAAATATATCCAAGCTTCTACTGTAAAGTTATTTGTTCCAAAAGCCAATGAAGTATTTGGACTATAAGTTAGATATTGACTTGTTCCGCTAAATGCGGCACTGCCTGTTGTATTTGCACCATTATTAAATACAGATCCGCCTGTACCAAGTTGAATTAAAGATGGATAAGATATAATTGCTGCTCCACTTCCGCCAGTTCCACCAGCGCCACCAGAGCCTCCTCCTCCACCCCCGCCACCGCCTGTTAAAGCTGTACCTGTTACACCTGTGCCACTTTGAACTCCCGATCCTCCACCGCCTGAACCCCCAGCACCCACAGTTATTCCAGGAGCACTGCCTCCTCCTCCACCTCCTGCAAATACAACATTTCCTGAAACAATTTGCCCAACGCTTATTGCGCTTGCTACAGCAGGAATAACATATGGAGAAGTATTAGCACCTGAGCCACCATTACCTGCTTTACCTGATGCTCCGCATACACCTACGGAACATGCTCCTCCTCCACCACCGCCTGACCCTGCACCTGGAGCAGGAGAATATGCTGCTGCACCAGCATTACCTTGCCCCAAAGTACCGCAACCATGTGTGCCGTGAGTTCCGCCACCACCGCCACCTTCGCCGCCTCCTGATCCTCCAGTTTTACCGCCAACGTTTCCTGTACCATTACCAACAGTACTGCCTGAACCGCCGCCCACTGCATTAAAAAGAGTTGCACCGCATGACGTGGAAACAGTTGTGTTGGTGCCATTTCCTGCTGAAGTTCCCAAATAAGATGGACTGGATCCTGGTCCTCCTCCTACACCTCCCCCACCTATAGCGATAGTGTATGATTTCCCAGGAGTTACAAAAAAATTATTATTAATGCATCTTAAAAATCCACCAGCTCCTCCTCCACCACCTTCGTTCCCACCACCACCGCCGCCACCAGCAATTAAATAATATGAAATGGCATATGTAGGAGTTACATTATTACTAAATCCATAATTTTTTAGAGAGCCACTACCTCTTGTTATAATAGTAGGCATTTTTAGAATCTAGTTTGAGAGGCTAACACAGTATAAGTTGGCGTTGCTGATGTTTTAATAATTGTATACGCATAAGAATCTATACCATTGGCGTATCCATTAATCGGAACAACATTATTTTGCCAATATACAGTCACACCTGTTGAAGTGCCATCAACGTTTGCAGTATTTGAGTAATATGCTAACGGTGTTCCGTTAGTCACTAAAACCGCAAAAGAAATAGTTTGTCCGAAACCCAAAACGGTGTTTAAAGATACTGTTGGTGAGTATGTAAAATTTGAGTTCCAGTTTGTATTGGTAATACCTGTAAAGTATTGTAAAGATCCATTAGCTGCATAAAATGTCTGCGCTGATAATGGCGCAGAAGCAATCAAATATGCATTTTCAATAGCTGCGCTCATCGTTACAGTATTACTTGTTAGAGATGTACTGGTAACATTTCCTGTACTTAAATTACCAGTTGTTAAATTGCCAGTGAGATTATATGGGGCGTATTTTAATGTTGTCATTTTTACAACTCTGCTGAGAAATCAATGTAACCATTACTTGAAGTTGGCACATATAGATATCCAACTTGTCCTGGAACAAGACTTGTTGTGTTAATGTAGAAAGATGCAATCGATTGCGATGATCTATTTACATTAATAGATGCTGGTTGTCCTGCACTTGCATAAGAATAAAAATACACATTATTAAATGTGGAAGATTGATTTTTAATCATTTAGTTTTAATTTATATTGTTATGTTTTATAAATGCCATTTTGAGAATACAATCCTGTTAGTGATTGAAAATATTTATGCGGTAAACGTTCCAGATCCAGTGAATATGTGGTAGTATGTGTTTGCTCCTGTTGTAGCAAAACCTCCACTTAAATTTGCTCCTACTGAACCTAATACAACATTAACATTAGATGAGATTGGTTGAAACGAAGTTATAGTTTGACCTGTGCTGCTGATAGACCAGTTATAAGAACTATTATCATGATATGTGCTGCCTGTTGAATCTTGACATGTCAATAATGTAGTATTAGCAACAGCAGTTAACGGTGAAGTTGGTGGAGTAAAATTAGAGGTGTATAGAGCTGTTCCTTTTATTGCACGGAAATTACTAATCCATCCAGAAAATGGTATCTGTCCGTTAGCAGCTGAAGCAGGACGATCTCCCAAATACCATGGATATCCTGTTTGGAATGTAAACGCTGTAGTGTTTGATGCCTCAAGATTACCATTAACAAATAATCTTGCAGTGCTACCTTGACGAGTAACAGCAAGATGATACCATGTATTTTGTTGCACTGTTGTGGTAGATGTCAACACATAAACGTCACCAGCTGCTTGTAAATTAAATTTAGAACTATTATAAATGTTTATTGTGCTTTCAACTGTATGTGATCCAGAACCAGTATTGAACATAGCAAAAGAACTTGCACCTGTATTAGCTGTAGGGTTCACCCACATCTCTATGGTGAAATCTCCTGTTATATCAAGATTTGTATTTGCGGGAACAGTCAATCTTCCAGATCCACTAAAGGAAACACTTCCTGTTGTATTTGCGCCATTATTATATACGTATCCACCTAAACCTGTTTGTACAGGAGAACTATATGAAATAACAGCTACACCTGAGGCACCATCACCGCGACCGTAACCACCACCACCACCACCGCCGCCGCCGCTTCCTGTATTTACAATACCTAAAGCACCATTACCAGCTGATGGTCCACCAGCTGTTCCGCCAGCAGCATAAGTCAATGACGTTCCTGTTATAATACTGTTTGAATAACCTGAGCCTCCTGTGCCTCCTCCTGATCCTGGAGTTCCTGCACTATTATAACCGCCACCGCCACCGCCTGTACCAGTAGGTCCACTACCAGAACCACCTACATTACCTTGTCCTGGAGTTGATATTCCTGTATTTGTAGGACCAGAAGCATTAGAACCACCGCCTGATCCACCTGATAAACCACTATATGGTGATGTGTCTCCACCACCACCGCCACCACCTATGGCAGTAAAAATATTAACAGGTGAGAATGTTATTGATGAGTTTTGACCATTAGCACCAGACTGTCCTGAACTTTGTCCTCCCGAACCTCCACCACCTATAACTATGGATAATGAAAAACTTCTATTGACAGTTGTATTACCTGTAATCAATCCACCGCCGCCACCGCCGCCGCCTCTATTCCAGCCGCCACCGCCGCCCCCAGCTACTAAAAAATAATTTATCATGTAAGCTAATGCTGGATTTATTGCATTAGTCGCATTGAAATTTCTTCTAGAATAATTTTGAATAGCAAAATCACGAAGAGCCATATTAGCTTAACTCCGTTCCAAATATATTAAATGACACATTATATGCTGTACTTGAATTTGCAGTAACAACATCATTAGCACCTAAAGCGACGCCAAGAGTTAGTGCGATAGAATCTAAAGCTGGAACAACTGAGTTATATGCGATATATTGTGAATTAGATACAGCAGCACCAGCTTTTCTAACCAAAAGCGAATAGCTTTGATTAGCTATAGATCTATTTGTAACAACAATTGTTGAAATTACTGTGTTAGTCACAGGAACATAAGGAACAGTATAGATGTCCTGATTGCTTGTTCCTGTAGAATCTAATTGTCCAAGAATTTTATATACTGTATTTGCCATTAGGATTCCTTACATTCCCGCTAACAAGAATGGAGTAATTTGTGGGAGAGTGTATTGTGTTACAGTTAGAACTGTTGAAATTATATATACGTCGATTACTGATCCAGAATTAGGAGCAGATGCGAATATTAGTGCATTTCCTGATACAGAGTAATCATTATATCTTTGTTGTACGCGATCAACGAACACTAATGCGCCATCTTGGTTCGTTGGAATATTTGTCAAAATAAACACAACAGTATTGCCGTCACCAGTAAATGTATTTCTAATAACTTGAGATGTTGTATTTGGAGTAATGCCCTGTGCGCCTTGTGGTCCAGATTGGCCAATTGCCCCTTGCGTACCGTATAATCCTTGTATACCTTGAGCGCCTGTACCACCTTGCACACCTTGAGAACCCAAAGTTCCTTGTGCAGGTGTTGCAGCACTAACCCATGATGTGCCATTCCACACCCATGAATTATTGCCATAAGTGAAAACTTGATTTACAATAGGACTAGTCGGAAATATTAACATTTATTTTAACCTGTTGTCGCAGCAGTCCAAGAAGTATTTGCTTCATCCCATATATATGGGCCACCAGTTTCAGGCATTGGAATTGGCGCAGTCCAAATCCAATTAGTGTCGCCACTGATATGCCAACTTGGAAATGGTTTAGTAGGATAAAATACATCATTGACAGAATCATAAATGTAACCAATTCCTGCATAATTTGCTCTTAATGCAACTCCTCCATCTGGGTCATTGCTATTCGGAGCATAGTGTACGTTCCCACGAGTATTATATGATGTTTGAATCCATTGACCTGGACTTGTATCAACAAAAGTGTTAAAGAATTCTGGTTCTGCAACAATTACATTTGTTACAATTCCATTTTCAACTTTTGCAAAATGACTCATCAAAAATCTCCTATTCAAAAATCAACAGAGTAAATTATTTATGCGGTGTATGTTCCAGAAGAAGTAAAAATGTGAACCCAGTTTGTTGCAGTTCCAGGATTAAAACTTGTTATAATATTTCCACCTGTGCCTTTTTGAGCTGGACTTGCATAAGAAATAATAACAACACCAGATCCACCATTACCGCCACCTGATGGTGAACCTCCCCCTCCACCGCCACCACCAGTATTAGCGGTTGCGCTATTTCCTGTTGATGAAGAACCTGATCCGCCTCCACCATTTCCCCCAACACCTCCAGGTGGATTAGTAGGATTACCATGGGCGCCGCCACCACCGCCACCTGCAAATACAACATTTCCTGAAACTACTTGCCCAATTGAATTTGCTGTCGCGATCGTTGTTGTTATAATTGTTGTATTTGCTCCCGCTCCACCAGCACCACCAGAAGAAGGAGATCCACTTCCACCTGTAGAAGTATATCCACCCCCACCTCCACCAGCATCATATGTTGAGTTGTCGGTTGTACCGCTTCCTCCACGGCTTCCTTGTCCTGGGACACCGCAACCATATAATGGACCTTTTGATCCAGATCCACCACCACTCCCTCCATTTAATCCATTAGTGACAGGAGTAGCAGCAGCGCCGCCACCACCGCCTCCAACAGCATTAACAGTTACTGATCCTATGGAAGAATTAGTTCCGTTTGATCCTTGTTGAGCTGTACCTGTTCCGCCGCTTCCAGCTGCGCCAACAACAACATTATAATTGCTTCCAACAGAAAGAGTATAAGTTCCACTTAATACTCCACCAGCTCCACCTCCACCTCCACCTCCAGCATATCCAGTACCGCCACCGCCGCCGCCGCCAACTAACAAATAAGAAATAGTATAGTTGGATATAAGAGGAGTATATTCTTGCGAATAAGGAATCCAACCCTGCGTACTGTCAATATAAATTAAACTATAAGCTTGACGCGCAATTGTTATATTTACATTATTTGTTGCACCTTGAATCTTATTTCCATTTCCGTAAATAAAAATATTATTTGTTGCTGCAGTTCCAGCATAATCAACAATAGTTATTTGATCTGAGACGTTTGGTGAAGCAGGTAAAGTTACAGTTATTGGAGCAGAAGTTGTATTGACTGGATATGCGCTCCCAGATGAAGCAGTAAAATTAGATGTTTGCGCCGCTTGCCACTTTAAAAGATTTAGTGCTGAAATATTATTAGAAAAAGTTATATTATTATGTTTTATAAATGGCATTTTATGACCATGATCCTATGGTTGTGTTGTTTCCTGAAACGCCAACTGGATAAATTGCAAAATAACTTCCAGGCTGTGTTGTATATACGC
>Ga0164296_1005581_pt1 | contig 10945 bp, 10 predicted proteins | sample GEODES057metaG_FD_113533 | JGI IMG/M metagenome (GOLD analysis project Ga0164296, IMG submission 113533) | Dystrophic lake water microbial communities from Trout Bog Lake, Wisconsin, USA - GEODES057 metaG | ecosystem: Environmental > Aquatic > Freshwater > Lake | place: USA: Trout Bog Lake... | reverse complement strand
TCCTTGTGTCGGTGGTTCGATTCCGCCCCGGGCCACCAAGATTCAAAATAGCCCACTTGTTGGGTTTTTTTATTAGAAGTTGTTAATGGTGCTTAGAGCTAGCGCCTAGCGAGTTTACCCAATTCCTTGAGCTCTAATCCGTCAATCAGGATTTCGTCACTCTGGTTCTAGACTGTGGTATCGGGTTCATGAAGTGTCCTTTAAAAGGACGTTTCTTGCTCAGGTTGTCCAACTAAAAATCTGAAAATAAAATAGCTGTATGAAAACAGCATGCCGCCCTCAAAGTGACTAAGGTAATCAAAGTACCCGAAAGCCACCTAGAAGTAATCTCCTCACCCCAGCAAGAATCCCAACCCACAGCCTTAAACCAGCTCAAATACGCTGAGCCTGTTGAGAATTACTTAATTAATTCTAATATAAAAAAATATTCATATTGTTATTTTGGGAGTCATTCAGCATACATTCAACCACTATCTATTTCTGTCGATTTTTCAGAGTTACCTATTAATATTAAAAATCTTGAGCTCAAGCCACAACCATTTGTTGATTTTGCAGTTCAAGCAGAGCACAAGTTGAGGGATGGTGAGTTGACATTGTTTCGGCGCCCAGGCAGTAGGATATGGCAATTCAAATACAAACAAAATAATGGCAAGTGGCATCGAGCCAGTACCAAAAAAACAATACTTGAGTATGCCAAGGAAGTTGCTTGCACAAACTACGATGAAGGGCGCTACAGGGAGAAGTTAGGACTCGCACCTGTACAAAAGTCTTTTAGAGAAATAGCCAAGACTACTATAGAGGATATGCAGATTGAGATTGAAGCAGGAACTGCAAAGAAAATCTACGCCGATTATTGTGCGGTCATTGAAAATTACTTTATTCCATTTTTTGGCGACCGATACCTCCAGCACTTGAAACACAAGGACATTGCAGCTTTTGAGGTTTGGCGTAATCACCGAATGGGGCGTACGCCAAAACATTCTACATTGATGACTTTTGCCAGTGCTTTTAACCGAGTTCATGAAACTGCTGTTCAAAGGGGATGGATAAGTGACCGTATACCGATTCCCAAGCTAACAAGAAAAGGTCTCAAAGGTGAAATTAGGGCGGGCTTTACAGAAAAAGAAATGTCTAATCTAAGGTTATTTATGGCTGACTGGAGAAATAAAGGAAAGTTGGCATTTGATCGTGTAATGCACCCATTGCTATGCAACTATATAGATTTTTTAATTTATACAGGTATGCGCCATGGTACAGAGAGCATGGGTGTGGAATGGAAGCATTGTGAGTGGTACGAGGAGGGTAATCGAAAATATTTAAGAATTTGGGTGGATGGAAAAACTGGCGGTCGTTGGTTGATCGCCAAGCACGAGGCTTATGCCATCTTGGAAGACTTACACAGAAGTCAAAAAGATATTGCAGACAAACCGATAGAGCAATTAATGGGCAGAGTTTCTAAATATATTTTTAGGAGGCCAGATGGAGAGCAACCAAGGACTTTCAATGGAATGTTTAACAAGTTGATGCGAGAAAGCGGAATGAAGACCAACGCTCAAAATCAAGAGCGAACTCTTTACTCATTTCGTCATTACTACGCTACTTCAGAGTTATTGGCTGGAACGGATATTCATACCTTAGCAAGGCAAATGGGAACCAGTGTTAGGATGCTTGAAGCCCATTACAGTAAATTGACCGCTACTATGGCTGCAAAAAAGTTAGCCTGAGCTTGCCCGAATGGGTCCTGTAATCTTGATAATCTAGCTCGCGAAAAATTATGGTGAAGTACTTGTCAAATCGGGGTGGTGATTTTTACTCACCCCCTCAAGAGAAAATAAATTGCCAGGATTTAAGCTGCTAATTTCTCAGTTGGATCATTAATAGATTCTGCCTTATAGTAAACATCTTCCCATCGGTGTTTTTCATCCCACTGAATAATTTCTTTTTTCCATTTTTCCATATCAGGTTTAGCAAACTCATATAAACTTGAGCGAAGCAGATCGACCATTTCATTAAGTTGAATACTTAAGTTAATATTTGAATTTGAAATATTTGATGTGTGATTTTTTAGATCTCGTATTATATGAATTGCATGACTGCATTTTGAAGTCGCTTTTACATATTCATTTCTTATTTCCTCCAAAATTCTTAGATCACTTCGCTTAATATCATAGCCTCCAATTAGTTCATCGCCAAACTTCATAACTGCGAAGTCTTTTGTGCAGGTTTTGCTTTTTACAACATAGATGTGGGTTACATGTTGAATACCATCGAAATTAAAAAATTTATCATCATTTGGAATAGAATTTTTTATAAGTTGTATTGCTTCAAAGAGTTTACCAAGTTCATACATATCATTACGAATTTTGAATAATTTTCCTTTTTTAACTCTAAATGTTTTCTTTAATTCAGTTAGTGTTAATTTTTGTTGAGTACTAAAAAGAATAAAAGTAACCTCTTTATCCATGTCCAGTTCATTAATATCTTCTGTATTAGTTGACATTTTTAGCTCCGTAAGTTTGATATTTTTGAAATTGAAGATTGGCCGTGTCGTTTTGCTTGATTGACGCCAATAGTCACATCAGTAAAAATGCTACGAGCTGAACCTCTTCCTGCTAGTACTACTTGATCTAGTACAGAATCTGCTGGAGCTGTTAAATTAGAAGCTGTATAAACTCTCCGCAATATAGGACGCCAGTGTGCAGCTGGTGGTACATTCATGTCAATAAGAACACTACGATTCTGAATTCCAGGATCTATTGTCTCTAGACTATTGGTTGTCATTATGAAAACAACTTGTGTCCTATTCATAACGGCTTTGAATCCGGCCTGAGCGGCAGGAGTTAAATTGTCAACCTCATCCAAAATAACGAAATGTAATCCGCTGGGATTCATATTCATTAATTGTGTTCTGTTAAGAATTTGTTGTGTTATTTGCGCGCCATTTTGACCCTGTGCACAGGCGTAGTAATCGTCATAAGGATTTTGAGTGTCAATTATTTCACTCGGAGGTATATTGCCATGAATTGGATCAGACTTTGATGTGTCAATCAATCCAGGTAATAGTTTTGCCATGGTTGTCTTGCCTGTTCCATATAAACCATAAAGAATGATTCCACAAACACCATTTCCAGGAAACAGCATACTTTGATCAAGAATACATTCCAGTTTGTAACGGCTATTTTGTTGCAGGGCAAAGTCGTTCAGACATACTGGGTCGGGAATGATTACTGCGTTAGGATGTGTATTAGCCATCATAATCTCCAATGAATTTAAGAAATGTGACTACCATTTTGGATTTGAAAATTGGTAGTCACGGGTTTATTAAAATAAACAATCAAGCTACTTTCAATGCTGCTTGGGCAGCAAGCCGATCTTCTTCAAGGGCCTTAAAGCCGGCTTCAACTTCTTTGGCTTTTTCTTTTTCTGCGCCAATGCTCGAGCATGCAGCTAAAGCACTATTAACTGCTGAGTTGCTTTGAACTACCTGTCGTATAGCAAAGCTACCATCGTCCTCTTTTGTTGCTAACAGCACGACACCTTCATTAGTACTGCTGGTTGAATAAAGAGCATTTAGACTGTCACTTTGAATAGAGGCTATTGCATCTGATTGAAGTACCGCTTTACCAAGCTTGACTTTGTCTGCCATTGTCTTAGTTGGCTTATTAATTTTTCTACGAACCTCTTCAATGCCACCAGATTCTTTTAGATATTTTGGTAAGTCCATTACCGATACTTTTTCGCTAATTGCAATCTTTAATGCTGTGGCATAGGCATTCACTCTTTTTCGATCAACGCCAAACACGCAGCGAATAATTTTTGTAATCAGTGGTGTTGAATCGTTGAACTTATAGCCTTTTATTTCAATGTAATTACCAAGCCCTTTTCGAAGGTTCTTAGCCATGGTGTCTGAACCAATCATGGCGTTATTGAGCATCTGACAATGTTGCAGCAGTCCATAAAGAATGTCATTGGCTGAGGTCAACTCATTGGTTTCCCAATTATTTTTCTTTTCAATCAAATGCTCAATTGCCTCGGCAATAGCTTTCTCAGGGTTACTACGGGTGAGAAGAGTAACCATGCTTTCAGCATAGGTTTTGTTCTCAATTGGTGCATTATTTGGAGGTTTTATACCTGACTCCAATACTTTTGTATCACTCATTGATGAGCTCCTTGTTTAATTAATAAAAGTGATCACGGTTGTGAGCACATTTCTATTTCAACTGGTAAAGTAATTTGTGAATACATACTATTTCGGTAATTTTGAAAAAGTAAACAATTATTTTTTTGGAGCTAGGCATGGGGAATGTAAATAAAAAATTCATCGATTCAGCTTTTCTTTGCTTACAAGATATGGCCCGTTTATTTTTTAATTACTTGCGTCTAAGTCCAAACTATTGGACTGTATGTAATAGTCCCATCAATCTCAGAGTTTATAAAAATATGGATAGTAATCAGCGTCTAGCTATAGAGTCATTCAGACGCTATGGAAATGTATTTGACATCGACTACAGTGATTGGCATTTCAATAAAGAGAAAATATTGGTTAATGATTTTCATCCTATGGTTAATATCTATCAAGGTAACGAGAGCAATAAAATCAATAGTGAAGATCATTTTATTCACATACCAAAAGGGGCTGAAATTCCAACCGTCAGCCAACTTAAGCAAATGCTAATGAAGTTACAGCCAAGAAACGCATCAGATTTTTTAGCATCTAAAATAAAAATTCGGATTAAGAGTCTTTGGAAAATTCTTGATTTGGTTTACACCCGCGCCCTGCATCCTGAATTGGAGCAATGGCGTATTGGAGCTTTGGTTAAATTGGTCAAAGACTTTGGTAACGATTTAGACCCCTGGGGTCCAAGAAGTAAAAAAGGCGTTGAAGAAATGCGCCGTCACATGAATATTATCGTTAAGAGGTGGTTAGATAGAGGAGCCGTGATTGCCGAGAATGCTGCTCATGATCTTTTTCCCAGTGATATTGGCCATATCAATCGGCAAATTCAATTAGATTTTGGTGACCAAGACTATTTAACCCGATTGTTTCGTCAAGGAAAGATTGAATCAGACAACGCCCGTCAAAGGGTTCTAATGGCCTGAGGAGAGTAATTTTTAGTGTCGGTTAGAACCGACACTTCATGACCAGGGTCTGCTATTTTCAAGGTGCGAATGTAATACATTTATGCTAGTTCAACGGCTTTACGAAGCATATCGTCTGATGCGTCCACATAGCCAATCGTTGTTGAAATGTTTCTGTGGCCAAGAATTTTCATCAAAACCCTGATGCTGGTGCCTCTGCTGCTTAATGCCGTGGCAAAAGTGCGACGGCCCGAGTGGCTACTTGCTCCGTCAATCCCAGCTAGCTTGTACATGTTCAAAAAGTGTTGGGTTAGGGTATTGGCTGTAAATCCCCGATTTGGGTTTTTTTGCGTATAAAAGAACGCTGCATCGTTTTCTCGGCGTCGGGCTACTGCTGCATACCCCTGCACCTCTTTGCGTAGCTTAGGGCTTATATAAACAGTCCTAGGGTGCCTTCCTTTGGTTTGATCAGCGTTTAAGCGGATTTCCTCGCGGACTTGGCCCTCTGCGTTGATTACATCCACCCAGCGTAGGGCAGCTACTTCCCCAACTCTTAAGCCCGCCAAGTGCGTAAACATCAGCATTGCCCTATTTCTAGCTGCGTGAGGACGAGTAGCCAAAATATCTGTAATTCTTCGTAATTCCTGAGCGGTAATGGTTTTTGCTTGTTTCATTGTGTTTTCCTTTTTAATCAAATAAATACTATGCCTACAGTATGTTTTCTTTGATTAATTTGGACAACCGGTAACCCAAAAAGCAATCGGGTCAATGAAATCAATAACTTACAAAAGAACTAAAGAAAATCAGTGTTTCCTTTGGTTCTGTGCTCAGTGATTGTGGATATCTATGGGCATCAGTGGATAACTCGTGGCTTTACTACCACGATTATTCAATTAAATCATGTAGCTATTTATTTGATTTTTTGGAAGCAAAGTTTGGAAAATGTTTCGAAGCATCGGCAAGCCAACCTTCTCGTCTTGCAGCGTTATAGGCTGAGCCTTCGCCTTTGGCCCATTCTCCAGCGGTTTTGAATTTAGCAGCTGAATTGATAACAAGCTCTTTTGTCCATTTTTTCAGTGCTTCGCTTTGTGCTTGAGCTTTTGTTTGCATGTGAGTGCAAATCTCATCAATCAAATCGTGTCGACAAGCAAAGTTGTATGCGGGTTCATTTCCTCTTTTGAATTTTGCTCTTGAATCGTAATTAAGTGCGATAGCTTTAAGTTGCTCTAAATTAAAGTTGGCTTTTACCTGAGTGTCGAGAATTTCATGCTCAGTCAAAATTCTTTTACTTAATTCTAGATTCGGTGCAATTTGTTTCAGTTTTTGCAGAATAGCATTTTCCAATTCTGCTTTGGTTGTAATTTCCCATTCTCTAATTTCTAAAAAGTGAATCCCTTTTTCCTCGCAATACTTCTTTTTTATAGCATCTCGCCTTTGAATGTTTTCAGCTCCACGGCCTTGCCATCCTCTTGTGTGTTGAGTGCCATGGTTTTCAATGATTAAATTGAATTTAGGCAGATAAAAATCAAATGGCAATTTTCGTTTGTCACGACAATCTTCGAATGTTTTCTCATCTACATAATTAACATCAAATGATTTGAGTATTCTGTGAATTGTTGCCACGCCATGCCACCGTGGATTTTTAATCATATGAGCTGTGGCTTTTTCAACTAGGCCTCTTTTAAGCGCAGCTGAATAGCCGCCATAACTGTCTCTTGACCACTCTTGTTGAGTTAAGAATCGCTTGGCGTCGGCAAGTATTGTTCCCTCGTCCCATTTTTTTTCCCATAGTTTGGTCATGTGTTCAGTGCATTCCAAGAACCAATCTTCATTGTTATGGGCTGCTTGATAACTTGAGGCATTTCCTTGTAACCATTCGGAAATAGATTGGTAGTTCCTAGCCTCTGCTAAGCATGTGGTCAATGTCCAGTATCCATTTTTTTGCTTTAAACGAATCATGTGCTCTGTACATTCATCAAACCAATCATGTCTTCTCGCTGCTATGTAGGCAGTGGGATCTTTTCGTTCCCAATCAATCCGAGTTTTATATTTTTTTGCACTTTCAAGGCAAGCCTCTTTGGTCCAAATAGTCCGCCCTTTAGATATAGATTCAGCATGACTAAGCATGTGGGTCGTTACTTCTTTGAATAAGCCCAATTTTCTACTGGCTATATAAGCACCCATGTCAGCCTTGGACCATTCAGTTACAGTATTGAATCTTTTGGCTGATTCAGTCAAAGTCGTGATATTCCAATATCCATTAGGTCTTCTGATTTTTTCAGTCACAAGTATTCCTTAGTGCATTACTGAGATCAGCATTGATAGCGAACTTGCGTTCGCTTGAGATTTCACAAAACCCTTTCGCTCGTCGCTCAGCGTTTTGTTCATCACAGTTTTTAATTAATTAGCGTTAAAAGAATTAATTAATTTTTAATTGTATTTGATGTCATTGGGCTTTCGCTAGATTCAACCCACACTGAGCCTTTTTAGTTAGGCTCAGTAATAGGTAACTGACTTTCGCTGAGTTCGTTACCACAGCACTCAAGCACAACCATATAGGTAAAGGGCGGTTTTGCGATCTCCTTTTATGTGCTGCTTAAAAACGCAACTTCTGTAGTAGCGTGAGTGCCAACCATTACAGAGTTTACAAGTTGCTGTGTGAGCAGAGCTTGTTCGTGTTGTTGCAGACCAAGTCTGCCAACTTTATGCTTGATTTAATTCTTGCGTCAATTGGCTAGCAACGGCCAACAGCATCCTTCTCGGGTAGTGACTACAAGTCTCTGCTACCGCTCAGAATTTCCGTCCCTGCGACCAACGATGACCAGGTTTAGGGTGCCTAACAACTGAGTGGCACAACTCTTTTTTCGGTAGTAATAAATGGCAGCACAAATATTGATTTTTATTTGCCTGTCGTGTTTATTTATCTAAACCAAAGAAAACCAATATTAAATCTGGCTTGTTTTTTAGGGATTTTGAGTAAATTAATTTGAGTCCTTTCAATTTGTCGGGTTACCAATGGCGAAAGGTTGCTCTGACCATTTGGTCGAAACTAAAGTTATAGCTGTCATTAACACACAAGGAGAAAACAATGACTGCACTCAATTCACTCAAGTTGGTAACTGCAAAGAAACCTATTAGCCAACCACCAATTGTTCAGCGTCGGTTAAAACTTTCAAATAAGATTTGGGATCAAATCCAATTGGCGCAAGCACAGAAGATTGGTGGAAGCTACGCAACTAAAAGACACAAAACAATTCGAGATGAGAACGGAATCGCTAAAAGTGTTGAATTTGAGCGCCGTGTTCGTCCATGGTGGTTCATAAGTGAGTCTGGCAAAGTCTGTATCAATATTCGCTATGGTGCGAAAGTCATTGAATTGGCCAAAGGCAAAACTGCGGTTGAAGTTGCAAGTGGTGATGAATTGATCAAAACGCTTGAGCTGATCAAAAAATCTGTAGAAGCAGGGGAGTTGGATGCTCAGATTGAAATCGCAAGTACCAAGCTTAAGGAGGGTTTCAAACGCTAATTGCTGTTTTCAAGTCGCATTGCGGATAAATAAAAGAAAAGGAGACCGCAATGCGAATGAATGAAATAGCCGATGCTGAAGCTCAGCTGGAGCTTTGGAAGTTGGTTAATCAAAGTGTTTGGTCAAGTATTGAACACCAACGCCAGCAGCAGGCTCGAGAAAGGGAGGCCAAAGAGGCGGCCCGAAGGCTCAGACCCAAGGGTGTTGGTAAGAAAGTACCCAAGCCAACCAGGTTATCAAGCGCCCCAAAGCCACCCCCGCCTAAAAAGCCTCAACCCCCAGGGGCTACACAATTGGCCCCACCAAATAATAATCAACCCCCTCCCAACCCCCAGGTAAATCCTGCTAGCACCCAGCCCGGCCCCAATACGATAAAGCCAGTTAGGGCAACGCAAAGTGTGGGGTCCAAGCCGGAAATAATAGAGCCCCAAGCACCCATGACACCGCAGCAAATGCGTCTATTGCGCCAAAAGCAGGGTCTTTTACCCCAAAACAAGTAGTTTTCTGAAAAGTGCCGTCATGGGGATGACAGGCATAGTTAAAATGGTTTAGCTATTGGCCCTTATTATTGAACATGGTCTGACGCCTTTCCCTAGGTTCAGTCAGAGTCCCTCCAAGCTAGTTCACCCTGACGCCGCAAGCACAAAGTTTGAGTAGCAGTGACCTGCCAAATGTTAGGTCTGTACGCGGCAGGGGGCAATGATTGTGTAAACTATAGTAGTGCGGTGGCCGATCGGTGTAGTACCCGTGTTTGCAAATCCGTGTAGGTCGGTTCGACTCCGGCCCGCGCCTCCACTCTAATCAGCCACTGTTTAACCACAGTGGCTTTTCTTTTGAACTTAAATTATTGCATGCACATTATTGCGCAGGTTCTGCTGAATAAATAGACAGTATGTAATTGCGACTGGTCTTTAGGGTGTGGTTGAGTTAGAGTGCTTTGAAAGCAATTGCTACCCTAGACATTGCTTGCACCAATTGCTCGGACAGGGTGGCGAATTGTTTTTAACCACCCCTCCTCCAATGGTCCTCAATAACATCAGACCCTGACCAAAAAGTGTCGGTTTAACCCGACTCTTAATCGTTAGGGTCTCATGGTGCAGCATCATGCTTGATGGATAGAAGGTGCAAAGGATTGAAAATCCTTGTGTCGGTGGTTCGATTCCGCCCCGGGCCACCAAGAATTCTCCGAACATTAGAAGTGGTCCATAGAATCTCTAGTGTTAGCCGCGGTCTGGCACCATTTCTCCTAGATATCCACATATTGAATCGTCCTTTTAAAGGACAAATCAATTCGACATCCTTGTGTCAGTCGATGTCGTTTAAAACGACAAGCTTTTTGTTAGTATTTGATTATGAAAAAACTAATTATTTCACTCTTGGCGGCTTTATCACCATTTTTATGTGCTTATGCCCAAACCGATAGTGGCGCAAAAGACTATCTGATTGAAACAGCAAAATATAAAAATGGCGAAGTAGCGCCTTATGCCATAACAACTACAGGCATTAAAAATCCTAAATATATAGTCATCCTGATGCCCGGAGGTAATGGCACTCTAGCTCCAAAGGCCGCTTCCGATGGTCAAGGAGTCATCTTTTTCACAAACGATAATTTTGCCATTCGCATACGCAATCTAATTGCAGACCAAGAGTTTGTGACCGCAGAGACAGATTCCACTGTAGCAATTTCCTCGCTAGAGCGAATTGAATCGATAGTTACTGATCTTGAAAGTCGTTATCCCAAAGCAAAAATCTATTTTTTAAGTACCAGCAAGGGCTCGCTTTCCATCCAAGAACTATCCAAGACGATGGATGGAAAAGTAGCTGGATTTATTAATACCTCATCTTATACAACCGTCAATCGTGAGCTTGATACAAGGGGGCTTAAAAGTCGTTATTTGCTAGCGCATCACAAATATGATGGTTGTAAGAGCACAAGCTACGATGGGGCTTTATATAACCATGAAACATATGGCACTGAACTCATCACCATGGAGGGCGGAACAAGCGCTGGGAATGTGTGTGGGCCTATGGCTTACCATGGCTTTTTGGGGGTTGAGGCTGAAGTGGTAGAAAAAATAAAGTCTTGGATTAAGCGAGAAAAATAGAGTCAGGCATCCTAGGCCCTGGTCGATTCCGCCCCGGGCCACCAAGAATTCTCCGAACACGAGATGTGGTTCATCGAATCTCTAGTGTTGGCCGCGGTCAGGCACCATTTCCCCTAGGTCTTCCAGATTTCCCTGAGGTTACCCCTGTTGAACATACCTCTTAACCGCCATTATGCAGCGTTCCTTTGATTGGCTGCGTACCATTGCCTTTCATATTCCATTGGACTGACATACC
>Ga0164296_1005580_pt1 | contig 10947 bp, 10 predicted proteins | sample GEODES057metaG_FD_113533 | JGI IMG/M metagenome (GOLD analysis project Ga0164296, IMG submission 113533) | Dystrophic lake water microbial communities from Trout Bog Lake, Wisconsin, USA - GEODES057 metaG | ecosystem: Environmental > Aquatic > Freshwater > Lake | place: USA: Trout Bog Lake... | reverse complement strand
CGCTCGCCCGCGCGAGTGCAATCGACGTTGCGAAAGATGTACTGGGGCGGCGGTCCGTCGTCGTAGACCCAGCCGAAATCGGCGAAGAACGCGAACTGGCCGTAGGACGCCGGAGCGCTGGACCAGAGGGACCAGTAAGAGCGTCCCGGGTCGACGGGGTCGGCGTCGCGCCGCGCCGCGAACTGCGCCAGCGCGTCGAGGCCGGGGAGATCGACGGCGACCGGGCTGAGTCCGCGGGTCGTGCGCTCGAGGTTGGACAGCACGAAGACCTGGTGCGCGACGGACAATCGCGAGAAGCGCGCGGCGTCGAATCGCAAGGGACCCAGGCCCTCCTCGGCTCGCCTCGCCGTGTCGATGGACGCCAGCACCCGGGTGAGCGACGCCAGACGGAAGTTGGCGAGCGGGTGGTGCGGCGGCGTGATGGGATGGACCCGCGGGCCCTGGGCCCCCGCGTCGAGGGTGCCCGAGGTCGTCACGAGGAGCGCCGCGGCCAGCGCGACGCCCACCCATCGACTCGAGACGCGCTGACGAGGCATCGCAGCCAAGGTAGCAACCCTTCGGACCTGGCCCTCCCGGGTGCCCCTCTCCGGTCGCGGGCAACCTACAATCCTGGGATGCGCCCTCACGCCCGACACGCGTACACCGTCGCCGCCATCTTCGCGTGGTTGGGCACCGGTGCTCGCGTCCTCCACGACCTCGTGAGCTCGCCGCGGGCGGTCGAAGCCACCGTCGGACTCTTCGGGAACTACCAGGGCAACTTCACCGGTTCCCTCGAGAGGGTCTTCGACGACCTGAGCTACTTCACCCACTGGTCGAACCTCGCCATCGCCGTCGTCTGGACGATGCTGGCGCTCGACCCGACGAGGAATTCGCCGCTCTTTCGCGCCGCGCGCAACACGGCCCTGGTGATGATCACGATGACCGGGATCCTCTACGTCGCCCTGATCGCCCCCACCGAGGTGGTGACGGGCTGGTTCAACGTCACGGTCAACATCATCATCCACTACCTCAACCCGCCCCTGGCGGTGCTGGTCTGGGCGATATGGGGACCACGCGGGTGGTTCCGCTGGCGAGACGTCTGGCGCATCTATCCACTGCCGCTCGCGTACCTCGGCTACACCTTGGCGCGCGGGGCGGTCTCGCACACCTACCCCTACGCCTTCTTCAACGTCGGGCTACACGGTTACCTCAACGTCAGCGTCACCATGGTGACCATCATCGGGGAATCGTTGGTACTCGTCGCGCTCTTCGTCGGGGCGGACCGGTGGCGCACTTCGCGCACCCAACGAGGGGCCTGACCGGCTGACCGGAGGCTTCAGGCGACGGAGCGACCCACGCTCACGTGGTTCGTCCACGACGTCGCAGAACATCACGAAAAAAGTGCGGCTGGAGGGATTCGAACCCCCGACCCTCGGTTCCGTAGACCGATGCTCTAATCCGCTGAGCTACAGCCGCGTTGGTACAGGCATTCCATGATAGCCGCTGGCGTCGAGGGCGCCACGAGGCCCTCAGGTGAACAGACGGGCCGCACCGCGCAACGACACTTCGTTCCCGGCGATTTCAATGGCGAAGCCGCGGCCGGCGAAGGCCTCGGGTGACAGTCGTCGGGCGTTGCCCCCCGCCAAGAAGACCCGACCAGCGCCGAACTCCGTGGCGAGGGCGCTGATGGCGGCCACGACGTCACGGCGCCAGGCCCGCTCGTCGTGGGCGCGCGCCCGTTCGCCCAGGGCCACGTCGAAACTGCGCTCCTCGTCGAAGGCTTCACGGCCCAGGTCGCGAACCCGGCGGCGCTGCCCGTCGACCCGCAGCGCGAGTCCGCTGCCGGTGCCCAGGGTGACGACCAGCTCCGTCCCCACCCCCCGACAGCACCCCAGCGCCGCGAGGGTCGCGTCGTTCACCACCCGGACGTCGCGACCCGTCTCGTGCCGCAGGGTCTCTTCGAGGGGAAAGCCGTGCCAGCAGGCGTCGAGGTCGGCGTCGAGCGCGCTACCCACACCGCTGATCCGCGAGAGATTGCCCGGACGGATGACGTGGCCGTCCTCGAACTCCCCGGGGAAACCGACCCCGACGCGTTCGACGTCGAAGTTCGCGATGCGCTGGGCGACCCACGAGACCAGGCGTTCGGGCGGGCAGGGGTAGGGAGTGGGTCGACGCTTGATGGAACTTCGCGCCCGTCCCTGCGCGTCGACGCGCGCGAACTTGATGTTGGTGGCCCCGATGTCGATCGCCAAGACATCGTCAGGGCTGCCGACGGGTTCGTCCATCTCCACACAGTACCGAGGAGCGGCGTCGACCGCGCTGGCGCAGCCGTCGCCAACGCCACCAGGGGATCATCCTCACCGAATAGACCGCCCGGCGTCCCGCGACCACCACCGCGGTATTGCGAGGCCGGGTCCGCAGCGGCGCCGCCGGTCGGTCCTTGGTGGTCGCGAAGATTTCGGGTAGGTAGGTGGCGACCGTGGGGTCGGCGAGTCCCGCCATGACGAGTCGGGTGGCGTGATTGTTGACGATGGTGGCGGCCCGCGGCCCCCACCGGGCCACCAGTTGGGCGAAGTCCTGCACCACCGTCATCAGCGTCACGTCCAGACCGGACAAGGTGGCCGCCATCTGGTCGAGTTCGTCGAGGGAGGCGACGGTCGCGGCCTCGTCGAGCACCAGCAGGAGGCGTCGGGCCCGGCCTTCGTCGTGACGGCGCTGCTGGGCTTCGACCACCGCGCGCAAGGCCCCGCGAAAGAGCGCCTCGTAACTGGCGTGCTCCCCCCGGGGACTGCAGAGGTAGAGGGTGTTGGGACCGTCGAGCACCGCGGCGATCCGCGCGGTGGGCTGGCGGAATCGCCAGGCCAACAGCATCGTCTCGGCGGTCGTCACCACGCCGTCGAGCGTCTTGGGGTCGTAGTCGCGAAAGGAGCGCAGCATCGCGTCGGCTTCGCTCGAGGCGCCCGAGGTGCTCCACTCGCTCCACCGTCGATTCTCCACCGCCCGGGCGACGTCGAAGATGTCCCACCCCCGCGACGTCGCGATCACGAAGAGGGCGGCGATGAGCTTGACGGCCAGCGAATTCCAGAAATCGCCGTCGGCGCGCGTCGACTCCCGGGTCAAGGACTGGGCCACGCGCAGGGCGTGGCGCAGGCTGGCGACCCCCTCGAGCGGGTCCCAGGTCAGACCCTGGTCGCCGCCCGGTTCCAAACGCTGCGTGTCGCCCAGGCCCGAGCGCCAGTCCACGGTGGCCCGCACGACGTCATTCTTCACGCTCGTCACCACCACGGGACCGGGCCAGTCGAGGATGGCCGGGACGACCAGCGAGGAGGTCTTGCCCGCCTGAGTCGGGCCGACCACCAGCAGGGAATGTCCTCGGTCCAGCCGGGCCACCGGGCCCGCGCCGACCCCCGCCACGACGCGACGTCCCAGGGCCAGACGACGCTCAGTCACCCTCGCCCCTCATCGCCTCGTCGCTATCGACGACCAGGGCGTCGTGGCGGTCGACCCGCACGTCCACCAGGGAGCGGGCGGCCCCGTAGCGCACGAGGGCCGCGCCCCGCGGGAGCGAGGGGAGACTCAACGCCTCGCGCTCGCTCAGGCCGAGGGCCGTCGCCAGTTCGCGGGCCTCGTCGGGCGGTTGGCGAAACAGCCACGTCAACTCGCACTCGCGCAGCAGTCCCTGCGCGCGAGCGCGCTGCGCGCTACCGAGAGAACCCACCGCCGCCACGTCGCTCCAGCGATGGAGCACGAGCACGTGACTGATGCCCCGGGCCCGGCTGAGCTTCCACGAGCCCTGCAGCCAGCGCAAGGCCGCCTCGTCCGACAAGAGGGCCCAGGACTCGTCCAGTACCAGGTAGCCCGGCTCGCTGCGGCGCGCCAGGTGCTGAGCGGCCGCCACCGCGCTCAGCGCGGCCACGGTCAGATTGGGGGTGGACCAGTAGCGCGAGATGTCGAGGACGACCAGGGGGTCGGTGAAGTCGTAGGCTTCGCCGGCGCCCGCGAAGAGACCGGCGAGGTCGCCATCGACGAAGCGCCGCAGGGTCAGGGCGAGGCCACGCTGCGCCGAAGGCCTGGGGTCGTCAAGGAAGGGAGCCAGTCCGGTCAGGAGCTGCGCGAGCACCGGCGTCGGATCCGTGGCGCGCAGGAGTCCCCAGTGGCGCTCGACGACATAGAGCTCCTCGTCGCCCAGCGGGGCTCCCTTGGCCGAGGCCAGCAGGCTGAGGACGAAGTCGAGGGACTCACGCTCGCTCATCGAGGGGGGCCAGCACCAACCGTCGCGCCCCACCGCGAAGGGTGGGTGCCCGTGGGCCCGAGCGAGGGCGGCGTATTCGCCCTTGGGATCGACGACCACGCAGCGCCGACCTCGGCGAAGGGCCCGGTCGACGGTCATCTTGACGACGGTGCTCTTACCCGCACCGATGGAGCCCGCGACGACCATGTTGGGATTGGTGACCAATCCCGCGCGATAGGCGTCGAAGGGGTCGAGGACGAATTCTCCCCCTCGACGCGCTCGGCCCAGGGCGGAGCCTTCGAGTCCGGTGCCCCCGTCGTGCGCCGGGAGACGAAGAAGCGTGAAGTGCTCCGACGTCCCCCAGTGGGTCCACGCCGGCGTCACCAGCCCAGACCCCCGGGCAATTGGTAGCGGTACCAATCCCATTGTCGCCCCACTCCACCGTCCAGGCGCAGGCCCGCGGCGCGCGCCCGGGCGTCGAGTTCGTGGGAACGCTGCTCCAAGGAGGCGAGGGAAGAGGCGTGCACCACCACGTAGAGCGCCCAGCGGCACAGCGCCGCGCCCCTCGCCACCGATTGTTCGCGTCGGCGCAGCTCGTCGAACTCGACGTCACGCCGGGCGCTCGCCCGAAAGCCCGCGGCGCGCAGCACGGACCCGTCGGCACCGGCGCGGTGGACGGCCCGGGCGCTGAGCCGGCGCGAACGGGTCGCGGCGAAGACGTCGGCGTGGAGCGACATCGAGATCCAGTCCCCCGCCCCGCTGAGGGATTCGATCGCGGCGGTCTCGAGACCGGGAGCGAAGCCCTCGACCCGCGCGACGCGACACAGACCCTGGTCCTGGCGCAGGTAGGTGCGTCGTTCGAGCAATGCCCGTCGGCCCACCGCGAGCGATCCGGCACCCGCGCCAGTGACGCGAGGTCGCCACTGCGGGGGTGGGGCGGATGCCGCGGTGGTGCAGAGGGTGGTGACGGGTCCCCGAGGGCCCGGCTCCACGTGAACGCTCACGTGCGCCCCCTCTCCCGAGAGCGCCACGGCGTCGGCCATGGCGGCGAGACGCCGGGCGACGGCCAGGTCATCGCCGGAGAGGTCCAATCGGCCACGATGATCGAAGTCGTAGCAGGACACGTGGCGCGTGACGCCGGCGCGCAGTTGCAGTCGGCGTTCGACCACGCTCACCGTGACCCAGTGCACTCGCCGGCGCAGGAGGTATCGAAGGTGACGTACGGCGAGTTCACCCCAGGACGTCGTGGACGTTCCCGGCAGGGCCAGTACGAGAGCCGCGGCGAGCACGAACTCGGCGCGGGACGCCCCGGGACGCAGCACCGCGTCGGCCACCAGGGCGAGGACGGCGCCGAGGATGACGAGGCGGTGACGCGCCAGTCCGAGCCAGCGCACCGAGGCGTCCGATTCGGCGAAGGAGACGGGGGCGTCATTCATCGAAGTGCCAACCGATCGTCGGGCCGATCTCGTCCGAGCCGTACACCACGTGGCCGCGTCGCAAGGTCGGCAGGCCCACCGGTGGCGGCGGCGGTTCGCCGTCGAGGGGCGGCAGCTCCCAGTTCCCGTTGGGGTCCGGCTCCCACATCGGAATCCCCCAGTCCTCGGCGCGCTCGGGCGGTCCGGGCAGCGGCGCGTCGGGCAACACGGCGGCGACGGCCAGGCCGGCCGGCGAGCTCGGCACGGTCGCCGCGGCGCGCGTCGCGCGCTGACGCAGGCCATCGACTCCGTGCATCGCCGAGGACTCCATCGTCGGAATGAGGCGAAGGACGACGAAGGGGGTCGCCGAGGCCAGGGCCAGCGTGACCGCACCCGTGATGACGGTCGTCGCGCGGCCCGACGTCAACTCGCTCAGCCCCAGGGCGAGCGTGACCACGATGAAGAACTTGCTGAAGGCCACCACCAAGAAGGTCTCGGCGAGCCGCCCGGCGACGCGCCGCATCGCGGGGATCGCCGCCAGCGGGACCAGCACGGGAACGAGCACCAACAACAGCGACAAGATCACCGTGCGCACCACGAGTTCGCACCACAACAAGACGCCCCCCACCACGACCAACGTCGCCAAGAGGAAGACTCCGAAACCGGGCGTCGGCGCGATGGACAGTGCGGCCAGCGCCCCGCTCAGGGACGCCACCCCGGAGGGCACCGTCGAGCCGGCGACACCGCACAGGGCGTCCACCCCCGCGAGGACGACGCCGGCGAGGGGACGGGCCAGGACGATGGCCGCGACGCAGGCCGGCGCGACGGCCAAGAAGCTGCGCCATAAGGTCGCCGCGTCGCCGCGTCGCACCGAGTGCAAGGTGGCGAGCAACAGCGAGATCAGGAGCAGGACGGGCGACACCCGGAGCAACGCCGTGAACTCCGGGTTGGCGGCGTGCACGACGGAAGTCGCCTCGCCGGTGGCGTTGAGGACCCCCGCCATCGAGTGCAGCAGCCAACCGACGCTCGAGACGACCCAGCTCGTCAGCAGGGAGAAGAGCTGACCCAGGGACGCCTTGGCCACCGTGGTGGCCGCGCACTGCGCCGGATTGACCAGGCACGCGAAGGCGTGCATCAGTGGACCTTGAGGCCGGTGGAGAAGAAGAAGTTGATGAGGGCCGGCGCCGCGCCGATGAGGACCGCCGCCCCGAGCGAGGTGACCACGGCGCGTCGACCCACCGCGGAGTGGTGCATGTTCTGGGTGTGCGAACCAATGGCCCACATGACCGCTCCCAGCACGAAGGCGATGAGCGATCCCACGAGCGCCCAGGCGCCGAGTCCGTTCGCCAATTGTTGCAGGACGTTGGCGCCCGGCAGCGCCGACACCGAAGGGTTGAGGGTAACACCGGCAATCATCATGAGGCCTCACTATTCTCAGGGAACTCACAACGGTCGCGGGTGCACGACTCCGGTGAACTTCTGCGAGACTGGCGTGGTGCTACTAACGACCAGCCACAACATCGTCTCGTCGTGGACGCCCGTCGCCCTCTACGGGGCGGTTCTCGCCGTCTTGGCGATTGGCGTGGTGATCGGCATCGTGATCTACCGCCGCCGAGGGCATCGCGCCATCGCCCAGCGCCTGGCCGCCCTCGGGGGACGCCTGGGCGTCGAGCCCCAGGACGACAAGGGACGCGTCGAGAGCGCGCTGGCCCAACTCGAAGAGGTCGCCGGGGTGGCGACCACCGTGGTCAACGAGGCCGGAGCGGACGCGGTGCGACTGCGGCGCTCCCTCGACGTCTTGCCCCTCGGTCTGGTCCTGTGTGACGAGAGCGGCGGCGTCTTGTACCGGAACCCGCAGGCCGAAGCGCTCATGGTCTCGCGCTACGGCGACGCCATCGCCGCCCAGGCCGTGACCGACGCCCTCGCCGAGGGTTGGACGAACGGCGCCGCCGAGCGCACCATCGACATCTACGGGCCCCCGCGACGCACGCTGACCATCCGCGCGGCGGTGATCGACGACGGTCGCCGTCCCTTGGGCGTCGTGGCCTTCATCGAGGACGTCTCGGAGCGCCGGCGCCTCGAGGACATCCGCCGCGACTTCATCGCCAACGTCTCGCACGAACTGAAGACCCCCATGGGGGCGCTGGGTCTCCTGGCCGAGACGCTGCAGTTCGAACGCGACCCCGTGGTCGCCAACCGCCTCGCCGAGCGCATCAACTCCGAGGCCTTCCGCGTCAGTCGCATCATCGAGGATCTGCTCGACCTCTCGCGTATCGAGGGCGAGGGTTCACCCACTCGCGAGCCCGTCCCGGTCTCGCTCATCGTCGCCGACGCCATGGAGAGGATCCGCACGGCGGCCGAGCAGCAGGATGTCCACGTCGAGTTCCACGAGCCGGAGATCGGGTACGTGGTCGGCGGGGACCGACGCCAGTTGATCAGCGCCGTTCAGGCGCTCTTGGAGAACGCGGTGGAGTACTCCCCCACCGCGGGAGTGGTCACCATCGACGTGGAGCGAGTCGAGTCCCTGCCCTTCGACGACGACGCCCCCGCGGGACCGGTCGTGCGCGTGGCCATCACCGACAAGGGTCCGGGGATCCCCTCCAAGGACCTGGACCGCATCTTCGAACGCTTCTACCGCGTGGACCCGGGTCGCGCCCGCGCCACCGGCGGGACGGGACTGGGACTGAGTATTGTGCGACACGTGGCGCAAAACCACGGCGGACGAGTCGTGGTCGAGTCCCGCGAAGGTGAAGGATCCACCTTCACCCTGGAACTGCCGGTGAACCAACTATGAGCAAGAAGAGCTCCGAAGGCAACCTGCGCATCCTGGTCGTCGAGGACGAGGAGTCCTTCATCGACGCGCTGAGCGTGGGCCTCGCCCGCGAGGGCTTCGAAGTGACGGTCGCCCGCGACGGACAACAGGCCCTCGACGTCTTCCGCGACGGCTCCTTCGACGTCGTCTTGCTGGACCTGATGCTGCCGCGGGTCTCGGGGCTGGACGTCTGTCGCAGCATCCGGCTCACCAGCACCGTGCCGATCATCATCGTCAGCGCGAAGGGCGAAGAGGTCGACATGGTCCTCATGCTCGAGATCGGCGCCGACGACTACGTCACCAAGCCCTACCGACTGCGCGAACTCGTGGCGCGTATTCGTGCGGTGATGCGCCGCCGCGAACCCGTCACGGCGCCCATCCCCTCGGAGTCCGTGGTGGAACACGGTCCGTTGCGCCTCGACGTCGACGCGCGCCGTTGCTTCTTGAACGGCAAGGAGATCAAGCTACGCAAGAAGGAGTTCGCGCTGGTCCTGCTGCTCCTGGAGAATCCCGGGCGGGTGTTGACGCGTGACGTGCTCATCGACCGCGTCTGGGGCAGCGACTACGTCGGCGACACCAAGACGCTGGACGTCCACATCAAGCGACTGCGCACCCTGATCGAAGAGGACCCGAAGAATCCCGTTCTCATCACGACGGTGCGCGGCGTGGGCTATCGCCTCGAGGCGATCACTTCCTCGGGCGAATAGTCAGGTCGCCGAAGTAGGGGCGCAGCACCTCGGGCAACACCACGCTGCCGTCGGCCTGGCGGTAGGTCTCCACGAGTGCGGCCCAGATGCGCGCCCACGCCAGTCCCGAGCCGTTCACCGTGTGCACGAACTGGGTCCCCTCGTCGCTGCGATAGCGAACGTTGGCCCGACGGGCCTGGAAATCGCCGAACCACGAGACCGACGAGACCTCCAGCCACTTGTCGACGCCGGGGCTGAAGACCTCGAGGTCGATGGTCCGCTTCGACGAGGTCCCGAGGTCGCCCGTGCACAGATCGAGCACTCGATAGGTCAGACCCAGTTCGCGCAGGAGCCCCTCGGCGCGAGCGAGGATATCGGCGTGGGCGTCGGGGGCCTGTGCGGGGGTGCAGTAGGCGAAGAGCTCCACCTTGTCGAATTCGTGCACGCGAAGCAGCCCGCGGGTGTCTCGCCCGGCCGCCCCGGCCTCGCGGCGAAAGCACGCCGTCAGGGCCGTCAGGCGCAGCGGCAGCCGCTCGACGTCGAGGATCTCGCCGCGATTCATCGAGGTCAAGGGCACCTCGGCGGTGGGGATCAGCCAGAGGTCGTCGCGGGGCACCTCGTACATGTCGTCGGCGGACTTGGGCAGGTGGCCGGTCGACATCATGGTCTCGGTCAAGGCCACGCTGGGGGGACGGATCTCCTCATAGGCGTCGCGGTGGCGGTCCAGGGCGAAGGCGCTCAAGGAGCGCAGCAAGCGCGCGCCGTCGCCGCGGTACAGCGGGAACATCGATCCCGCCAACTTGGCGCCGGACTCGAGGTCCAAGATTCCCAGCTCCCGCGCGGTGTCCCAGTGGGCGACGAGCTGGTGCTCCGCGTAGGTCGGGAAATCCGCACCCTCGTCCATGCCCACCCACCATCGGCGCAGCTCGACGTTGTCGTTCTCGTCACGTCCGTCGGGAGCGTCGGGCGAGGGGAGGTTGGGGACCATCAAGAGCCGGGCCCGCAGCTGTGAGGCCACCGCCTCGCAGGCCTCGCTGGCGGCGCGCTCACGGTCGCCCACCTCGCGACTCGTGGCCGTGAGCTGTTCCGCCTGCTCGTCCGCCTTCGCCCGGCGGGCCTCGCCCACCCGGCGCGAGAGGTCCTTCACCTCGGCGCGCAGGGCCTCGGCTTCTTGCAGCAGACGACGGTGCTCGATGTCGAGGGACACCAGGGCGTCGACCTCCTCGGCCGGGAAGCCTCGCCGTCCCAGGGCGGCCTTGACGAAGTCGGGTTCACGACGCAGTTGGGCGAGGTCAATCATGGTGTCAGCCTACCGAAGCCCCCGACGCGACCCCGGGGCCCGCGACGAGCCATTAGGTTCTCTAGTCGTGAGCTACGCCATCGACGTGACCGGACTGGGAGTGCGTTTCGGCTCGCTGGCGGCGGTCGACGACGTCACCTTCCACGTTCCCTACGGGCACGTCACGACCCTGCTCGGACCCAACGGCGCCGGCAAGACCACCCTGGTCGAGACCCTGCTGGGCTTTCGGGCCCCGAGCGCCGGGAGCGTGCGCGTGCACGGCCTCGACCCCCTGCGCGACCACGCCCAAGTGGTGGCGCGCACCGGCGCCCTGCTCCAGCGCGGCGGCGTGTGGTTCCCCATGACCCCGTCCCAGGTGCTCGCCCTGACCGCCACCTACTACGACCAGCCGCGCCAGCCGCGCGAGCTCCTGGAGCTGCTCCACTTGGGCGACTGCGCCAGGACGCCCTGGCGGCGCCTCAGCGGCGGCGAGCAGCAGCGCACCCTCCTCGCCCTGGCCCTGATCGGACGCCCGCGAGTGCTGG
>Ga0164296_1005577_pt1 | contig 10954 bp, 10 predicted proteins | sample GEODES057metaG_FD_113533 | JGI IMG/M metagenome (GOLD analysis project Ga0164296, IMG submission 113533) | Dystrophic lake water microbial communities from Trout Bog Lake, Wisconsin, USA - GEODES057 metaG | ecosystem: Environmental > Aquatic > Freshwater > Lake | place: USA: Trout Bog Lake... | reverse complement strand
CATCCCCAGTCTCCCAAGAACCGATGTTGTGTGCCACTGGTCAACGAGGATCTTTGATCCGAGAGGCCCAGTGACATTACGTCACCTTGATGTCGCCGCTTACAGGGCTCCGAGGGTAGTAGCTCGTCCTTACCCTGGGTTCCTTGCAGTCACCCAGGGCTGGCATACGTCGCGCTTTCAGCGCTACATTGCCTTCTCACCATTCCGGTTGCCCGTCCCTGCGATATTTCGAGTCTGCGAGTCGCGAAGCCAGACGTAGCCTAGGCGAAGTCTGGTGGGGAAGGGCAGACCGACGTAGTGAAACGAAGTCTGGGCGGGTAGGGGTTCCGCGATTCTACGAACGCCGCATAGTTACCTTGCGGTCCTTTCTGCCATTCCCCAGGCACGTCCTGTGCGTGATTGCGAAACGTCCTGTTTCGCAGAGTTAATTGTTTGGCAAAACGATCGGCATCATGCCGCTCGTTTTGCTTTCCCTTTGAGCGCCCATCCGTGGGCGCTCAGGCATTCCGCCATTCCGGCATTCCTGCCTTCCAGCTTTCCGGCCCTTACCACCGTGCATTTTAATGGTGTCCTCCGAGGACGGCGCATTGCCTTCTGTTGACTCGAGTCCTAACACAATCTCGCACGACCTGTCCCTCGGCCAATACTCACTTCGTTCGAACACGGTGTGGCCTCGGAAAAGACAGGTCAAAGCTCGATACCGGACTCAGGCCAACAGAAAGCAATGGGATTATTCTCAGGGGAATGCACATTTGATCTTGTGTGCCACTGGTCAGCGAGGATCTTTGATCCGAGATGCCCAGTGACATGGCGTCACCTTGATGTCGCCACTTACAGGGCTCCTAAGTTAGGTGGCGTACTTACCCTGGGTTCATTTCAGTCACCCAGGGCTGCCCGACGTCGCGCAATCAGCGCAATATCAAACATTCAGGAAATTGTATTAGCGTTTCGGCTTTCCGCTTTTCTGCGGTTAGGGTATCTACGAAAGAATTCCTACGGCCTGAAGGCCGTGGCCCCCTTGCGGCGTGAACGCCGCGCACCAGGGACATTGCCATGGCAGAGCGTGGGCGCATTTGCGAAACGTCCTTTTGTGCTTGCATTCCTAATTAGGCTGTTCGAACCTTACAGTTGATTTTCACCTTAGCTCAGCAAAAGGATCGGTTCGCCAGAATAGATGAACGCGTACTTCAGCGTTTAGGTCGCCCCTCTAGGGCTCGGTTTGAGACGGACGTCTCGAACCGGGGTTTGCACCCCGGCCCGATTGAGCTCGCCCCGCTGGGGCTACGAAGTGAACTTGAGTGTTTTCATATCAGCGCTACAAATCTGACAGAGCCTCGGTACCGAAACTCAGCCGCTTATCGCGCAGAATGCGGTAATGGGTACATGCCGGACACGACGTCCTCCGCGAGGTCGATGAATGGGGCCGAGCCAAGCCATCGTAACGACGTCAACCACGATCAAAACAGCAACCGTGAGGCTAAATCGGGATATACCGACTAGCCAGGGAACTCCGGCGAGGATCGCGGCAACGAATCCCAGCCTCAGTAAGTTTTTGAATAATTGCTTCATATATTTCCTGTGTGGCATCCAAGTGGAGTCACACCAGTTCGACTTCGAAAGACGGTGGAACTGTTGCCAGAAATGGACTCGCGAGTCATAAACTGGGGCTTTGGTCTGTCTAATTCTAAAGACGGAATGCCGCGATTTAACCGTTCATCTTACGTTAAGAGAATTACCGAAGAAGTATGCTTTTGAACTCGCTCGTGTTAACTCTGGTGCCCATGCTGTTTCAAAACCAAATGAATCCGGTTCTTCGATCTGAATTCATCTACAACGTTGATATCACGCCATCTTGCCATGCGGCAACGATCGTAGAAACGAAGTCAGGCTCAATCTTGGCTGCATGGTTCGGTGGGACCCACGAGAGCCATCGGGATGTTACGATCTACTTGTCTCGGCTTGAATCTGGAACGTGGACTTATCCGAAATCAGTAGCGGATGGAAAAGTGGGGAATAGCCAATTCGCCTGTTATAACCCGGTGCTCTTTCAGCCTGAACGAGGTCCGCTCTTGCTGTTTTACAAGATCGGGACAGGACCTCAGACATGGTGGGGAAAGATGACCAGTTCCTCGGACGATGGGCATACTTGGTTGACTCCGCACGACTTACCCAAAGGCCTATGGGGACCTATCAAGAACAAACCGATTGAGTTTGAGGGTGCGATTCTGTGTCCGAGCAGCTCTGAGGCGTACGGATGGCGGGTCCATTTTGAATCCACTCGAGACTTTGGAAAGACTTGGGATCGGACAACAGAAGTCAATGATGGGAAGACTATTGCCGCTATTCAACCCAGTATTTTGAAGATGGGTGGAGAGCATCTTCGAGCGATTGGGCGGACTCAGCAGGGGCGCATATTTAGCGTCGACAGTCAGGATGGTGGGACAACTTGGGGTGAGATGACCTTGACTGAATTGCCCAATCCGAACTCGGGGACCGATGCAGTCACGTTGAAAGATGGTCGTCACGTTTTGGTTTATAACCGAAGCACCACCCACCGAACACCTTTAAATGTTGCGATCTCCAGCGATGCGCAACACTGGAAAGATGTGGTGATCTTGGAAGACCAACCTGGTGAATACTCCTATCCAGCTGTCATACAAACGAACGACGGACTGGTCCACATCGTCTATACCTGGCATCGAACTCGGATTCGGCACGTGGTTTTGGACCCGATGAAGTTAGCCGGCTAGAAGAGATGTAATCGGCAGGATACATCGGATAGATGTTCCATCTGGACCAGTTGATTCAATTTGGATCGAGCCATTTCTGCCCTCAAGAATCTTCCGGCATACGGCAAGCCCTATCCCGGATCCGCCTGATTTACGATTCCGATCACTACCCGCGCGGACAAATCTTTCAAAAACAGAATCTCCCAGTTCAGTCGGTATTCCTTGCCCTTGATCTGAAACGGTGAGTCGAACTGTGTCATCGACAGCCAACATCGTCACTTTGACCGTCGATTCTGGAGGAGAGAATCGAAGAGCATTGTCCAGTAAGTTGTCCAAGACCACTTCGAACTCCTCTGCGGTGAGTCGGGCCTGAATCGGCTGAGTCGAAACATCCATAAAGATTTGCTGAGAGACGAACCGATCCAGCCATCTGCCTGCACAAAGATGGACAACAGGTTCCAAATCAATGATGGGTGCTTCTTGGGATTTCTGCCTGGCCGTTCTTAGGAGAGCCTCGACAATTCGGTTGAGGCGATCCAATTCGACCAATAAAGCCTGGTGGGATTGAACGTATTCTGTTTCCGACCGGGGCCGAAGTAATGTCGTCTCGACCTGAGTTCGCAAGATAGCCAACGGAGTTCGCAACTCGTGAGCGGCATCAGAGGCAAATTGATCCTCTCTTCGAACGGTCTCCTCAATCCGATCTAACATCCGATTAAGACTTTGGGCAAATTCGCCAAATTCGGCCTTATCCGCTGTATCGAGTCGAGAACCCAGTTGAGACCCACTGGTGGACGATGCTTGTTCGGTGAGTTTGGATAACGGATGAAAGACGGACCGTGCTGAAAGATAGGTCACCAATGCGACCAACAAAGTAAGTGGGAACCAGAGAAAGACTAAAACTGCGGCTAACTGTTTGACACCGAGTTTCACGCTCTTCCAATCACCACCGATAACCACGATGTGATCATGTCGCCGTTCACCCAGAGAGTAAGAGTCATCATCGTGATCAAAGCCCAAATGAGGTTTTAGGTGGAAACTGCCCTCTTGTTGAACCAGTGTGTTGTCTCGACTGAATTCGGCGAAACCAAGCTCTGGATGGCTCTCTAGGAACTCTTCAATTTCCAGATGTCTGGCATCTCCATTGAGCGATAACATGGCAGCAGAAAGATTTCGCTTCATCTGCTGATGCGCGTTGGCATGGGCATATTGGATGATGCAGGCGAATACCACGGCCAACAGGAGGCCAGTAGCGGTCGCAGCAGCCAACGAGATTCGGAGCTTATGATTCAGCTTCACTGGATCTCATAATGTAGCCGGTGCCACGGACAGTGTGGATTAGCCTGGATCGGCCAAGAATTTCCAGCTTCCCTCGAAGGTACTTGATGTAGACCTCCACTACGTTGAAATCGCGGTAGCCCGTCTCATCGTCCCAAATCTCTTTGAGGATGGTCTGCTTAGAGACAACTTGACCAGCATTGCGCAGAAGTAATTCGAGTAATGCGTACTCCGTGTTGGACAGATAAATGTTTGCTGTGCCACGCTTCACCTTGTGAGTACGTGTATCGACCTGAAGGTCTTCCAACTCCAGCATTTCATCAACATCCCGGAATCGTCTGAGCAAAGCCCTTACTCTGGCCAAGAGTTCGTCTAGCTTGAACGGCTTGACCAGGTAGTCGTCGGCTCCAATATCCAGCCCCTTGACTCGGTCATCAACCGAGTCCCGAGCGGTCAAGAACAAAACGGGAGTCTTAATGCATGCATCTCGGAGTCGACGTACCATCTCGAAGCCGTTCATCACCGGCATCATCACATCCACGATGATCAGGTCTTTCTCTTCGGCTAATGCCAACCCCTGCTTACCGTTTTCAGCAAGGGTTACGGCAAATCCAGATTCAGTCAGCGCCTGCTCGAGCAAGCGTGACATCGCCATTTCATCTTCAACTACCAGGATCTGTTTGAGTTTCGGGATAGCCTATTTTCCTGCGTCAGCGAGGGCTTTTGTCAAATCAGCTTTCATTTCCTTTGCCTCTGCATCTGGAGTTGTATCTTCCGACTCAAGAACGGCACCAGTGGTTGGGTCAACGGCTACTTCCAGGACTTTATGGTTCTTTACAACAATTACGCCATAGATCCATTTACCTTCGTCGAATTCGTAGATTGCACTGAGTGCTTTGCCGCCAGCTGACTTGGTTGCCGCGGACATCGCGTCCCAAGGAGCGATCTTGCCGACTGGCTTCGTATTGAATGCATTCTTCTTTTGGACGCCCACTCGTCCGCCATAAGCCTGGCTTCCCAAAACGCCAACGAGTACAGCAGCGCCGAACGCCATGATCAAGGATCTTCTGTAGTGTTTCATCAAGCTCATTAAGCTACTGATTGATCAACACCATTCTTTGAAGGCGTTCAGAATCCAACCGCCATTCCATCCTTTCTAGAATCAGATCCAGCAATGTACAAGCCATTGTGGCGACGAACGAGTTGCGCACCTCCGAACGATTGATTCGTCCAACCGGGCTCAACTCGGACTTGATGGCCCATTGAACGTAGTCCTTCGACAACTACAGAATCAAAGGTCTGCTCGACTGTGATCGTGCCATCCTCCATAACCTGCCAGCGTGGCGCGTCGGAAGCTTGTTGCGGGTTTTGACCAGCCATCAAGACCCGAACAGCCATCTGAACATGACCCTGTGCTTGCATTGAACCTCCCATGACGCCAAAGCTCATTTCTGGTTCACCATCCTTCGTCACAAAACCAGGAATGATCGTGTGAAATGGTCGCTTGCGCGGACCGACAGAATTTGGATGCCCCTGTTCTAGCCGGAAGCAATTCCCGCGATTTTGGAGGCTTATGCCCGTTCCAGGAACGACGATTCCCGACCCGAATCCCATGTAATTGGATTGGATGAACGAAACCATCATGCCGGAAGCGTCGGCAGCTGTGAGATAAACGGTTCCACTCGGTCTTGGCACGCCAAAGGTAGGAGCCGTAGCTCGATGAGAATCGATTAAGGATGCTCGTTGATTCAAATATCTAGGCTCAAGGAGTTCCTCGGGATTGACTGACATCGATTGAGGATCAGATACGTATTGATGCAAGTCAGCAAACGCCAGTTTCATCGCTTCAATTTGGTAATGCACCGACTCAAGCGAATCAGGATAGTAGTTGGAAAATCCAGGCACATTGCTCAGAATCCCCAGAGCAATAAGAGCGGCAATCCCTTGGCCATTCGGTGGGATTTCATGAACTTCATATTCGCCCCAACGAATGGAGATAGGATCAACCCAGTCCGCTGAGTGGCTCGCGAAGTCTTCAAGGGTCATGACTCCTCCAGTCTGTTCCGAGAATTGAACGATCTTCTCGGCTAACTCACCATGATAAAACGAATCACCTCGACTGTCGGCAACTTGTTCCAATGTCCTAGCTATCTCATTACATCGGAAGAGTTCACCCGCCTTCGGTGCCCGACCATTTGGAAGAAACGCTTGGGCAAAGCCCGGTTGTGCATGAAGAATTTTCGCTGCCCTTGCCCATGATTGGGCTGTGATCGGGCTAACAGGATAACCGTTGCGAGCATATTCAATAGCAGGTTCAAATAGGTCTGCAAACGGCAATACTCCATAACGTTCTGAGAGAGCCACCCATGCGGAGACCGCTCCTGGAATGGTGACGGTGTCCCATCCTCGTTCTGGCATCTTGTCGTATTCAGCGAACCGTTCAGGAGTCCATCCTGCTGGTGACCGGCCCGATGCGTTCAGGCCATGGAGTTGATTTCCATCTGAATGGATCGCAAACGCATCACTCCCGATGCCATTACTGGTCGGTTCGACCACCGTTAAGGCAATCGCGGTTGCAACCGCGGCATCCACGGCGTTACCTCCATTCATCAGCATTCGAATCCCAGCTTGGGCTGCTAAAGGCTGAGATGTCGCCACGATATTTCGTGCGAAAAGCGGTTGGCGAACAGACGGATACGTGTTGTCAGGATCCATGACTAATCGCTTTCTACCCCTATCTGCGTTCCGCCGTCCGCAATCGAACGGGAGTGCGGGTAAAGTCACCCCTGACACAGTCGTCGACCGGGTCTGGTTGCGACTGAGGAACTCCCCCAATGATCGCCAGTCTGCTTGTCGCATCAACCCTTGCCATGTCACACATTGCCGATTCTCCGAGTATCAGCGTTATCTCGAACCTGAACAGATGCTTTCCCAATTCCCAATTCAGCCCATCATCGCAGATCAGCCTGGATGCAGCACGTGGCGAACGCATCTCATGCCAGATCGTCGTTCGAACTGGATCTGAGCCTCAAACCGTCAAGGTCTCGCCGTCTCAGTTGGATGACGGATCCATAAGGGTCAGACGAGTTGGATATGTGACTCAACAGCACTTGAATACTGGAACCCCGACGGCTGAATTGGATGGCATGGGTAATGTCCCCGGTCTGGTACCCGATCCTCTCTTTGATGATTCCGAGGTGGTATCTGGGCCGTTTGAGTCGCACGCATTCTGGCTTACGATTCAACCGAATCGGGATGCAAAGCCTGCATCGGTAGAGATCCCCATCACGGTAAAGGTTGGAGAGTCAGAATCTAAAGTGCGGGTGCATCTTAACATCCATAAAGCAGTTTTGCCCGAACGACATGACTTTCCGGTTACTCATTGGTTCTACTGCGATGCCCTCAGCGACTACTACCACCTCAAGCCATTCGAAGAAAAGTTCTGGCCCATCTTGGAAAAGTACATGGAGGACTTGGTGCAGCATGGCAACAACATCATGCATACACCACTCTTCACACCTCCAACTGACGGTGTGAAGAAGCCCAATCAGCTTCTCAAGGTTACAAGACAAGGCCATCACTACAAGTTCGACTGGACCGATGTTCGGCGCTTTATTGCACTCACCAAGAAATGCGGATTCACCGGTTACGAATGGAGTCACTTCTTCTCTCAATGGGGTTGCCAGCATGCCATCCGAATCTATGAGGGCGATCCCAGTGCTGAAAAACTCCTTTGGCCCGCCGATACTGAGGCAGCATCTCCAATCTATCGAGAATTCCTTTCTCAACTGATTCCAGAGTTGGAGAAGTTCTTGGATCAAGAAAGGATTCGTTCGGTCTCTTACTTCCACATCTCCGACGAACCCCATGGAGAAGAAGCGTTAGCGAATTACAGAAAGGCGCGAGCAATGATGCGAGAATTGGCTCCGTGGATGAAGTTCATGGATGCACTCAGCCAAATCAGCTTTGCCAATGAAGGCCTGATCGACATGCCGATTCCCAGCATCGAAACCGCCGTCGATTTCCAGAAGGCCGGTTATCCCGCCTGGTGTTATTTCTGCTGTGGTCCACGTGGTAAGTATCTCAACCGATTGATGGATACGCCTTTGCCCAAGATCAAGATGTCGGGCTGGCTTTTCTACCGATTAAAGTCAAAGGGCTTTCTTCACTGGGGATACAACTACTGGTATCAGAGCCAAACACGTACGATGATCGATCCGTTTACAGAGCAGTCGGGAATGGCATGGCCAGGCTGGGCTTACGGTGATACGTTTATGGTCTATCCGGGCCCTGCAGGACCAATTGATTCACTCCGATGGGAAGTGTTTGCCGAGAGCCTCCAGGACTTGGCGTTGCTGCAGGCAAGCGGAATAAATCCAGACGACCCGTCGCTCGGCGATATTGTGAATTACCACCAGTTCCCCAAAACGGAGGAGTGGGTCACCCAGCAACACCTTGCGGTGCTCAAAGCGCTGGATGACCGAACTCAATAGTTTCTAGCGCTTTCCGATATAAGAAATGCGGTAGACGCGACCGCCATCAGCAGCGTCTGAACTGAACAAAATCGAACCGTCCGGTGCTTCCACGCAATCCACCGGGCGGGCATGAACCTGCTCCTGGTTATCCATGGTGCTGACGATTGTTTGCTCACCGAACGGGCGACCTGTGGCCTTATCGAAGAGGATTCGATCAACCTTGTAACCGGAGCGTCGCGACCGGTTCCATGATCCGTGCAATCCGACGAACATGTCGCCTTTAAAGTCACTTGGGAGATGAGAACTCTTGGTAACCCAACACCAGCCATCAATGGCGCAGTGGGCAGGCAAACCCCACTCAGGCACGATAGTCTTGGATGCCAAATCAATGATGTCGGGCTTGCTATAGAACTCGGGCCGTACCGTTCTGAATCCAACCACAAAGGGGTGCCCGTAGAATCCACCCTTCACGTAATGATTGATCTCATCAGGAGGATTGAAGTCCGTGATCGGTTGCAAGCCTTCACGATCACCAAGATTCTTGCCTAGCCAGTCGCTTCCCTGGTCACCACCCCATAGTTCGGTCGTTCCAGGACGATACGCAAGCTTCTCGGTATTGCGAATGCCACTGCACCACAGTTCACGGGACTTTCCATCCAAGCTGTATTTCCAAACCTTCTCGCGATCCGTCTTGGTCAAATCCGTGATGTTGCCAGAGTCACCTACGCTTGTATAGAAGCCATCCGTCGTGACGAACAGGCTTCGCCACCAATGTCCACTTCCACCAGCGATCGAATCTTGTGGAAGAACGTCTTGGACATTTGTTGCTGTGCCATCGGGGCCGACTTGAGCTTTGAAAACCCCGCGTGAGGTGGTGAACCACATCCAACCGTTGACAAATTGCATCCCTTGGAGCTGACGTCGACCAGACAGGAACGTGGGACCAGGCTTATAGGTACCGTCAGGAGACGGAAGGAAGGTTCGGATATCTCCATCATCTGGTCGGCTGACGTAAAGTCGACCTTTGTCATCAAAAGCCATAAATCTGGCATCGGGCAGACTCGGCACTGCAACCGTGACACGAAATCCTGGGCGTACCCAAAAACCGGCTGGGACCCCAGGTCCCAAGTCTCCATGGGTTGCCGGGTTGCCATGAACTGGTGGATCAATCATTGGGAGTGGACCGTTGTAGACTCCATTACTTCCACGCTGGCCCCAGCATCCAGCTGTAATCGCCGCCATGAATAGGATCATGGGCACTCGAAAAGTGACATCACAAATTGGCATGCCAAATTCTACGAGACTGGAACCAATTTCGGATGTGTGAATGGATCTTTCGTTTTTAACAGACGTTGTATTCCGAATAGTCTTGGCCAGAACGTAGTCGCCCCCTGGTTTGTGGGGGCGTTTTGCTTTCTATTGCCCCAAAATCCGTAGTTTAACCTACACAGATTCAGTCAATGAGACACGAAACGCTGGCAGGAACCAGCCAGCGACTACGACCCATTTGATAGTTGAAGACAACGGTCAGACTGTTCAACCTGTCCATGGAGAGTCTTTTCACAACCTTTAGAAACCAAACCAACCGGGCTCATGAATTCTCAAAACCTTAAAGAAGTCAGCCAAGTTCCTTTGGCGATACATCTCCATCTCATGTTCTGCTGTAGCCTCGGCAAGCAATGCAGCGGCCTGTTCCTTGGGTGAGACAGGTTGGTGAGAGAGTTCTCGCCACTGTCTCATCTGGGATAGCTCGCCTGCCGAGACAAACAAACCACCGCAATGGGTGCATGCATGGATCAGCAAGGGTGAGTTGTACATGTAATGGTACTGCTCAAGTAGCACGCGGCAGTCGGGGCAAAACAAGCGGGACGGCCCTTGATTGTCATGGACAACTTGCTTTTCATTGAGGTGCTCAAGCTGGCTGAGTACTTGAGGTGGCTCGGAAAGGATTGTTTTGAGCACTCCCGTCTGGAACCAAATTCCGCCACATTCAGGACAAATATCCAAGGCAATTCCATGAATCGTCTGGACGGACATCGATGCCGAACATTCTGGACAAATTCTTGTCATGGCATTTCACCTGTCCGCAGTCTACACCCAAATTTCGGCGGTTATGCTCGTCGAACTGCGATGCTTCCCGAGCGACGAATCTCTGCTTCGGCAATCGGTTGCAAGCGATTCATAAGAGCTTGGATTCGGTCACTTCGCTCGCTGATTTGTGCAATGAATCCTTCGTCGTTGAGCTTGAGTAATCGGCCTCCTGCGGTTGCCACCATGCTGAGGGCCTCATCTTGATCTGAACCTTCTGCATTCACCGTCAGCACTGCCAACTCCATTCGGATTGCTTCCGATGTAATCAGGAAATCACAGCTTCTTAGCGCCTCGCATCTCACGAGGACAGCATTGATTTGTTGGGCGTCCCCGACCAAGTCTATGGATACGCAAACCTGATTGAGGTCAATCGATGGAGTG
>Ga0164296_1005576_pt1 | contig 10956 bp, 8 predicted proteins | sample GEODES057metaG_FD_113533 | JGI IMG/M metagenome (GOLD analysis project Ga0164296, IMG submission 113533) | Dystrophic lake water microbial communities from Trout Bog Lake, Wisconsin, USA - GEODES057 metaG | ecosystem: Environmental > Aquatic > Freshwater > Lake | place: USA: Trout Bog Lake... | reverse complement strand
GCGCCACTGTCTGCAGACACACGCTGCGCTGCACAAGTCGGCCGTCTGCAGGTTCGACAGTACAACCAGTAGCACATCATCGGGCAAGGTGAGCTGCATTGTGAACTGGCGAAGGGTGCACTCCCACTGGCATGATGCCAGCGCACTATCTCACAGCTGTACAACTCCTTCGCGCATCCCGTCTTTGCAAGCAATGCATCAGCGCGCACTGCACGCGACGTTCCATGCGCCCGCAGTGAGGCGTCATCCGCATACCCGGCGTCGTTGCGTGCCTCCTCGGGCTGACGGCTCTTCCCCTGGTCCAGAGCTTTCACGCCGGCTGTTCGATAGTGTCGGCGCCTGGCTAGTCGCTCATCCAGCGCCGCTGTGGGTGGTCAACAACCCCGTTAAGCGGTGGTTCGCAACGCTCACTGCTGGTGACTACGACGCTGTCGCAGCCGCGGCAGAGCTTGACGCCGCTATTGCTTCTGACGACATTGTCGTGTTCAGCGCCACCTACTGTCCGTTCTCTGCTCGCGTGAAGCAAGACCTGGCAGACCGGTGCATCCCGTATACAGCTGTAGAGACGAACGTGGTGCAGAACGGACGCGCGCTCGTCGCCGAGCTCGGCAAAAAGATTGGGCGGACAAGCATTCCGAGCGTCTTTATCGCGGGCGTGTCTGTTGGTGGCTGCAACGACGGCACTCCTGGGCTGAGGCCTCTCATCGCAGCTGGTGGTCTGCCCGCAGCGCTGGCCAAGTGCTCGCCTGCTTTTGTGGAGCGGCGACGGGCGTTGCAAGCTGCAGGCAAGTGCACTCTCCGGGACACGGTATAGATAACACACAACTGGGGGCAATCGCATTTCATGCGTGCAATTCTTGCTCAGGCGCCTCTGGCTCTGGCGGCGAGGCTACGAGCCACTGGGCCTCGTCCTCCTCATCCGCTTCGGGCACGGCCTCCAGCCCTGCGCCTTCTTCGGCTGCAATATGGGCAGCAAGAGCGCGGAGTTCATCTGCCATCAGGCGTTCAGCGACAGCCTCCACGACCGTCACGTCTGCGGGCAGTGTATGGCCATGCGCACCCTGCTTGTGCGCTTCAAATGCCTGGCGACCCGCCAGAACACGCTCAACCAGCGGTGCGCTCACTGGAACTGGTGGCGGTGGCTTTGCAGCCGTCCTTATTGTTATTCTCGATTTGCGCGTCGCTGTCAGCCCGTACGAGGAAGACCCGGTACTGCTCTTGGCAGCACGCCGGCGCTCCTGGCCGGTATCACGGAGACGCAGCCGCGATGATGAATCTACAGCAACAGCATCCAGGCCCCAACGCGCACGCAGCACTCTCGCCTCGGCCTCTGCTGCGCGAACTTCAGCCAGCAGCTCTGCCGCTGTCCGTGGCGACAGTGGCATCGCAATTCGCGGCTCAGGTGCAGGTGCAGCAGACGGCGCACTGCGTGTGACCGGCGTGGAAGGCACACCAGTTGAAGCCTGCCTCTCCATCGTGCGCAGCTCCTCAACAAGAGCTGCAGTGCGTGCGGTCAGCTGCTGCAGCCGCGTCTCATCCGCATCCCACATTGCGGCATCAGCTGCATCCAGCGGGTGCTCAGACACAGGCGGCAGACGGACTGCCCCTCTCCTAACCTGCTGGCCTTTTGATTTGCCTGCCGTTGATGATTGCGCGGTGCCATATGGCCTGCGCTTCGCAGGCGGCGCCTTCCATGGCAAGGGCCCATCCGGCATGGGCAAGCCACCTCGCTTGGTTTGCGGCCACTGCAGGAAGTCGCGACGGGAGCGAAGAACCCCAATGGGCGGAGGCTGCACAGGCGAGTCGTCCCAACCACCAGCCGTGCGAGTTGGCGCCGGCACAGCTGCTGCACTGCGCCTCGAGGCTGCTAGGTATGACACACGCGGCGGAGGCAGTGGCGGCGGCATTGCGATGTCCTGTGAAGTTGTAGTAATCTCTGTGGTGTCGTACCCGTCCCGAATCCCCAACTCGAGCTCCACATGCTGTTTCGCCAACCGCTCAATGACTGCCGTCATCTCTTCCGGGTCTCGCATGCCGGAGAGACGCCACAATTCCGCAGCAACATCAGATGGCGCCTGAGACACTATGTCATCCTCTACTGCGGCCGCACGGCGCCGGGACGCCTGAGCCACTGCAGGAACGCGAGCTGGCGTCTTAGGCACCAGCTGTGACCGAGGAGGGAGCACATGCTGAGGCATGGCAAGCACCACATGCTGCTGCTTTGCAACGACACGGCTTGACTTTGCAGCCTGCGCTGTGGCCCTAGACACCGCTGCCTGCTGCTCCTGCGCCTCATGCTCGTCCATTGGAGCGACAGCAGGTTGCACGCGTGCCGGCTGCGGGGGCGCGAGTTGCTCAAGAGGCACTCCTGAGCGCAGTTTGCGAGCAAGGTCGCGCTTCGCCAGCGCCAACGCCAACGCAAGGTGTTGCTCCAGCACACTTGCGCCAGTCATACGTGCAACGGTGCCACAAGCACGCAGCTCTGGCACACACCACTGCTTCGGCTTTGTCAACGGAAGTTCTGTTCGAGCAGTTGGTTTGGACCGCTCACTGGCAGCGTACGGTCGTGGCTCCGTCACGTCGACGTGCTCCGTGCGAGTGGCAGGTGCAAGCTGCGGATGGATAGCAGCAGGCTGCTCCGGTTCCGCCGCTGGAGGAAGAAAGCTATTCGTGCGAGCGAAACTTCGACGTGCGTGCGCAGCAACCTCCGCCAATTCTGGCACCGACCTCCGCACTGGCGCGTCAGCATTTGTATCTGCTTCCGCTGCTGGCATGGTTGTGGACCGCGACGCCCGGGGCAGTGCAGTTTCTGCAGGCTTGCTCTCCACTGGCCTGGCTACTGCACGGACGCGACCGAGAGCCTGTCCTTCGCGCAGCTTGGCGCGCATCCAGCGCTCATAGTCAATATTCCGACCTGCACGTGGCACGAGCACGTGGGGGCGCTCAGGGCGAATGCAGGGCCGAGGCCAGTGTTCAAACAACATGCTCCCTTGCAAGCGCACCGCCGCCTCGAAGTGCCCCGAATTCCGCCTCCAGCTGCACCAAGAGATCGACGTCCACCTCCAAGTCCCACTTACTCCCGGGAAGTGGCAGAACCACGCGGTCGCCTGCAGTGTGTGAGACCTCAGTGTACGCCATCGCCACAAGCTGCGCCCCCAACGAGCGGGCAATGCTCCACGCGCCGCCTCCGCGATAAGCAAACACGAAGCCAGTAGCGACGTCCCGCGAAGGTCGCGCTTGATGCAAATTCCGTCCGTCCGCGTCTTTTTTTGTTCGACAGTCACTGCAGCTCGCTTCGCCAGTGGATTGCCATGTCGCAGCTGACAGTAGACGGCGTTGCTGCGCTGACAGTCGCCGCGCTGAAAGTCGAGTTGACAGCGCGCGGGTTGGACACCAAGGGACTGAAGGCAGCTCTCGTTGAACGTCTCACCTCCTATCTCGTAGAGCAAACGACGGTGCTGTGCAGACACTGCCATACGTGGCGCAGCTCACTGACGCCCCGTCCGCGTCTTTCTCTTGCCTTCCTTAGGCGGCTCCTTCACAGCAGCCTCCTCCTCCTGAATCTACTCCAGCACCCGCTGACCCTGTTGCAGAGCCGCCCGCGCTCCGTGTTGAAACAGACGCTACGCATGAGACAGCAGCAGAGCCGGAGACAGGCGCTCCCTTGGAGCAACCCCTGGCTGAGGAGGTGACGGTGAAGCACACACAGGAGGAGAGCCTTCCTGTTGCAGTCCAACCAGCAGCGACTAGCCCGTCCGAAGCGCCGGAAGCTGCAGCTGTACCTATCGAGACAGGCAAGCGCAAGGCAGCGCCAGGTGAAGCAGAGATGGGAGATGCAAGTACGGCCACGGGCACGAAGAAGGTGAAAGAAGAGCAGCCACTTCCTGCGGCGACGGATGCAGCAGCGGCTGCGGCAGCCGTGATTGAAGTAAGTGAAGCTGTGTTTGTGGAAGGCCTGGTGCGGCCGTTCACAAACAATGGGCTCAAGACATTGCTGGCATCTGCTGGAGGTGTGTTCACAGACGCCGAGTTCTGGATGCCGACCATCAAGAATATGGCGGTCGTTGTGTTCCAGACAGTCGAGCAGGCGACGGCGACGGTGAGTGCGTTGCAAGGCATGGAGTGGCCCAAAGGTCAAGGGCATCGACTTCGGCTCAAATGCATACCTGTGGCAGACGCTCGACGAGCGATTGCAGCTGGCAGCATGGTCGCCAAGCCTGCAGCAGTGACGGAAGCAGCCGAGACGGTTGTGGGCGATGCGAGGGGCGGAGGTGCGGCTCCTGTCGGTTCAGCCCCGGCAGCAAGGGGCGGCGCAAAAACTCTAGACACGCTGTTTAGGAAGACGGTGGCGCAACCGTGCATCTACTGGCTGCCGCTCACAGCTGCGCAGGTGGAAAGACGGCGCGCGGCGCAGAAGCCCCAATGATGAACGCATGAATCGCTGGACACACTACATTCGCGTTGCACTGCTTATCACCTCGTCCGATACGCTCCCCTGATCGATAAAGTCTTCGCCTTGCGCACTATGAGGAACATCCCCAGCTGGCGGCGCCTCCACAAACGCATCCACAAATAGGAAGAGGTACTGCACCGCCCGGATGCGAACATCCGCCACAAACTGCGCAAACGCGCGGGCCCCATCCACATTGTATTCCTCCAGTGGCTCCAGCAGCCCGAAAGAGCGCAGATTGACACTGTTGCGCAGCACCGTCATGGTGGCGATGTGACGCTGCCACCGCTCATCCAGGGCTTTGAGGACCCACAGCCGCTCAGCCTCATCCAGTGCCTCTGGAGAGACGCCGCGCGCAAGGAGGCGCTCGCAGCGGTCCGCATACACAGCATCCGCATGCTCCAACACGTACGCCCGCAGCAGCGCCCACTGAAGCGCGTACTTGCCGCGTGCCTTGCCGGCTAGTGACTCGCGCACGCGCTCCTGGATGCGCGTTCCAATCATGAGATTCGATGCAGTCTGCATGGCCACAGCATCTGCGCGCTCATCGTCTGTCAGGGTGTCATCCCACCACGAGATGCCTGCCATCGCAGCTGCTACAGCGGCGGGGTGCGCGTTCGCGGGCGGCAAGGCGAACGGTACCGGCAGCGGCGTCCCTTTGACAAGAGCGTCCTTCAGGTCGGCTACGTTGACACCAGGAAGCAGCTGTGGCGGGTCAATAGCTTTCAGGCCGCTGTCCAAGCGCATGCGATCGCCTCTCCCCGCCGTCAGGTTCCGGCATGATGTGAGAAAAGCGTCCACATCCCAGCGCTGCGGCGATATGCGTGGACTCACCCCTGCTGCAGTGGCAGCCTCGTCCATCAGATCAGTGAAGTAGCGGAACACGCGCGCACGCAGCGCGTTATTGCCGTCGAGCAGCAGCGCACGGCGGAGTGTGTATGCATTGTTACGGTGAAGGCTGAGCACCTCGTCGTATTCCGCGACCCCTCTGCGCGCACCGGCATAGTAGCGCTCAATGCGCGCTTGGATGCCAGCCACCTGGTTGTCCACCATGGCGCTGCTGACTGGCGCGTCGTGTGGTAGGCCGGCGACGTCCCACACGGGGCGCATAGCCCACCCGGGACAGTGAACGCGGAGGAGTTCGTCTTCCAGTGACAGCACGAAAATGGTGCGTCCCGGATCACCTTGGCGACCTGCACGTCCACGTAGCTGATTATCGATGCGTCGAGATTCATGCACTTGAGTTCCAATCACTTGGAGGCCGCCTAATCGACGGACAAGGCGACCATCCTCGGCGCAGTATTCAACGCAATCTGTCAGCGTCGCGCTTGCGGCTGCCAGTAAGCCACGGGCAGCTGCACGCTGCTGTCCCGATTCTAGAGAAGAAAGAAGTGCGTCGACATGCGCTTGGCCTCCTGGCCGTGAGAGCGCCTCAGCTGCCTCTATGACTGGCTCGATGAATGTGCTGCATGCGGCAGCTAGAGCGTCGACATCAGCATCCGGAGGGGCAGTCGCACGCACGGCGGGCGCTGCCGCAGCGGCGGCTGCACGCAGCGCAGTGGCAGTGGGTGTCCGTAAACGAATGGGCGCACCAGCTGCGTCCACCGCAGGCTGCTGCCCCAGCTCTAAGGCGAGCCACATGGCCTGCGTCACTGCTTGTCGTGCTAAGCCGACGGGGTTGCCGCCAAGCAGGATGTCTGTGCCGCGGCCAGCCATGTTGGTGCTGATGGTCACAGCTCCAGGTCGGCCAGCTTGGGCAATCACAGCCGCCTCCTGCGCTGCATATTGCGCGCGCGCGTTCAGCAAGTTATGCGGCACGCCAGTTTTGCGTCTTCCTGAAGCATCGATCCAGAACGCACGCGACAAGCGTCTACTGAGCAGTTCCGTGTGTTCCACGCTGGTTGTGCCTACAAGCACAGGCACCCCGGCCGCATGCTGCTCCACTACAAAGTCAACAACCGCGTCCCACTTAGGAGATGCCGCTTTGAAGATGGCAGCTGGCAGGTCGACGCGAATACAAGGCCGGTGGGTGGGCACCGTGACCACGTCCAGTCGGTACATGCGCCAGAACTCCTCGTCCTCTGTCCTCGCTGTCCCAGTCATTCCCGCAAGCTTGGGATAGAGCTTGAAGAAGCTCTGGTACGTGATGGTGGCGGCGGTGGCTTGCTCGCCTTGCACGGGCACGCCCTCCTTGCACTCCACGGCCTGATGGATGTTATCTGTCCATCGCCGATTGGGGAACACGCGGCCTGTGAACTCGTCCACAATAGCGATTTGGTCATCGCGCACGATGTAGTGCACATCGCGCAAATACAGCGCCTTGGCACGCAGCGCGTTCAACACAAACTTGGCCCATGGCTCGCCCCCATCCCACAAGTCATCGCAGCCCAGGAGGCGCTCGCTCATTGCCATGCCGGCTTCAGTGAGAGTCACGTTGCGTGCTTTGCGATCAACTGTATAGTGCGCGCCCTCCAACAGGGAAGAAGCCACATCCCGGGCGGCCGGGTACCGTTCCGTGCCAGCCTCCTCGACCGTGCTAATGAGCAGCGGGTTGCGCCCTTCATCGATGAGCACACTGTCTACCTCGTCTATGAGAGCGAATGCGAAGGGCCGGCTGTGTCTCAGCTCCTCCGCTGATTGTGCCATGTTGTCTCGCAGGTAGTCAAACCCAAGCTCGCTGTTTGTGACATACGTCACATCCGCGCCGTAACCGTCCAGCCCGGCCCGTGATTCCGGCGTGCTGCTCGTCGTGACGCAGCCACACGTCATGCCCAGCGCCTTATAGACGCGGCCCATCCAGGAGGCGTCTCGCTTGGCAAGGTAGTCGTTCACAGTCACCACATGCACGCCTGTGCGCGGCAGAGCGTTCAGGTACGCTGCTAGTACAGCCACCAGGGTCTTCCCCTCGCCAGTGCGCATCTCAGCGACAGAGCCCTCGTGCAGGACAGCAGCGCCCATGAGTTGGACGTCGTAAGGGCGGAGACCCAACCACCGTCGAGACGCTTCGCGCACAGCAGCGAATGCTTCGGGCAACAAGTCATCTAGTGACTCGCCAGCATCCAGGCGAGCCCGCAGCGCGGGTGTGACTTGGGCCAAGGCGTCGTCAGACAGCAGCTGCATGTCCGCTTCTCGCGCGTTTGTGGGCTCCACCACAGTGCGCAGGAGACGGCGCACTGTTCGTGTGCTATTGTCTGTCCGACTGCGAAACCACTCGCGCAACGCCGCCAGCGGCGCGTCTCGGAAATGAGGAGGTGCAAAGCGCTGCGCCGAGTCCACTGGCGGGGCCGCAGGCGCGTCGCCGTCACTCTCTGCTCTGTCAGAAGCAGAACCATACTGTACAGCGCAAACTGCTGTGTGTCGCAGGCGAGTGCGCCTCGGTGCTGGTGCTGCCCTCCTGCAATGACGCCTGCCTGTTAACACAGGACCGCTGCTGCGTGCGGGGACCCTGTATGCGTGCTGCTGGGGCAACCAGGTGGTAGCTCCCAGCGGGTATGTGACAGACATCATACACACGAGAGTTTCCGCGACGGGGCACGTAGTGGTTTGCGGAAGCTTTCCCATGGTACTTTATTAGCGCTTTACCATGTTACCTCTATGCATCACAGCCGCCACTGCTGTAATGTGTTCCCCACAAGCACACCGATAGGAGTCCCAATAGCGTAACCGAAGCAGCCGAGCAGTATAGCGGGCCGGACTAAGCTTCGCCATCCAAGCGCCGTCGCCATCGCTGCCGCAGTTGCTGGGCCGCCCACAGCTGCGTTGCTGGCTAGAAGCAGCAAGCGGCGCGGCATGCGTGCAGCCTTTCCCAGGGTCAACAGGACAGCAATGTGGACACCCAACTGAATGGCAATGAAGAGAAACGCAGGGGCGCCCAAGGATGATGCGGAGGCGATGTCTGCACTAGCACCCAACGTTGCAAAAAACAAGAGCAGCAGCGCGCCCGCCATTTGCTCGGCACCAGCAAGCAACTGTGATGGCGGCGGGGCGCGGGGAATGCGGGCGAGGAACGAGGAGAGTGCAGGCGCCAGGACTGCAAGAATCGCAAGTTTCCAGGAGGGAGCTCCTAGCCACGTCGCGATAGCTTGAGATAATGCTGTACAGCAGAGCGCAGCTGCCAATGCAGACGCCAAAGTCGCAACTGTGACAGGAGCATCACTCGACGACAGCACACGGCCATCAGTCCCGCCTCCGTCCACCATCAATGTAGGCGTGCGAGCGAGATGCAGCAATACAGCTAGAAACAGCGCCATGGCGATGTTGTCCACGCCCATGGCGGCAAACAACAGGCTGCGGCCACTCGCTGAAGCGCCAAAGCTGAGCGTCGCAGCAACAGCTGCAAAGTTGACGGAGCCGCCTATGTAGCTTGCACACAGACAGGCTGCCAGATGGTGTCCGTGCTCGCCCAACGCGCTCCCGACCAGAGCATAGGCCACAACAGTGCCGACGAGCGTGGCCACTGCTGCTAGTGCAAAGGCGACGAGTCCGTCACGCAGCGGCTGTAGCTCAAGCACGTCTATCGTTAACAGCGACAGTGCCACGGCGAGTGGCAGGAGCGCGTCCCAGGTGAAGGTCAAAGCTGCCTCAGCTCGGGGCAATAAGCGTGCGGAAGCAGCAGCCGAGGCGGCAGCCATAGTGAGCACTGGTGCAGACACATTCTTGCCGACATGTGTGCGCTGTTCCAGCTGTGACGCGAGGGCGGTGCACGTGGCCAGGACGGCGAGAGTGGTCGCAGTGCTCTCTGCGGAGGCCACTGCGCCGCGCCAAGGCCGCGAGATTGGACATCCTCGCCGCTTGCTCTGGTGGGATCGCCTGAGGGCAGTCGCGGATGATGATGCAGGGCAGGGAAAGAGCATGCGCTTGGCAAGGGACGTTTCGTGACCGACACGTGGCGCCCTCGCCGGTGCGATGACATGCTGTAACCATGCGCGCGACTAAGCGAGCCCGGGGCGATCCAGCTTCTGCCACAGCGTCCCATCTTCTCCGTGCTGTCAGCGAAGCTGGCGGTTCACTCATCGACGCCGACGTACGCGACGCTCACCCGCTTCCTGGACTCGGCTTGTTCGCTCTGCGTGACCTCAGCGCTGGTGACACGCTTGCTACGATACCGGGCGTCTGTATTCTCAGCGTGGAGGCCGCTCTCGCCTCTGTTGTCGGCAAAGCTGTGACTGCAAACCTACGCGTCGTGTGCGACGCGGTCTTAGACAGCGAGGCGGAATCTGGCGCTATACCACAGCGAGCCGTGCTTCTGCTGTATCTAGTCGCGTGTCGACACCACAGGCGAGAGCTGAGCCCACTGCCAGCTGCTCAGGTTGCGTACGCAAAGAGCCTGCCAGCTGAGACGGGACTGCCTGTGACTTGGTCGGAGCATGAACGGCGCCAATTACTCGCGGGCACTGACCTGGAGCGCAAGGTTGCACACACTCTTGCTGAACTACAACGCCAATACGACGTCCTGTTCCCTGCGTTGACAGTAATGCATCCGCAGCTGTTTCCAGCAGAGATTTTTACACGCGATGCTTTTGTATGGGCGCACACGATTATCTCATCGAGGGCATTTCCCCACAGCTGCTTGAGTGGTGGAGCGGCATCAGACGATGCGCGCGATGCAGCTGCCTGCGGTGTGCTGATCCCGGTACTTGACATCGCAAACCACAGTCCAGGCGGAGCAGACATGTGCGTGATGTTGTTCTTTCACGCGCTTAAGCATCGACAAACTGAAAACTCCTCTCTTCCACTCTTGCACACAGACGGTGGGATCCGGACACATGTAGTGTGATCATGACGCGGCCTGTCAAGCAGGGCGCTCAAATTTGGTCCTCCTACGGAGCGAAATCCACGTGCACCTGGCTCCTCGACTACGGATTCGTCCTCGAGGGCAATGAAGAGCATGACTGTGTCGCCATCCGCATTGCGGCAATCTTACCGGACTCCTCGCAAAAAACGCGTGCTCAGAAGATGAAGCTGTTCGCACAGTTGGCGGAGGGCAAGGCGTCACTTGAAGTAACTCTGACACATGCTGCGCCGCTGCCGGACATCATGCTCGAAGCTGCCACAGTGTGCCGTCTCACGGCAGCAGAAGCCGCTGCCTACTCCACCAGAACTGCTAGCGTCTCGGCAAGCACGCGCGCTGCTGCCTTAGCGATGTTGCAGCAATTGTTGGAGCGCCGCATCGCAGCCATCATCGCTGGCGTCGGACACTCGGAACAGCTGAAGGCTGCGCAGGAACAAGGTTCACTGGCTGTGAGCCCGCAGGCGATGAGTGCAGTGTACCGTGCAGCATGCGTGAGACTCCTACGACGCGCGCAAGCGGCATTACTGGATGTAGACTAACCTCCATTCCGTGGTATGCTGTGATGATGACTCTTCGGGAGTGACTTTCTAAGCTACCCCGGCCAGTGCCAGAACAGCCCTCTCCCTGGCGCGTGGCCCTTAGGTGGTTGCATGCGCCTGCTGCGCTATGCTGTCAGACAGCAAGCCCCAGGACAGGCCCGTGAGGTATAGGTGAG
>Ga0164296_1005575_pt1 | contig 10957 bp, 6 predicted proteins | sample GEODES057metaG_FD_113533 | JGI IMG/M metagenome (GOLD analysis project Ga0164296, IMG submission 113533) | Dystrophic lake water microbial communities from Trout Bog Lake, Wisconsin, USA - GEODES057 metaG | ecosystem: Environmental > Aquatic > Freshwater > Lake | place: USA: Trout Bog Lake... | reverse complement strand
CAGCTACCCGCAGCTTATCGCAGCTTACCACGTCCTTCTTCGCCTATCAGTGCCAAGGCATCCACCATGCGCCCTTGTTCGCTTTAAATATTGTTATTACTCTTGCCTTTACTCTTTACCTTATTATCTCAATCATACACTTTACAGCATATAACCAAAATCTTAATTCTTAAATTGCTTTCCCAATATGTCAAAGAACTTACTGCTGATGTTTACCAAAATAACCATCGCAAGGTGATGCTTCCGGACTTGAACCAAAAATCGCGCCTGATCGCTTGCATCGTACATTCTGCCACCACCGAAACAACTATGTTTCAGCTATTCATTTGTACCTTTATTCGCTTTAAGAACTACCGTTTTTCAAATACTGTTTTGTGAAACGGAGTGCAAAGGTAAGCGGAAAATGATTACAGCCAAATTTATTTTCCAAAAACCACTAAAAATTATTTTTACCGATGCTTATTCGGATTTTTAATAAAGAATGGCCGGTAGCAGCAAACTACCATTATAACATACATAAAAGAGTACATTGCAACTATATAAACATGCTACACTATTTACATATTTTTAAGTGCCCAAAAAAAATGCTGTGGAGACCACAGCATTTTTTTCTTATAAAACTACATTTATGCTTAAACAATTGGAAAGACTATCTCCAATAACGCGGATGGGGACGATAGACCACCCTGCATGGAGGTGGAACCGGCCTGTAATAACCCCTGTAACCAGGATAATAAGCCGGTACTACAACTTCAGGCACTACAAACCTTACAGGAGGTACCCAAACTCTGGCTATTGGCCTTGGGCCGCACCAACCGCGATGACAGCCACGATAAGGGGCAGCATCGACAGTATTAGAAAAAGCACTCAGTGCAACGATCAGCATAAAGCTGAATAAGATCTTGTTTTTCATGACTTACCGTTTTTGTGTTTAATTATCATACTACAATTTGCCAGCCAATTCATTTGCGATCATCAATGCCGGGTCATAATTAACAATGATTTTCAAGTTCAAAAAAAACGACATTATCAATCCTAAAAATCCGGTCATTATTCCGGCAACGATCCGCATTATTTTTTTATTACTCTTGTGCAAATGAATCAGAAATAAGACAATTGATTTTTTTAAAAGCTTAATTTCACCCATACTTTAAGTTTCATTTATGAAAAGACGGTTGGTTACTGCATTATTCCTACTGGTAACGGTGTGTAGCTACGCCCAAAAAAGCCTGTTACTTCCCAATGGATGGCGCCTTTCACCTGCCGGCAAAACTGTACAATTAGGGGGTGATCTGCCGCTGAATATGGCGCTTTCTCCTAACGGAGCCTATATTGCTGTGACAAATAATGGTGTCAGTACTCAAACCATTCAGCTTATTGACGCGCATAAGTTCCAAATACTGCAAACGCTCGACATTCCAAAAAGTTGGCTGGGTATCAAATTCAGCGAAGACAGCCGATCATTGTATGTGTCGGGAGGTAACGATAATCGCATAATGGTATACCAGATCAGCCATTCAAAAATGAAGCTCACTGATTCATTGCTTCTCGGCCCGAAATGGCCGGAAAAGATCTCTCCTGCAGGGCTGGATATAGCAGAAAAAGAACATAAACTTTATGTAGTTACCAAGGAAAATAACGCTTTGTACACCATTGACCTGACAACCAAACAAGCTACAAAGACCGTAAGTTTCATTGACCCTTGCTATACATGCATCTTATCACCCGACCATTCAATACTCTACATTTCCGTTTGGGGTGGTGGCAAAGTGATGATTTTTGATACCCACCGGAACAAACTTATCGACTCTGTGAATACGGGGCGAAATCCCAATGATCTTTGTATAAGCAAGGATGGGAATTACCTGTTTGTTGCTAACAGCGTGGACAATTCGGTCTCAGTCATTGACACAAGATCGAGAACCGTAATTGAGACATTGAATAGTGCCCTGTACCCTGACGCCCCGCAAGGCAGTACTACTAATGCGGTGACCCTCAGCAACGACGGCCAAACATTGTATATTGCCAATGCCGACAATAATTGCCTCGCCGTTTTTGACGTGCGCACACCCGGCAAGAGTACTTCTAAAGGATTCATACCGGTTGGCTGGTACCCGACAAGCGTAAAAATATCGAATAGAAAAATATTGGTATTGAACGGAAAGGGAAGCCGATCTATGGCCAATCCCGGCGGGCCGCAACCAACGAAAAAGGGAGAAAAAGACAATTATAAGAAAGCCAACAAGAAAAGCAATGAGTATATCGGTAGTCTTTTCAGGAGTTCGATGCAGGTGATTCCGACACCTGATGCAAAAAAAATGGCGCTATATTCAAGCAGTGTATACAGAAATACGCCATATAGTAAGGACAAAGAAACAGTGGCCGAAAGCGAACCGAATAATCCGATACCGGGAAAGTTGGCGGGGAACTCACCGATCAAACATGTTTTTTACATCATAAAAGAAAACAGGACCTATGATCAGGTTTTGGGAGATGAGCCAAAGGCAATGGCGACACATCTTTGGTACTTTTTGGAAAAAACATTACGCCTAACCAACATAAGATAGCCGAAGATTTTGTATTACTGGACAATTTTTATGTAGATGCGGAGGTGAGCGCAGACGGGCATAACTGGAGTATGGCGGCATATGCTAACGATTATGTGGAAAAAAACTGGCCTACTAATTATGGCGGACGTGGCGGCAATTATGACTTTGTTGCCAACAAACCTGTGTCAACACCGCGAGCAGGATTCATTTGGGACTATGCAATGCGGGCCGGCCTTACGTTCAGAAATTATGGAGAATTCACGGATGATGACGGCAATACCTACTTACCCCCGCTTACGGCCCACACATGTTTTGCATATCCCGGTTGGAATTTAAACATTAAAGATGCAGACCGTGAAAAAATATGGGAGCATGACTTCGACTCACTGGTCAACGCCAATGCGGTGCCCAAACTAAGTACTATTTATTTTCCCAGCGACCATACTGCAGGATTGAACAAAAATTCCAGAACTCCATTTGCCTTTGTTGCTGATAATGACCTCGGTGTTGGAAAGTTTTTGGAGCACCTTTCGAACTCGCCGGTGTGGAAAGAGTGTGCAGTCTTTATACTGGAAGATGATGCCCAAAATGGCCCGGATCATATCGACGCACACCGCAGTCCTGCTTATTTGGCCGGACCATTTGTAAAGCGAAAATATGCTGACCACACTATGTATTCTACGTCAGGAATGCTGCGGACCATGGAGTTGATACTTGGCCTGCCACCTATGAGTCAATACGATGCAGGCGCAACGCCAATGTTCAGATCGTTCACCGAAAATGCTGACACCAGCCCCTTTACATGCCTGAATGAGACTGTGGATATGAACGAAAAAAACACTGCAGATAACGGACCGTTGGAATATTACTCAAATTTCGAATTAGCCAAGGCTGATAGAATTCCTGACATTAAACTCAACAACGCCCTCTGGAGAAAAGTAAAGGGCAGTATAATAAGTTCACCTCCACCCTGCCGGGCAGGTTTTGTAACCATTTGCGTTCCGGACGATGATGACGATAACTGATAAAACGCATATCCTGCCTGTGCTCTATAGATCGAGTTTAAGCGAATTTTGAATTCTCTAAAATTCTTCAAAACAGACTACAGGTTACATAAAGTATTTTTTACTAATTAAATATCAGAAATTTGACAATTACTTCATAAATTTGCTGGTTATTATGTTCCTTATGCAATACAATATAAACAAAAACACTATACAAAAAACCCTATGAAAAAATTACTCCTATTTACTGCAGTTTGCTGTGCAGTAAGCATTCAGCTTTTTTCGCAAGCGCTCAGCACTTATGGATTCAGCGCTTTTACAAGAACCTATACTCCCGTATCCGGTTCCTTTATTACTTATTCCGGTGGTTCAGGATGGGGCACGTCGGCATATGATGACAGCTACTACAATTCTATTCCTATAGGATTCAGTTTTGTTTATTGTGGAAATACTTATACTAGTCTTGTCGCGTCCGACAATGGTTGGGTTGCACTTGGAGAGTCATTTGGTTTTACTTCCTATAACACGTACCAAAACGATCTGTCAAATTCATTAGCCCATGACCTACCCCGTCCAATATTAGCGGCACTATGGGCAGACCTTAAAACCGCCGGACCAAATGTACGTTATGCCACCACGGGTACTGCACCAAATCGTGTATTTACCATAGAATGGTATCAATCTGCATTTTATTCGGTTTCAGGCATTTACCCTGCCGAGAGCATTGAAATAATCCTGTATGAATCAACTAATATTATTGACTTTGCATATCAAGAGATTGCGTCAGAACCTTATTCCGTTGTAGGATGTGCAATAGGTATTACCGGAGGCGTTGGCGCACCTGGCCTTACCGGGATCCAGCAATATTGGTCATTAAACAATGCCAGTGCATCTCCGACACCAAGCATGACGGTTAATACAACAAACGTGGGCAGCCAGCCGGCAACCAATCAAGTTTATCGTTGGTCGCCATGTAATATTGTAGTAACGGCTACGAACAGTAGTCCGGTCTGCGCAGGAAATTCTTTAGAATTGACAGGCGATACAACAGGCGGGGCTACCAGAGTTTATTGGAACGGGCCATCATTCACATCATCTGTTCTTAGTCCTACTATCACTGCTGTGACCACTGCGGGCGCCGGGGTGTACACATTATCTGCAACGAATGGGTCTTGCACGATCACAGCAACTACGACTGTGACCGTAAATCCTACTCCGCTTGCGATCACCGGCACCAACTCAGTGTGTACAGGATCAGAGGTTACACTGACTGATGCATCGGGGACCAGCACTTGGAGCAATGACGCGTCGGGCAATGCCACAGTAGGGGCAACTACGGGCGTTGTTACGGGCAATACTGCCGGATCAGCAACTATTACGTTTACCTTGCCAACAGGCTGTTACACTACGGTTCCGGTAACTGTCTTTGCTACACCTGCGGCCATAACAGGACCAACATCGGTATGTGTACACGACAGCATCGCATTGACCGAGACCAGCACCGGTGGTAGCTGGAGTAGTGGGGCGACAACAATTGCCACCGTAAATTCAACAACAGGCTACGTTAAGGGAATTGCCGCAGGTACAGCGGTAATTAGCTATAGTTCACCTGCAGGTTGTTTTGCAACCTATACAGTTACAGTAAATCCGACACCCTCAGCTATTTTAGTGCCGGCATCGGTATGTACAGGAGACAGTGTTGCAGCAACTGACGTTACTATCGGTGGAACATGGAGTACCACTTCTACAACAGCAACTATTTCGGGCACCGGAGGGGTTACAGGCATTTCTTCGGGGATAGCAACCATAACCTATACATCAGGCGCAGGATGCGATACAACTGCCAACATTACAGTCAATCCTTCACCTGCAACTATTACCGGTAGAGATTCCGTTTGTGTCGGATCTTCTATCACATTAACTGAAGACAGCACTCGCGGAATATGGAGCATAGCGCCTTCAACGATAGCCACGATCAGCGCTTCGGGTGTAGTGACCGGGATCGGTGCAGGTGTAGCCACTGTAACATATACAATGCCCGCAGGCTGTACAACAACATTTTCAGTGACGGTAAGCGCATTGCCGGCCGCCATTAGCGGTTCTACCCACGTGTGTGAAGGGGCATCTATAACTTTGACAGACGGTGGTGGCGGTACATGGACAAGCAGCAGTACAACAACTGCCATTATTGGTGCTACAACCGGCATACTTACGGGCGAACTGACCGGGACCACGGTAGTGACCTATATGTTATCCAGCGGATGTTCTGCGACCGTGATAGATACGGTGAACACCCAACCGAATGCAATTATCGGGGCTGATTCTGTATGTGCAACAGGACAGGTGCTGTTGTCCGACATTACGTCGGGTGGTACATGGACCACGAGTGCTACCGGCATTGCAACAGTCAGTACAGCAGGTACAGTTACGGGAATTGCATCGGGAACTGTAAATATTTCTTACACAGTGTATCCGGGTGGCTGCTATAGTATTCTGACAATGACAGTGAACCCGATTCCGGCGGCGATCGGAGGCCCTACTTCCGTGTGCTTATACTCGTCAATCGATCTGACTGATGCCACTACCCCCGGAACATGGTCATTGTCCAACGGAGATGCTTCTATCACAACGGGTGGCGTTTTGACAGGATTAGTCACCGGACTTGATACAGTTACTTATACCGCCATTACAGGTTGCGCAATAACCCATACAGTAACAGTAGATCCTTTACCTACAGTAATAACGGGAGCTGACACAGTGTGTGCATCAGGGGGTACTACTACGCTTTCGGACAGCACAACCGGCGGAACCTGGTCGGTAACAAGTGGTACCGGCACTGCAACTATTGTGCCAACAACCGGCGTATTGACCGGCGGCACTGCCGGTACTGTGATTGTAAGCTATACAATAGGAACCGGATGTTTTGTTACTGATACTGTATTTATCAATCCTTTACCATCTGCCATTTCGGGGCCATCAGGAGTGTGTGCCGACAGCGGAACCACAACCCTGAGTGACGCTACCAGCCCCGGAACATGGAGTTTGACGGATGGTACCGGGACTGCTACTATTGACCCCACAACCGGAATTATAACGGGCGGGACTGCCGGCACATTGACCATTACCTACACGATCAACACCGGATGCTATGTTACAGAGGTCTTTACCGTAAATCCTTTACCAGCTCCCATTACCGGTCCGGACAGTGTATGTGTAGGAGCGACAGACGGGCTTATTGAAACGACCTCGGGCGGCACATGGATAGTGTCAAACGCAAATGCCACTATTGACGCAACTACCGGCGTGGTGACGGGCGTATCTTCCGGACTTGATACTGTGGTCTTTTTCTTGACAACAACAGGATGTCAGGTAACGTATACCATCAACGTAAATCCAGATCCTTCAGCGATATTCGGGCCGGACACATTGTGTGCCTCGGGTGGCACAGCGACGTTAACTGATACAACGGTGGGCGGAGTTTGGAGTTTAACTGACGGTACAGGAACAGCTACCATCAGTGCTACGGCCGGAACCCTAACGGGAGGCACTGCCGGCACGGCAACTGTCACTTACCAGTTATCGTCTACGGGATGTTATGCTACATATCCAATTACAATCAATCCGCTACCGACAGCAATTTCGGGGCCGGATAGTGTGTGCATTGATGCTACTGCCAATTTAACCGACGGATCAGGTGGCGGCACTTGGTCTATCACCAATAGCAATGCTACTATTAGCACAGCCGGTGTAGTGACAGGCGCGACCCAAGGATCAGATACTGTGGTTTATACGCTGATCACCGGTTGTCAGATATCATTGCCAATCAGTGTTAATCCATTGCCATCTGCAATAATAGGCGCCGATTCTGTATGCGTGAATGCCAATTTATTGCTCACAGATACAACGGCAGGTGGCACTTGGTCTAGTGCATCAGGCACAGCTTCAGTGACAGCAACCGGCGGCATTGTGACCGGGATAACAGCCGGGACAGCCACCATAAGTTATACATTGATCACCGGTTGTGCCGCTGCGGTGTCAGTAACGGTCAACCCTATTCCGGATGCAATTGGCGGACCTACTGCCGTTTGTCTTAATGATAGCATTACCCTGACTGATGCAACAGGAACCGGCACATGGAGCGTGAGTAACACCACTTACGGAAACATTACTGCAGGCGGAGTATTTACCGGCCTTGCAGTGGGTAGTGATACCGTTACATACACTTTGACCACAGGTTGCAGTATCAGCACCGTGATCACAATTGAGCCTTTACCGGTTGCGATCACAGGGCCTGACTCAGTGTGTGTCGGCGCCCAAACATTGGTTACTGACGGTACAGGGGGGGGAGTTTGGAGTGTTTCTAATACCACCATAGATACGATCAGCACCAGAGGCGACGTAACAGGTATAACTGCCGGAACTGATACTGTTTTTTATACTATTGGCACAGGGTGCTCGGTGTATATGACGTTTACCGTAAATCCATTACCAAATGGTATTGGCGGCCCTGATAGTGTTTGTGTAGCTTCTCAAATCACTGCCACTGAAACGACCGGAGGGGGCACATGGAGTATAGCGCCTGCCACCATAGCAACGGTTGATCCAGTATCCGGCACTATTACCGGAATTAATGCCGGTATTGCAATCCTCACTTATTCATTACCTACCTCATGTTATGTTACTGAGATCATCAGGGTAAACCCGCTTCCAACTCCGATCGCGGGAGACACTGTTGTTTGTGCAGGCGCAACTATTACCTTGACCGACGGCCTTTCAGGCACTTGGAGCATTAGCCCAACGACTATTGCGACAATAGGTGCAACGACAGGCGTTGTGACAGGTGTTGCTGCCGGTACTGCTACGGTCACTTTTACCACCGTTTCGGGTTGTGATATTCAAATGACCATTACAGTTAACCCGCAACCGGGTGCATTGATCATCCCATTGGGAGATACCATGCTGTGTCCGGGTGGCTTTGTGGCACTTACGGCAAATACGGGTACAGATCTTACCTACCAGTGGACCGATGGCGGCTTGCCTATTACAGGCGCTACAACCAGTTCGATAATAGCCAGCACTGCCGGAGTGTATGGCGTGACCGTGACCAATAACTTTGGCTGTACTACCAGTGCCGATGTAAATGTAACGATCAATACCATTACAGCTACGATAACTGCGTCTGGCAGTACCACGTTCTGTGCCGGCGTGGGCGTACTTTTGAACGCCAATACCGGAACCGGTATATATTATCAATGGCTGAGGAACGGATTGGCTATTGCCGGATCAATCGGAGCAACCTATGACGCATTACTCGGCGGCGTTTACTCGGTTGCCGAAAGTAATGTGGCCGGCTGTACCGGTGAATCTGATACAATTAGAGTGACTGTGCTGCCATCACCCTCAGGCACTGTAACAATCGGAAGTTCCACCACTTTTTGCGCAGGCGGCAGCGTTTTGCTGACCGGTGATTCGGCAAGCGGACTGACCTATCAATGGTTGGTGAACGGCAACTTGATCGTTGGCGCGACCAATCAAACATTTACCGCTGATACTGCGGGCACTTACACTTATACCGACACCAACAGTATTGGTTGTGGCGCTACCAGTGGTGGCATTGTAGTGACCGTGAATCCATTGCCGGCGGATAGCATCACTTCTACCGGTCCGCCTGTATTCTGTAGCGGAGGAAGTGTGGTGCTTAACGCTCCGATAGGTGCAGGTTACACCTATCAATGGTATTTAGGGGGTATTGCAATTACAGGTGCTGTTGCGCAAACATACACAGCCTCGGCAGGCGGCTCATATCAGGTATTGGTCACTACTCCTGCAGGTTGTTCTGCTGAGACACCTGTTGCGTTCGCATTGACCGAAATGAACACACTGTCCATTACTCCTCTTACGCCTACTTCATTCTGCTGGGGAAGTGGTACCGACCTTACCGTTGCCGTTCCGGGTGCTTCAGGCGTAACATTCCAATGGGAATTGGGTGGTGTAGCAATTGCTGGCGCTACCAACAATTGGTTTGAAGCCACAGTGCCGGGTAATTACCAGGTCATTGTAGGGGTGCCCAGCGGTTCTTGCTCAGTTGGATCGGACACTGTAACCCTGACCGAGTTCCCGTTACCCAACCCAATAATTTCTTACGCCGGAGGATGGCTCAGCACACAAACGTACTTTACTACCTACCAATGGTATGAAAATACGATACTGATTCCCGGTGCAACATTGTATGACCTGCACGCACCCAGCGATGGAGACTTTACCGTTCAGGTAACCGATACAAACGGATGCCAATCCATTTCTGATTTATATATAGTTACCGGTGCGATACCGCTTTCTGTATCCACCATTCAGGGTGGGAATGAAGATATAAGCGTGTATCCTAACCCAACGCATGCCTTAGTTTACATAAAAACCAATAGAAAGCTAAAGGGTGTACTGACTACGCTGGAAGGGAATATGATACTTATGCAGGAAAATGCATCTCAGATAGACCTTAGCCGGTATGCGGACGGCGTTTACATGCTTTCACTTTACGATGCCGACGGCACTGCAGTGAAAATAGTTAAGTTAGTTAAGTCGTCTGACTAACATAAATGATCTTCAAAACTAAACGGAGTGGCTGTCCCCTCCGTTTTTATTTAAAATTATAAATAATTATCATGCCGATTATGGAGGCGTAAAGGCAATCTGCCTAATTATTTATTAAGACCGGTGGAAAACTCATTAAAAACCGGAACGGTTACAGTGTGTAACTTCATCAAAAAATTACACACTGTTTTATGAAAGTAATGATCATCATGGGATCCCAATCAGACGAAACAACCATGCTGGAAAGCAGCAAATGGCTGAGCTGGTTCGGTATAGAAAATCAAATGATAGTAGCATCCGCGCATAGAAACCCTGACAAGGTGCGCGATTTGATGGTAAATGCCAAAGCAAACGGATACGGAGCAGTAATTGCGGCAGCAGGAATGGCGGCGGCATTGCCTGGCGTTTGCTCGGCTTATACCTCTTTGCCGGTATTAGGTGTGCCATTGGATGGTGGCCTGCCCGGCGGAATTGATGCATTATATAGTATCGTACAAATGCCCGCCGGATTGCCCGTAGGCACTTTGGCAGTTGGTAAAGCAGGTGCTCGCAATGCCGCTGTTCTGTGTGCCCGCATATTTGCGCTGAGTGATGCTAAAGTGGCTGAAAAGCTGGAAGCATTTAAAGCCAATGAATATAAGATCTGACATACGCTTAACATTAAAGTAATGCAGCGATAGTATAATTACCACTAAATTTATTCTCAGTATTTTTCTTCATAGCCTTAAAACGAACAAGCACTTTGACAGAGACCATCATTAATTTAGAAACGGTAAACCCGATAGAATTTTTCGGGGTGAATAACAGCAAGTT
>Ga0164296_1005573_pt1 | contig 10958 bp, 8 predicted proteins | sample GEODES057metaG_FD_113533 | JGI IMG/M metagenome (GOLD analysis project Ga0164296, IMG submission 113533) | Dystrophic lake water microbial communities from Trout Bog Lake, Wisconsin, USA - GEODES057 metaG | ecosystem: Environmental > Aquatic > Freshwater > Lake | place: USA: Trout Bog Lake... | reverse complement strand
CTCGTCCTCGTCCTCGTCCTCCGCGTCTGCCAAAGCCCCTACCGCCCTTTTCGTGGCTGCAGCTGCCTTTTCGGCGGCTGCTCTGCGCGCCCGCGGCGGTGCCGCTGCTGCTTGTGGAGACGTGCCAGCAGCAGCCGCGTCCCCCGGGAGCGGCTTCCCCGCCAGCGCCTGAAGGAGGTTGTGGTACACCTCTGACTGGCCCTCTACAAATTGCAGCATCAAGTCGTTGAATTCCGACTGAGACGTCTTCCGGGCCTGGGCGAACAGACAGAGACGGGCATCTGCGCGTCAGGCTGGGCGCAGTGCACAAGGGACTGCTTCTACAACGGCCTCACCTTGACGCTCTTGTGCAGCTGGAGCAAAGTATCGTAGTTGTTGCTCATAATGTGCGGCTTCAAGTATGCCAGCATCTCTTCCACAGTCGGCCCTGCACCTGCACCTGCGCCTGCCGAGCAGCGCGTGTAAGGAGACAGTACACCTGTGGCATAGGGTTGGTGGCTCACAGCCGCCGCAGCAGTGCCCAGCGAGCTTGCGACACTCGACTAAGTGATAGCCAGCAGTGTGCAGTACGTGCAGTGCATAGGAGCGAGGCGAAGCAGTCCGTGGACAGTTTGGCTAAAGTTGCCGGGGCCCCACCCACCTTCTTTTGCCGCAACCCGTGCGCTTCTCTGACGCTGAAACGATAAGCATGACGCGGGCGGGGTGTCAGATGGTGGCACAGCGACGCGCAAACAGAACACAGTGTGAGTGCGCGGGCGACGCACCAGCGCCATGATGCAGAACGAAGAGCAGAGAGTTGCCTTTGCTTCTGAGGTCTAGGCGCTGGAAGCGACTCCAGGCTTGAGTCTATGCTACTCTCGCATGCAGCAGCTATGGGGTTGACGAAGAGGAAGTGACACTTCTATCAGGTGACGTGGACACTGTCCACGGTCAATATGACTCTCAATCAAGTTTGAGCAACATCTCCGGCACCTCTTCCCTTCGAGGCAGCCCGGGTCTGGGTCCGGGCAGCCTGCACCTGTGCGCAGCAACCCAGGATGCGAGTGCAAGACTGCGCTCAAGAGGCAAGCCATCGACCAGGCCGTACGCGAGGCTTCCTATGAACGCGTCTCCCGCGCCCGTTGTGTCCACGATGTCGTCCGGGTGCACCACAGCAGCCGGTGTGTAAATTAGACGTCCCCACTGCTGTGATGTGATGCCAGCGTCATCGCGCATGGCAAGCAATACAGGCGGACTGCTGACACTGTTGCGCGGCCGCGGTTGTGACCCACGAGGCGGTGGCGGCGCCGCATGCGCAGTGGCGGCGCGGAGCTGCTGCAGCAAAGTCGCCAAGCCAGCCGCATCAACAGGCGCTTGTGCCTGTCCTGAAGCAGGGCATCTGTGCAACGCAATGCTCCCTTCACTGCCCAGCGTTGTGACGACAATCTGAGCGCCAGGAAGACGAGCCCAAGCGGCCATCAGTGCATCGTGCAGCTGAGCATGGCCCGTCCACGTCCCGGGAAATGTGGCACTGGTCACCACGGTCGTCGCGCAAGACAGCACAGCCTCCAGTCCTTCCCTCGGCCGCTCAGCTTCAACTAAACAAGGAATGCCTCGTTCCGACGCCGCTTGCGCTAAAACGAGTGCAACCTCTGCTAGCCTGCCGTCGAACATGCACAAGGCTGCGTCGGCGAGCAGCGACGCAACTGCATCAGCGCCCAGCTCGGAGGCTGCAGTCGCGGGGCCGGGCGTATGTATGCATGTCCGTGTCTTGTCTGCCAAGTCAACAATAATATAAGTGAAAGGAGAAGCGCAGCCTTGTTGGTGCAACACATGCGTTGTGTCTACGTTGTCTGCTTCCAAGTCGCTGCAGATCTGCTGTCCATACGCGTCGTCGCCGAGCTTCGTCCACAGTTTCGGGTGCAGCCACGGGCCGAGACGTGCAGCTGCAGTCAGCTGGTTCGCCGTGTTGCCACCACCAGTGACAGTGAGGTTCTGCGTTCGTATCTTTGCGTCTGGCGCCGGGTACTTGTCCACTGCCGCGAGCAAGTCCACGCAGGCGCTACCCAGCCCCACCAGACGCCCGGGCAACCGTCGCCCTGCCGCGGCTGCAGGACTCGCAGAGGCCCGCGTGTGCAGGCTGCGGCTCAGCCGCGCCGCACACACGGGCCGATGACGCATGGAGCGCAGAGAAGGTCGCAGCTGTGTGTAGAGAGTGTACCTTTCTACACACATGCAGCGTTCTGTCGAGGTTCAGCTTCCAGGTTATGCCACGTGGGCACGGTTCAGCAGAAGTGCCCCTTCGCGGAGAGACGCGCGCGATGGCGCCTGTGCTGCAGCCACTGCGACCATTTCACATGCCGCATGCCCCCGGTGCGCGTCCGTGGAGTGCGGCCGCATCACGCGCGGGTGCCACCACCGGGTCAGCTGGTCGCAGGCCTCAGTGTCGCCTGCGCACACGCTCCGTCAGCCCCGGCCTCGTGCGCCCCGGCCATGTGGCGGCATTGCGCGCGAGCAGCGAGTCTAGTGGAAGCCCCGAGGATGGCGATAGCGATGAAGAGGCCGAAAAGAAGGCAGTGCTATCCGCGCCACTCTTATTGGGGAGACGTACTCTTGGCGCGCTTCCAGCCGCCTGGGTGCTTCGCAACACGCCAGCCGCTGCTTTCGTTGCGGTGCGTCCCCGCCTGGTCCCAAACGCGGCGCGACGCGACTGGGCTGCCGTCCCAGAGTCGCTGTGTCATTCACCTGACTCACTCCCACGGGTACGCGCACACGCCGGAATTGTGACTCACGACACGCTCTTTTGCCGCGCAGGACGAAGAAGACAGCCAGGAGAAGCTGTGCGCCACGATCCTGCGCCGCGCGGGAGTGCAGGTGGGCAGTGGGGAGGACCCTGTGGAGAAGCTGCTGGGCCTTATGCGCAGCGGCGTCCGCGTGCAATTGACGGGCGACGAGCGCGTCCGTCTCATCCACTTCCGGAAGGCGACCATCGCAGGTGGTGATGACCTCTGGCTCGCAAGGGCACTGAATGAGCAGGGCGTGGTGGTGGAGCGCCCAGCACAACCCGCTGAGGCGCCACCACCAGCTCGCACGCCGGTAGAAACCGCGCAGCAGCCTGCGCCAGCGAGCATGCGAGAGATGCCGCGTGTTTCAAGCCCTCCGTCTGGAGATTCGGCGCCAGCCCCTCCTCCAACATGGCTGGGCGCTGCGGCAGCTGCGGTGCTCACCGCCTCCGCTGGCGTGTACGCACTCACCAAGTTCCGCGATGAGAGCGACAAGAGCATCGCCGAAGGGTCGTCATCTGACCGCAGCGCCGCGGGGAACGACAGCATGCAATGGGAGGGCGCCTTCGCCGGAAACGCGCAAGCGATGTCTGTCATGACCGGTGGCAGCGCATCGGAGATGAGCCAGTGGGACGATGGCAGTAGTGCTGGCGCGCAGATGATGATGATGGCCGCCACTGGGCGCGAGAACTACAAGACCCACCCACATGCAGGCAAGAGTGCCAAGAAGTCGGGGCCGATGACCAAGATGCAGCAACCGCCAGTACGAGACGCTGCTGCGGCGCCCTCTGCTGTTGGTCAGCGGCCGCAGCCCGACGTGCAGGCTGTTCAGCAAGCTGTTCAGCAGGCTGCCCAGCAGTCCGCGGCTGCGCAAACTGTATCGCCTGGCCGCGGCGATGCAGCTGGCGAGTCAGCTCCATCAGCAAAGCAGTTGCAGCCGTCTGTACAATCATCATCGCAAGCAAGCGCGACACATGTGGCTGCTCGCGGCCATGTGCAGGCAGAGACGCCCATGTCCCCTCCATCGGCACCAACTGCAGCTACTGCTGCAGCCGTGGCGTCCGCAGCAGCAGCATCAGCGCCATCTACGGCTGCCACCCCGGTCCAGTCTGCGAAGCAATTCGCTTCCGCAGAAACTCAGACGTTGAGCGCTAGCGCTGGTGTTGCTGCAAGCGTTCAGGCAGCCTCCACCCATGCGTCGTCTTCTGCCTCCGCGCCTGGCGTCAAGACCAGCGTCGTGTGGTCTTCAAATGCGCCTGCGAAAGAGCAGCCAACACTGTGGCTACTCAATGAGCCGGCAGGCAGCCAAGGGGCCCCTGCAAACACGCAGGCTCCTGCATCGCACGATCCTCTGCCTACCTCTGCGCAGCCTGCATCCGCCGAGCGTGCCATGGGGACGCGGTCAGCGGCTGGCCCGGCTGCTGGCTCGCGCGGAATGAGCGCCAGTGCTGGTTCACCACCAAGTACTCCCACTGCTACACCTGCGCCATCCGCCTCCGCTGCTGAGACTCGCTCCACCGCAACACCCGCACCTGCTGCATCTAGCACGAGAACTCCCGCTGGTACGAGCACCGCAGACGCGCAGACCCTTCCTGGGCATGTTACGGCAGGAGACGTTGCCCGCACCCTGGCCTCCTCACTTGGCGCTGCTCATGCGAGCGCGACTGCTCAAAGCGCGACTGCTGCTGGCGGCAATACAGGCAGCGGCTCCGCAGCAGCAGGCACTCAATCCCGTCAGGGGACAACGCAGCCTGTGGTGCCTGTGGCGTCGGGCCCTGGCTCGTCGAGTGGCCCAGGCGTGGGTGTGGCTTCATTCTCGTCTCGTGGTGTAAGCACGCAGTCGGGCTCCAGAGCTGCACAGACGCGTGTGAGTGGCGCTGGCGCTGCGTCTACGAGCAATGCGGCCACTGGCGCTGCCTCTACTGAGCAGGCTGCGGTGGTTCAAGCTGCTCAGACGAAGCTGGCCGCTGCGGAGACGGCAGCTCGTAAGAGCGCGGAGGTCGTGAAGCTCTTAGAGGCTCAGCTTGCCACTGCCCAGAAAGACCGCGATGCGGCGCAGGCTGCACGCAAAGAGGCCGCTGAGGCCAGAGAGCAACTTGCGAAGGCGGCCTCAGACGCCGCCTCCGCGAAGCAAGACGTCGACGCCGCCAAATCAGCGGCGGAGAAGGCGCAGCGTGAGGCCCGGGACGCCGCAGCTGCGATGGCGCGCTTAGAGGAGCAGTTGAAGCAGGCACATGCTGCCCGCGACTCCCTGCAGTTGAAGCTTGATAGCGCCACCAGTGAAGCTCAGACGCGCGCATCCGAGCTATTAGCTGCTCAGAAAGCACTGGATGAGAGCCGGAGGAGTGTGGACCAGCAGCAGACGAAGGCTGATGCCGAGATCAAGAAGGAGGCGGAAGTTGCGCAGGCGCGCGCCACCGCTGCTGAAGCTGAGCTCAGCGCCATGCGTGAACGACTTGAGCGTGCTACAGCTGAGCAAGCAGCTGCCACTCAAGCTGCCGCTGCGTCCGTCGCCGCGTCCGAGGCCAAGGCTGCGGAGGTGTTGGCCGCACAGGCGACCAGTCAGGCTGCCTCCTCTCAAGTGGCGGTTCTGCAGGCGGAGCTGGAGAAGCTGCGGACTCGGCTGGAGACAGCGGAGCATGAGACTGAGCAGCTGCGCGCGGATGCGGGCGCATCTCTGGCCACAGCTGAGTCAGAAAGCGCTCAGAAGATGGAGAAGGTGTACGAGGACGCGAACGCGAACCTATCAGCTGCGCGCGCTGCGTACGAGCAAGCGCTTCAGGAGCAGAGCGCCACTGCGGCGCGCGAGCTCGACGCGGCCATGGCGGCACTCCGAACTGCAGAGAGTGAACGCGATGCAGCGGAGGAGGGGCGCCGCCAAGCTGTTGCTCGCGAGCAGAGTGCTCAGGCGCTTGCGGAGACCGCAGCAAGTGACGCTCAAGCTGCGCGCGAGGCGTGCGCCGCGGCGGAGAAAGCGCTGGCGGAGAGCTTGAAGGAGCGAGACGCTGCTCTGCAGCGCCTGGAGGCCGCGGAGCGTGAGGCTGCAGCGCAGAAAGCAGCTGCAGAGACATCCGCGGCGGAGGCGAACGCCGCGCGCGATGCAGCTGCTGCGCAGAAAGAGGCCGCTGACAGGGCCGCGGCGGAGTTGAGGGCTGCGTTGGAGGGTGCGCGCAAGCAGCTTGAAGTCACCCAGGCTGATGCCGCCAGAGCAGCTGCTGATGCGCAAGCCGCTGCGTCTCAAGCAGCTGAGCGGGCAGCCGCTGCGGTCGAGGCTGCGCGCCAGGAAGCGGTCGCTGAACAGAGCGCTGCCAGTCGAAGTGTCGAGGAGGCGCGCGCAGCGTTGGAGAAGCAATTCGCGGATGAGCGCGCTGCAGCAGCAAAGGCTGCTCAAGCTGCTGCGGATGAAGCCGCTTTCGCGCTGGAGGCTGCGCGCAAGCAGGCCGAGAGCGACAAGGCGGCTGCAGACAAGGCCCTTGCTGACGCTCGCGAAGCCGCTGCGCGCGCTGCGGCGGAGTCCGCATCTGCGCTAGGTTCCCTGCGCGCGAAAATGGAGCAAGAGTTGGCTGATGCCCGCGCTGCGGCGCAGCGCAGTGCCGAGGAGGTTGCCATCGCAAAGGCGGCCATGTCCGCAGCTCAGGCGGAGGCGCAGACGGCGCATGAGGCTTCTCTCGCGGCTGCAGCTGAGGCGGAGCGCGCCAGTGCGGCTGTGTTGGAGGCGCAAGCGCATGTGCAGAGTGAAGGCGCGGCTCGGGAGGAGGCACTCTCTCAAGCGCAGACCATGCGCGATGCGGCTGAAGCGACTGCTGCGGCGGCGGCGCAGCATGTCTCTGACATGGAGGCGCAGCTGGCTGCCCGTTCCGCGGAGCTTGAGGATGCGCAGCGCGAGCTAAGGGAGCTGCGCAAGTTGATGGAGCAACAAGCTGCGCAGGCGCATGAAGCGTCCTCCAAGGCACAAGCCGCACACGCACAAGAGCTCGCATCTCTGCGCGCTGCCGTGGATGACGCACAGCGCGCTGCGCATGAAGCTGGCCAACGAGCTGAGTCCCTCCTCAAGGAGCGCGATGCATTGACCGCCAAAGCTACGGACGCCGAGGCAGCGTACGCGAATGAGCTCGCGTCATTGCACGCTGCCATCGATGATGCAAAGCGCGTCGCGCACGAGGCTGGACAGCGCGCTGACTCTGTCGCTGGAGAGCGCGACGCGTCCGCCGCGCAGGCTTCAGAAGCTCAGGCGAAGTACGCGCAGGAGATTTCGGCGCTGCAAGCTGCGATTGAGGAGGCTAAGCGCGCTGCTGATGAAGCGAGCGCGCGCGCGGAGTCCCTCCTCAAGGAGCGCGACGCTGCGGCTGCTCAGGCAGCCGAGATGAGGGACTCATTGCGGTTAGCCATTGCGGAGGCCAAAGAGGAGGCTGAGCGGTCACACAAGAAGATCGACAAAGCCAAGGCTGAGGCTAAGGCTGCCAAGGAGGAGGCAGCGGCAGCGGCGGAGGCTACGCGGCATTCCACAGAGGCATCTGCGGAGTCTGTGCAGAAACTCACGACCCAGCTGCAGACAGCGGAGAGTGAGCTCCAAGCTGCTGCTCAAGCGCTTTCGGACGCAGAGGCACGCGCGGAAGCACTCCGCGCCGAGGCCGCAGCGAAGGAGGCGGACTGGATGGAGAAGCTGGCCGAGTCCGCCCGCGTTGCGGCCATCGCTGCGGATGCGCTCGCCGCCGAGCAGAACGCTCGTGAGCTTGCGCTGAAGGAGCAGCGTCTTGAGTTGATGCGCGCCGCGCAAGCCCGCGAGCTGGAGTTGCAGAAGGCGTTGAGTGGCGCTGCCGACGCCGCGGGTGTCCAAGAGGGGCATTTGCGCCAGGCTGTTGACCGCTTGACTGCTGAGCTGGCTGAAGCGCATGCGTCGGCGCAGGCGAGTGAGTTTGCATGGCAGCGCAAGCTGGAGGCCGCTGCTGCAGAGGCGCGGGCGAAGTTGATGGAGGAGCGCTCCGAATCGGAGGATGCGCTACAGCAGGCGGCTATTGATCTCGCGGAAGCTCAGGCTCAGATGGAGTCCATGAAGGTGGACCTTGCCCTTGGATCCGGTGGCTCGCTGTCCCCAGGCGAGGTGGACGGCGACGCGTACGATGAGCTGCGCAGCACCATGGAGGAGTTGGCGACGATGCAGGCTGAGCAGGAGGAGCAGCTGCATGCTGGCGCGGAGGAGCGTGATTTCCTGCGTGGACGCGTCGCGCAGCTGGAGGCGGACTTGCAGTTGGCGCTGGAGGCGGCGGGCGCGGATGTGGCGGAGGGCACTCCCGCTTGGGCTGGCTTCTATTTCGCGCGGGACGATTTGATCAACCTCCGCGCGTTCGTGCGGTGGCACAACGGCGGTGAGATGGAGCAGACGCCGGAGCAGCAGCTGGAGGACTGGCGCAAGGCGGAGGCCACAGTCCTTGCTCTTCAAGCAGAGGGCGCCAGTGATGAGGACTTGTTCCGCATCTTCAGGGCTGAAGCTGCGCCCTTCCTCGCCATGGGAGACACGCGGCCGTTCAATCCGGATGCGCTGAGGCTCATTGCGCGCATGGTGGACCCGCACGCGGCTGGCCGAGCTCTGATGTGAAGATAGTGACAACATACGCAGAGAGGGAGAGAGTGGTTTGAGCTATGCATACACAATGTCATTGTCCTTGTGATGGCCCCGGGCTTGCGTCAGTCGGCCCCGACCCGCCCGGCACAAGCTGCAGGGCAGAGATGGGTGAGTGCATTCACAAGCGAGGCGCAGAGTTCCAGGCAAACAGGGCGCGACGCACGATAGCGACGTTGTTGCCGTTCAGCAGTATGGTGTCCAGGTGTGTCTCCCTCCGCCCCTCGGGCGTGAACTCGCTGCAGGAGTGCACGGAGGCGTCGGCAGTGTCAGGCACACAGGTCTGTCGGCGGCGAGGCACGCGCAGACAGTCGCTGCGCACTATTCTGTGACGTCCTCGAGCACCATGTTGACGTAGACGTCGAAGCCCCGCAGCGTGCCGACAAGTTCTTTGTCGCCCTTCATGATGACCTGCCGGCACACACAGAGGGGAAAGACGCGAGCGCGAATCAGACCCGAGTTAAGCATCGACCGAGTCTATGTACACGCTGCCGTTTCAGGCCATGCGGCTGTGCGCAAGCCAGAAGGGTGAGCACTGGCAACGCACCCAGATCCGGCTGCCAACACACTTGTCCACGAGCTCGCTGGGCAGCAGGTGTGACGGGTTGCCACCCGTCAGCTTGGTGGGCAATGCAGCCATGCGGGGCACCTGCGAAGGGGGCAGCTGTGGGTGGGAGCGCACAAAAACGCAGCCGCATTCCACCCTCACCTCCCAGCAGCTGTCATCGCGAGCGCGTCGCACACGCACACGCAGAGTGCCATCAGGTGGCGTGGCACGCTGACCGGCGTCTTATATGGGCGCCGCTTAATCAATCACACAGTGCAAGTGTTAATTGTTCAATTTGGAACCGTGTTGAACAAGCAGCGCGGCAACCCACGAGTGGCCATTGTTATTGGCGCTAAAGAGCGCGTCGTCGTCATTAGCGTGCACGTCCGCACCACGCTGGAGCAGGAGCGAAACACATTCAAAGTGACCGTGCTCAGCCGCAATACGCAACGCGCAGTCGTTTGACGCGTGCACGTCAGCACCGTGCTGAATTAAATGCGCCACCACTGCGGCGTGACCGTGCTGGGATGCAGTCACCAAGGGTGTATGATCTTGAGAGTGCACGTTAGCGCCATTCTGCAAGAGCAGACAAACGCAGTCAGCGTGCCCATTTCTCGAAGCCTCCCTCAGTGCCTCGTTGTCATTAGCCTTCGCATTTGCGCCATGCTGAAGAAGAAGCGCCGCAACATCGGTGTGGCCATTGATGCAAGCCCAACGAAGCGCCCGGTCATCATTTGCATGCACGTTTGCGCCAGCATTGACGAGGATAGATACAACATCAGGATGACCGTGCTCAGATGCTAATCGCAGTGCATCGTCGCCCTGAGCATGCACGTGCGCGCCGTGCTTCAGAAGAACGGCAACTACATTCGCGTGGCCTGCTGTGCATGCTCTCATCAATGGTCGATCCTCGTGGGTGTGTATGTTTGCTCCATGCTGAATCAGGATTTCAACCAGATCTGCGAAACCGGATCCGGACGCCTCACATATCGCTCCCTGTCCCCACGAGCATGTACATCAGCGCCATGCAGCAGGAGGAGCTCCACCACGTCCGCCTTGCGGGCGTGAACCAATGCGAAGTCGTTGTTAGCACGCACATCGGCGTGGTACTGTAGAAGGAGCGCGACAACAGCGCAGTGACCTTTGATGGAGGCATATCCCAACGCACTTTCAGCATGCACGTCAGCCCCGTGCTGCAGTAGAAGTGCCACCATATCGACGTGACCGTTCCCAGATGCCTCGATCAACGCTATATCGTTACCAGCATGGATGTCGGCGCCGCGCTGGAGAAGAAGAGCCACCGCTTCTGAGTGCCCATACTGAGCTGCTACACGAAAAGCGGCTCCCTCATACCAGCGCACGTCAGCGCCGCCGACATCAAGCAGCAGGTTCATAACCTCTGTGTTCCCGTGCAGGGCGGCCCAAAACAGTGCGTCATCGACAACCCGTTGCCAAAGTGGGCATGGCCTTGTACCATCAGAACCCAGAAGAGCTTTGACGACAGCCACGTCGCCAAAGAAACTCGCGCGGGCAAGGCGAGTCAAGGACCGAGCCTTCTGAATCTCTTCAGATGCAGGCGGTGAATAGCGCGGCCCGGGCTGTTCCTGGTGGAGAAACACCTGCACATGAAGGAAAGCTTTGTGTACGCACGCGAGCCGCGCCAGCTCAACTTTAGGCAGCGGACGCAGCACGATGATAAGCACAAGAGGCGGCAAGTCAGTCACAAGGCGCTGGAGTAGCAGCGCTAGAGCCTGGCTGGCCTCGTCGGGCGGGAGGGGCTTCTGGGAGGCGGCTTGCCGTCGAGTGCGCATCATGCCACCTGACAGTCACTGCAGAGCGTGCGCGCCAGGCGCAACAATAGGAAGATGCACGCAACGGCGATGGGGTGCCGAGTAGGGCAACCTTGCCGTTAGGCTTTGCCGCAAAATGCTACCCGCCCTACCGAGAAAATGCTATGCTGTAATGCTGCTGCGTTGTGTGACAGAATGCTAGAAAAATGCTGTAGCGTGGGCGTCCGTTCAACGGGACT
>Ga0164296_1005571_pt1 | contig 10963 bp, 8 predicted proteins | sample GEODES057metaG_FD_113533 | JGI IMG/M metagenome (GOLD analysis project Ga0164296, IMG submission 113533) | Dystrophic lake water microbial communities from Trout Bog Lake, Wisconsin, USA - GEODES057 metaG | ecosystem: Environmental > Aquatic > Freshwater > Lake | place: USA: Trout Bog Lake... | reverse complement strand
ATGCCCGCCATCGGTCTCGGCGTGCAGCAACTATCCAGCGCCAACGCTCTTGATGTTGATCGTCAGGCAAAGGCGGCGGTGGTTGAACTCTCCAAGCGCTTTCCGCCGGGCCTGAAATATGTTGTCGCATTCGACACGACCACTGTCGTCGGTGACTCTATCCGCGAAGTGCTCAACACACTGATCGTCGCGATTCTGATTGTTATCGCTGTCATCTTTCTTTTCCTGCTGGATTGGCGAGCGACCATCATCCCCGCCGTCACCATTCCCGTTTCATTGATTGGCGCATTCGCATTCGTCAAACTTTTCGGCTTCTCTATCAACTCGCTCACTCTCTTCGGCATCACGCTGGCCACCGGCCTGGTGGTGGATGATGCCATCGTCGTCATTGAGAATGTGCAGCGACACATCAGCCATGACCACTCCGACCCACATCGCGCCACTTCAGCAGCCATGAAGGAAGTCACCGGCGCGGTCATCGCAACTTCGCTTGTATTGATTGCGGTCTTTCTGCCGGTCGCCTTCTTCCCCGGAACCACGGGCATTCTCTACAAACAGTTTTCGCTCACCATCGCCTTCTCCATCGCCATCTCGGCCTTCAACGCGCTCACACTTTCTCCCGCGCTCTCTGCTCTGTTGCTACGCGGCGAAGAAGCCAAGCTACATCTGTTGGATTGGACCGGCGTGCCTGTCATCGCAAACGGCTATGCACGTTTTGCCGGCGCAGTGGATGCAGCCATACACGGACTCTCCGCTGCATATGGCCGCGTCATTCATTCGGTTGTGCGCCTGCGTTATGTAATGCTAGTTGTCTTCCTCATCGGCCTGGGCGCCACAGCGTTTGAGTACACCCACGTACCCAGCGCCTTCATTCCGAATGAAGACCAGGGCTACTTGATGATTGTTGTGCTGGCGCCGCAAGGATCGTCGCTGGGTCACACAGTTCAGGTGGCAGACGCAGCGCAGGCCACGCTACGTAATAATCCAGACATCGTCGGTTCCTTCTCTGTCATGGGATTCAGTCTCACCGGCGGCAGCGCATCCAACTCCGGCATCATCTTTGTTGCGCTGCGCCCTTCGCAGGAACGTCGCGGTAAAGGCCACGCTGCCAACGAAATTGTTCAAGCCATCTCGGGCCCGGTCTTCGGCGCGGCCATGCAGGCCGGCGGCATCGCTCAGGTTTTCCAACCACCTGCGGTACAAGGCATCGGCAGCTTCGGCGGCTTCCAGTTTGAACTGCAAGGCGACCCCAGCCGTAACTCGCTGGCCGACCTCGATACCGTGGCCCACAAAATTGTCGGCGCAGGCAATGCCAGCAAAGACCTCACCGGGCTCTTCACCAGCTTCACCTCCAATGATCCGCAACTGCTGCTGACCATTGACCGCGAAAAAGCCAAGGCGATGAATGTTCCCATCGGACAGATTGCCGACACGCTCAATGTCTTCATGGGTTCGGAATATGTGAACGACTTCGATTACAACAATCGAGCCTACCGCGTCTTTGCCCAGGCAGACACACCTTTCCGTCTGAAGGAGTCAGACCTGCGTAGCTTCTACGTGCGCTCCAGCACCAACCAGATGGTGCCGCTGGAAAATCTGGTCAACATCCAGCAAAACTCCAGCCCGCAGGTCATCTCGCATTACAACCTGTTCCGCTCAGTGGAGATTGACGGTTCCTCCGCGCCCGGCTTCAGTTCCAGCGAAGGTCTGCTCTCGATGCAGAAACTCGCCGACACCAACATTCAACAAGGCATGGGGTATGAGTGGACCGGGCTGGCTCTGGAAGAACTCGAATCCGGCAGCACCACCATCATCATCTTCGGCCTCGGCATCCTGGTCGTCTATCTCACGCTCGCCGCACAGTATGAAAGTTGGGTGCTGCCTTTCATCATTCTGCTGGCCGTTCCCATGGCAGTGCTCGGCGCGTTGGTGGCTGTTTCATGGCGTGGTCTTGCCAATGACATCTATGTCCAAATTGGTCTCGTCATGCTCATCGGTCTCTCGGCGAAGAACGCCATCCTCATCGTCGAATTTGCCGAACAGCTGCGTGCGCGCGGCCGTTCCGTCATCGATGCAGCCAGCGAAGCCGGCGAACTCCGCCTGCGTCCCATCCTGATGACCTCCTTCGCCTTCATCCTCGGCGTTCTACCGTTGGTCTTTGCCACAGGCGCGGGATCAGAGGGTCGTCACTCCGTCGGCACAGCCATCGTTGGCGGCATGCTCGTCTCCACTGTGCTGAATTTGATTTTCATCCCTGTGCTCTACGTACTCACGCGCAGCGTATTTCGCGGCGAGACACGCGCACCCATCAACATGCCGGAATTTCCAGCAGAGTAATTACTCTTAGGTTTTCATGAAGCGCTGAGTTGTTCTAATTCATTCAGGAACAATTCAGCGCACGATGATGACATCCAGAAAACGCGGGCCATGCACGCCCTTGATGCGCGTCATCTCGATATCCGACGTTGCCGATGGCCCAGAAATAAATGTTGTCGGCCGCGTTGCGGAATTGGCGAAGACATCCATCGCTTCAGGCACGGCTTCTTTAATCTGCGATTCCCGCACTATGCACAGGTGGTAATCCGGCAGCAGGCTCAACCGCCGCTCACCTTCTCCCACGCCATGCTGCAACACCACAGTACCAGTGGCGGCAATGGCAACGGTGCATAGAGTGATTACATTTTCGCGCTCAGCACTTGCAGCCGCATCGAAGCCATCTTCATGAATGACGCGCACGCCCAGCGGCAGAAACTCTTCCGGAAATCCATTCGGCACCACAATGATTTCCTTGCCGCGCTTATTCAATGCATCGCTGATCGCCTGCCGCAATCCTACTTCATCGGAATGGCTCACGCTGGCGTTGTAGTCTTCCATGCGTTCGGCAAACAGCTGCACACGCTCCGCTGATCCCAGTTCGCCTTTACGTTGATACGCTCGCGGAAGCGCCTGCCAATCCCTCTCCGGCGATGGCGCAAACACCGTTGCGGCAGTATCTCCATTCGCAGCACGAATGCGGCTAAGGATAATTTCTTTAGTGTTGCGCGCATTATCCGCCATAAGATTTCTCCATTGGCTCATCACGCTTTGCGGCTTCACGCTTCGCCCACCACTCGCGGAATGGCTCATCGGGCAGTTGCTTCACATCGCGCACCGCAGTCCACCCACCCAGCATCCCCGGCAGCCAGTGGATCCAACCCTTACGCACAAGAACTTTCTGCGCTACCCGCGCAAATTTTTGTCCAAGCGTATACAGCCGCGGATGCGCGTAGATAAACGCCGCAGCCTTCATTGCCACAGCCTCGATGGAAACGCCGCGACTCAGTGAATTCTGTTGCCGCTCTACAACTTTGCCACGCAGATGCAGCAGCACGTCAGGAATATTGATGCGTACCGGACACACTTCATAACACGCACCACACAGCGACGAAGCAAATGGTAGCGACTGCGAATGCTTCATCGATTGCAGTTGCGGAGTAAGAATCGCACCAATCGGCCCGGCATAGATGGATCCATATGCGTGACCACCAGTGCGGCTGTAGACCGGGCAGGCATTCAAACACGCGCCGCATCGAATGCAATGCAGCGTCTGCCGCGATTCTTTATCCGCCAAGATACTGCTGCGGCCATTGTCCAGCAATACAATGTGGAACTCTCGCGGCCCATCCCCTTCATGCACGCCAGTCCACAGCGTATTGTATGGATTCATCCGCTCGCCGGTCGCAGAACGCGGCAATAGTTGCAAAAATACTTCCAGGTCCTGCTGTCGCGGAATCACTTTCTCAATGCCTGCAACGGTAATCAGCATCTCCGGTAGCGTCAGGCACATCCGGCCATTACCTTCCGACTCCACCACACAGACGCCGCCTGTTTCTGCAATCAGATAATTTGCACCGCTGAATCCAATCTTCACCTTCTCAAACTTGTCGCGAAGATAATTCCGCGCCGCATCGGTCAGGTCCTGCGGTTTCTCTCCCAACTCCGGCAGTCCCATCTTACGTGCGAAGATTTCCCGCACCTGCGTTCTGTTTTTATGCAGCGCTGGAACCACGATGTGCGACGGCTTGTCTTCGCCCAACTGAATAATCATGTCGGCCAGGTCCGTCTCATGCGGTTGTATGCCGGCTGCTTTCAGTGCGTGGTTCAAGCCAATCTCATCGGAAGTCATTGTCTTTACTTTGATGACTTCGCGCGTCCAGCCATTTTTCTCAATGGCATTCTGCATCAGGCCCACAATGATGCGATTCGCATCGTCTGCGTCTATCGCCCAATGCACCTGGCCGCCTGCGCGAATGCAGGCCGACTCAAACTCTTCCAGATAGCGATCAAGATATTGCAGCGTGTGTTCTTTAATCTTGCTGGCCGATTCGCGCAGTTGCTGCCAATCATGCTGCTCCGCCACCACACGTGCGCGTTTGTTCTGGATTACGTTTGTCGCATGACGAACGTTCTGTCGAATCTGCGAGTCCTCCACCAATCCATTGGCGAGGATGGGAAACTTCGCCGCGCTGGCTGCATCGGCAACACGTACCGTCATGGCTCACCTGCTTCGGTGCTGGCCAGTATCTCTGCAAGATGCACAGTCCTCACGCCCGTCCGCAGCCGATGCAACCCGCCTTCGATATGCATCAGGCAGGAGTTGTCTCCGGCGGTGCAAATTTCCGCGCGCGTATTCAGCACCGCTTTCATTTTGTCCGCCAGCATTGCCGCAGAGACATCAGGATTTTTAATCGAAAAGGTTCCACCGAATCCACAGCAGACATCCATCTCTTCCAGCGGCACAAGTTCAATCGCCCGCACGTTGCGCAGCAATCGAAGCTGCAGATCCGCCGCTTTCAGCCCGCGTAGCAGGTGGCAACTGGCATGGTAGGTCACGCGGTGCGGGTAATATGCGCCAACATCTTCCACGCCGAGTTTCTGCACCAGCAACTCGCTAAACTCATACACCTTCGGCACAAACTCATTCACTGCGGCAATCAGCGATGCATCGCCGCTCGACTCCGCCAACTTCTGATACTGTTCACGAATCAAGGCCACGCAGGAAGAAGACGGTGCGCAAATAATTTCCGCATCGCGAAAAACTTCCGTCATCCGCCGCACCAGCGGCAAAGCTTCCTGCTGGTAGCCTGTGTTGAAATGCATCTGCCCGCAGCAGGTCTGGTCCGCCGGAAAATCCACCGTGTGCCCCAGCCGCTCCAGAACGCGCACCACGCTTTGCCCCGTTTTTGGAAACAGGGTGTCGTTATAGCAGGTGATGAACAGTGAGATTCTCAACGTTCAAGCTCCATCAATTTCATCCTACATAATTCAGGTCTATGCACATCATCGCAATCTGCGCCCCGATGGGCAAGCACCGCCATCACATCTGTGTCTTGCCAATCGTGTCCCGCAACTTATATCGTTATTTCTTTACGATAGTCTGATCTTCAATAGCAACAGGGTGAAGCGTTGACGAACACGCAGCAGCTTGCCGATACAGAAATTCTCGACGCGCATCACCACCTCTGGCGCTACACTCCGCAGGAGTATGACTGGATTGACGAGTCCATGCAGCCGCTGCGCCGCGATTTTCTCCCCGCCGATCTTGAATCTATCGCTCCCGCCGCAGGAGTCACTGGAACCGTAGTCGTTCAGGCACGGCAAACTTTGGAAGAAACCGATTGGCTGCTTTCACTCGCACAAGCTTCAAATTTTATACACGCCGTTGTCGGCTGGGCGCCAATTGCATCGCCTCAATTTCCGGAATGGCTGGATGCCAACAGCGACAGCAAAAAACTCGCCGGCCTGCGTCACATCGTCCAGGCCGAGCCCGACCCGGACTTTCTTCTGCAGCCTGCCTTCGATCGCGGCATTCGTTCCCTTCTGCCCACCGGCCTTGTCTACGACATTCTGGTTTTTGAGCGGCAGTTGGAGCAGGCAATTCGCTTCGCAGATTTGCATCCCAATCAGATCTTCGTACTGGACCACATCGCCAAACCGCGCATTGCAGAAAATCAAATGGAACCGTGGGCAAAGAATATCCGCGCACTGGCGCAGCGACCCAATGTCTATTGCAAACTCTCCGGCATGGTTACGGAAGCCAACTGGAGTTCGTGGACGGAAGCTACGCTGATGCCATATTTTGATGTTGTCTTGGAGGCATTCACGCCGCGCCGGCTGATGCTCGGCAGCGACTGGCCGGTCTGCCTTGTCGCCACACAATATGCAGATTGGTTCGCTCTGCTCCGCCGCGTCATCGCGCGTTTTTCTGTAGCCGAGCAACAATCCATCCTGAGTGGCACGGCCAGGGAGGCATACAGCATCGCATGAAGGCACTCATCCTCAACCAGCCCGGCGATCTTCAGCTCACATCGATTGCCGAACCAACACCCGCTATCGATGAAGTGCTGCTGCGCGTCCGTATGGTTGGTCTCTGCGGCACGGACCTGAATTCTTTCCGTGGAAAAAATCCGCTGGTCAGTTATCCGCGCATCATGGGGCATGAAATTTCTGCCACCGTTGTTGATGTGCACGAAGCAAACTCCGGCCTGCAGCCCGGCATGGATGTCACCCTGTCGCCTTACTTCAATTGCGGCAAGTGTCCGGCCTGCCTACGCAATCGGCCCAACGCCTGCCAGCATAACCAGACACTCGGCGTGCAGCGTGACGGCGCGCTGACTGAATTTATCTCCGTTCCCGCCAATAAGGTTTATCCCGCAAAACTCAGTCTGCGCGAACTCGCTTTGGTGGAGCCACTCACCGTCGGCTTCCACGCAGCAGCGCGCGGTCGCATCACATCAGAAGACACGGTGGCCATCTTCGGCTGCGGTGGCGTCGGCCTTGGCGCTATTGCCGCTTCAGCTTTTCGCGGTGCCAACACCATCGCGCTCGACATGGACGATACCAAACTTGCCATCGCCCAGCGCGCTGGCGCAAAACATCTCATCCATTCCGGCCGTGAGGACCTCCACGCGCGCCTGCAGGAAATCACCAGCGGTCGAGGTCCCGATGTCATCATCGAGGCTATCGGCCTGCCCACAACATTTCGTGCAGCGGTGGACGAAGTCGCTTCCACAGGCCGAGTCGTCTATATTGGTTACGCCAAGGAACCTGTTGCGTACGAGACCCGTTACTTCGTGCAGAAGGAACTCGACATACTCGGCAGTCGCAATGCCCTGCCGGAAGATTTTCGTGAAGTCATTCGCATGTTGGAGGCTGGAATGTTTCCAGTGGATGCCGCCATCAGCATTGTTGTTCCGCCAACTGAAGCGCCGAAGACCCTCGCCCACTGGAGTGAGAACCCTGCAGCCTTCACGAAAATTCTTGTCAACATTAGTTGATTCATCTCCGCGCCCATCAACCCAATTCCAAAGGAAACCAACAAGTGGCCATCTCGACACTACCCACAAACAGCAAGCCCTCTGATAAACCGCTGGTCCCGCACCAGTGGACGCTGCTCTTCTTTCTCGTCGCCGTTCTCTTTTATCTGTGGGGCGCGGCCAACAACCTGAATGACGTCCTCATCCGCCAGTTCATGAAGTCATTTGAACTGAGCCGACTTCAGGCTGGCCTGGTGCAATCGGCCTTCTACATGGGCTACTTCGCGCTCGCCATTCCCGCAGCTCTCTTGATGCGCCGCTTTGGATACAAAGTCGGCATGATTACCGGCCTGCTACTCTTCGGCACAGGCACGCTGCTCTTCTGGCCGGCAGCAATCATCGGTCGCTACGGATTTTTTCTCTTCGCGTTGTTTGTCATTGGCAGCGGCCTCTCCTGCCTGGAGACAGCAGCCAACCCCTTCGTCGCTGAACTCGGCGATCCGGAAACTTCAGAGCGTCGCCTGAATCTGGCGCAGTCTTTCAATCCGCTGGGCAATATCACCGGCGTTCTGCTGGGCACAAAGTTTATCTTCTCCGGCGTTCAGAAATCAGCAGATGAAGTGTCGCAAATGAAAGCCGCCGGTACTTACTTCGCCTACACGCATTCTGAAACGCTGCGCGTGGTCCCTGTTTATATCGCTGTCAGCGTGGTTGTCTTCCTCTGGGCGTTGATGCTCGGCACCGCAAAGTTCCCCATCATCGCAACCGAAGATGAAGCATTGGTCACGGCCACGCCGGTAAAAGTCGGCCCGGGACTCAAATTCATTTCCACCGTGCTTTGGCTCATTTCACTCACGCTGATTCCCTTCAACTACATCAGCAAGATCCTCTACAAATTCGCCGTGCTCATCAGCATTCGCCACTTCCGTCTGGCGGTGTTATCGCAGTTCCTCTACGTCGGCGCGCAGGTTTGCATCTGGAGCTACTTCATCCAGTATGTGATGGACTACACGCATCAACCGGAGAAACCCGCAGGCTATCTGCTCACCGGTAGTCTGGTTGCGTTCCTCGTCGGCCGCTTCTTTGCCACCTGGCTGATGCACTTCTTCAAACCAAATCGCCTGATGGCCGTCTACGCCGTCATCAACGTAACGCTCTGCGCCATCGGCGTGTTGATGCCCGGATGGATTGGCATGGGCGCGTTGCTGATGACCAGCTTCTTCATGTCTCTGATGTTCCCGACGATTTTCGCGCTCGGCATCAAGGACCTTGGCCCCGACACCAAGCTCGGCGGCGCATTGATTGTGATGGGCATTGTGGGTGGCGCCATCCTCACGCCGCTCATGGGTAAACTTTCGCTGATGGGGTCGTTGGCTCACTCCTTCATCGTCCCCATGCTTTGTTTCGTTTTCATCGCCTACTATGCGGTTTCCGGATACAAAATCCGCATGGCTGATTAGATAGAGTCAGGAGAATTAAATGGACCCCAACACTACCCCCACCAGCCTGCTGCTTTCGCTGGTCGGCAAGTCCGCCATCGTTACCGGTGCCGCCAGCGGTATCGGGCTTGCCATCGCGGAACGCTTCGCCATGAGCGGCGCACACGTCCACCTGCTGGATCGCGCGCCCGCCGAGGCGAAGGCTGCTGCCGATGGCATCATTGCTGCCGGATTCAAGGCAACCGCGCACGCCTGCGATGTGACCAGCGTGGATGAAGTTCGTCGCACCATGGACACCATCAAGAACATCGACATACTCATCAACAACGCCGGCATCGCGCACATCGGCACGGCAGAAACCACAACGCCCGAAGATTTTGACCGCCTGCTCTCCGTCAACGTCAAAGGCGTTTACAACTGCCTGAACTCTGCCCTGCCGCACATGGTGCAGGGTGGCGGCGGTGCCATCGTCAACATCGCTTCTATCGCTGCAACCGCCGGTCTGGCAGACCGTTTCGCCTACTCCACCACCAAAGGCGCTGTGCTCGCGATGACCTACTCTGTCGCGCGTGACTTCATCAGCAAGGGCATCCGCTGCAATGCCATCTCGCCGGCGCGGGTTCACACCCCGTTTGTGGATGGCTATCTTGCCCGCACATATCCTGGTCGCGAAGCGGAAATGTTCGCCAAGCTTTCTGAGTCGGCCCCCATCGGCCGCATGGGGCAGCCGCATGAGGTCGCCAGCCTCGCTTTGTTTTTATGCTCTAACGCAGCATCGTTCATCACCGGCGTCGACTATCCGCTCGACGGCGGCTTCTTCAACCTTCACGGCTGATTCATTCAGCAATCGGAGCAGTCTCATGGACCTCGGACTCAAAGGAAAAGTTTTCATCATCAGCGGCGGCTCCAGCGGCATTGGAGAAGCTATCGTCCGCATGGCCGCGCATGAAGGCGTGCGCCCGGTCGTGCTGGGTCGCAATCAAAAAGCGCTCGATACCATCAGCCACGACCTGACCTCGCAGCACGTGGATCACCTCGTCATTGCCGAAGAGCTGACCACACCCGGCGCTGCACAACGCATCGTAGACGCGACCGTGAAAAAGTTCGGCGAGATTTATGCCGTCGTCAACAACGCCGCTGTCAATGACGGTGTCTCTCTGGAAAAAGGCACCTTGGAAGAATTTCGCGCCTCACTGGAACGCAATCTGGTGCAGGCCTTCGCGCTGACGCAGGCCGCGCTGCCGTGGATTAAAAAATCTCAGGGTTCCATCGTCAACATCGGCTCCAAAGTCGCCGTCACCGGACAAGGCGGAACCTCCGGTTATGCCGCCTCCAAGGGTGGCATCAACGCGCTCACCCGCGAGTGGGCCGTCGATATGCTCTCGCACAATGTCCGTGTCAACTGCGTGCTGCCCGCCGAGTGCGAAACGCCCGCGTACACAACCTGGCTCAATTCCTTCCCCGACCCGGCAGAGAAAAAGCGCGGCATCACCGATCGCATCCCGCTCGGCAAGCGCATGACCACCTCGGAAGAAATCGCATCCATGACACTCTTCCTTGCCTCGCCGCTCTCTTCCCACACCACCGGGCAGATTGTTTTCGTCGACGGCGGTTACACTCATCTCGACCGTTCGATTAAGTAATTTCTCTCCATCAAGTAAACTTGTATTCGAAACGCGGGGACTGCAAAATGCATCCCCGCCGCATCTTCAAGGAGCACACTCGTGCGTTTAATTCGCTTCAACCATAACGGTCACATCGCTGCCGGACTCATGAAGTCCGAAGGCGACCGCATCCTGCCGATTGACGGCCTCGGATACTCCTCCACGCTGCAGTTCATTCAAGACGGCCCCCACAACTGGCAGAAAGCCGCCAACGCCTTGAATGAAGCCGGCAACAGCACCACCATTTCGCTCTCTGCAGTCACACTGCTGGCTCCGCTCAACAATCCCGGCAAACTGCTTTGCGTCGGCCTGAACTACCGCGACCACGCCATCGAATCCAAGATGGAGATTCCCAGCGTTCCCACGGTCTTCTGCAAATTTTCCAATGCCATCATCGGGCCAGATGAAACCGTCAAAGTCCCCGCCGTCACCACCAAGCCGGACTATGAAGCCGAGCTGGCTTTTGTCATCGGCGTTGGAGGAAAGAATATCCCGGCCGATAAATGGCAGCAGCATGTCTTCGGCTACACCATCCTGAATGATGTCAGTGCGCGCGATATCCAGT
>Ga0164296_1005569_pt1 | contig 10964 bp, 11 predicted proteins | sample GEODES057metaG_FD_113533 | JGI IMG/M metagenome (GOLD analysis project Ga0164296, IMG submission 113533) | Dystrophic lake water microbial communities from Trout Bog Lake, Wisconsin, USA - GEODES057 metaG | ecosystem: Environmental > Aquatic > Freshwater > Lake | place: USA: Trout Bog Lake... | reverse complement strand
TGGATGCGCGGGGTGCTACACCGCTTTTAGCGCAATGGAGCTCTACGCTGAGGCGTTTGACGCAGTAGGTGCTATCCATCAGTTGGAGGCGTTTGCGAGCTTTAACGGCGCAGATTTTTACGCACTACCCAGAAACAAAGGGCAAATTACGCTTCGCCGCGAGAGTTGTCAAATGCCTGAGTCACTTGCCTACGGCAGTGCAAAGCTCATCCCCCTAAGGGCTGGAGAGGCACTGAAGTGGCGATTCGTGAATTAAAGTCTCGCAAAGATTAAATTGCCCCCAATATTTGAATTTTTGATCCAATAGCGCGTAACACCTCCCCCTTTAAAGCGAGGATTTAAGCGCTATTGGATAAATTTTTTTCAGTTAGTTCTGAGAAACTGTTTATGCCTGGTTCGCAAACAAGACTGAGAATGCTGCTGTCATTGCCCATGACAGCCACAAAATCTGGTTGAGGTCCAATAGGAGCTTCACCTTGATCCTTTTCATGAACAACGACATTGTCAATAGCTGTCACAGTAACAAATTTACCCTCGGATAAATCGGTCATTTATCCAATCGATCCTTTGGTGCCTTGGGTGTTCACTCGTAAACCGTTTGCTTTAAATATTCTTAGGTCCTCTGCTGCGTATGCGGGTCACCTGACCTCCTACTCGCCCTGAAGGGCGAGGTTTTACGCGCTATTGGTTAAAACAAACCGAAAAAACGTTAATTTGTTAACTCAGCTAGGTCTTTAGAGAGCGCGTTAAAAGCGATTAAGGAGCTCATAGGGAAAAGAAGTAACGACTTATTTCTGAGCCCGTGTGCCTTTATAAACACCAGCTGAACTAAAAATATTTAATGTTTTGATTCAATACCTTACAAATTCGAACAAATTAGTCAAGCAATTACACTGTCAGAGAATTTCTCAGTACTCATTTGAATTACAGCTTAATTTTCAATGACCTTAACTTAAGGTTCTCTTATGGTGCTTTATTTGCACCAAAATAGGGTATGCACTATTTTATGAACAAGCAAACTGTTTGGTACTAGCTTATATACTTAGTGAAAATACTATGATTTAAAGGACGATCCGAACATGACAAATTCACAGAGCACTGAAGTAGACAACGCTATTGAAAGAATAACTACAAATACAAGTGCTCATTTTGAACCTTTTGGATGGCACCATTGGCCTGAATCTCCCTGGTTTTCGTATCAATTTAGAAGAGGACTTGGTGAGACTCAAGAAGGCGGAGGTGCGGTAAGTGAAGTGTTCCAAGCTGCCTCTCGTATTGATCCAAACAGCGAAGAGAGTTGGCACACAGAGTGGCTCAGAATTGCTGATCGTAATTTTGAACGAGCAAAAACAGAACAAGCCAAAGGGCACGTCAGGACTGCCATGAACTGCTTTATGAGGGCTGCTGACTATTACAGGCAAGCAGAGTTTTTCCTCCAACCCAATGATCCCAGGCGTTTAGAAACCTTTACGAAGATGGAGCACTCTAGTCACGGGTTCCTTAAATTTTTAAATCCACCAGGAGAGGTGCTTGAAATTCCCTACGAGCATGGCGCACATCTGCCTGCCTATTTTGTAAGAGCGCCTTTCCCGGGTGCAAAGTTACCCGTTTTAATTTGTATGGGTGGATTGGATTCAATTAAAGATGAAATGTGGTTTATGCAAGCCCACGGATGTTTGCAAAGAGGGATCTCTGTTTTAATGATTGATGGTCCGGGGCAGGGCGGTGCCTTACGGCGTCAAGGTCTGGTAAATCGCCCAGACACTGAAGTCCCAATCGGATACTGTATCGATTATTTAGAAACGCGAAGTGATGTAGACACTTCTAAGATTGCAGTTTGCGGTTCAAGTTTAGGGGGGTATTACGCTGCCCGGGCAGGATGTTATGAGCCACGTTTAGCGGCTTGCATTTCACATGGTGCGGTTTTTGCTATCACCGATATGTGGGGGAATGCCCCTGAAGATCATGGTTTGGCCACGCACATTAAATGGGTATTTGGTGAGCCGAGTATGAAAAAATCAATGGAGAAAGCAAAAGCTTTCACTTTAGAAGGTCATTTAGAAAATATGAAATGCCCCTATTTAGTGATGCATGGCGGCCATGATGTATTAACAGTTTCTCAGGCGAAAAAAGTTTATGACTACGGTATTTCCAAAGGCGTTATATGCACGCTTAGGCTCTTAGATGCTGAGGAAACAGGGGCAGAGCATTGTCAGCATGATAACCCAACAATCGGTCAAGAAATATTGGCTGATTGGCTATGTGACCAATTCAAGATCGATCAAAGCACATTGCTTAAGCAATCCTTCAATCCATTAATTTAAATAGTTATTATGAACCTCGGTGTAGATCATGTTAAGGCCGCAATCGTTGCAATAGACTTGCACAGGGGTCATTTGGATATGGATGTGGCAACGATGCCCTCATCCCCTGAAGTTGCAAAGAGAGTCGTCGCAGCCAATAAAGGTTTGATAGATTGGGTTCGAGTTAAGCGCATTCCAGTTATTCATTTAATGACTAGGTACAGGGATGCAGATGAGATCCGAATGAATCCGTTTTGGAGAACCCGCTCAGAGGATCCGAATAACCCAAGAAAAAATGTTCTCAAACACAACATCATTGGAATGCCTGGATGTGAAGTCATGCCCGGCTTGTTTAATCTCAAAGAAGATTATTTAGTGGATACTAAAAAAAGATACAACTGCTTTGTAGGTACAGATCTTGAGCTACTTTTAAAGGCCAAGCAAATTAACACTCTTATCATCACTGGTGTTAACACGAATAGTTGCATATTGTCTACGGTCACAACTGCATGCTCAATGGATTACTCTGTTATCGTTCCTAGTGATTGTGTCGACACCATGGATGATTCGTCTTTGCACTCAGCTGCACTGTTGTGTATAAAAACTGCATTCGGTTTTGTGATGACTTCAAAGGAACTCATGCAAATGACGGAATTGGCTTAAACACGCGAGCCCATTAATTCTCTAATTTTTTAATTCAGACAATAAATATTTATGACAATGATTCCAAGTCAGCGGACCAAATATTCTGCGATCGTAGATCGTCCTCCTCTTTTGTTTCCGAACAAAGCCAAAGTGATTATTTGGACAATAGTTAATTTGGAGGTTTGGGATATTTCAAGACCTATGGCTAGGCAGGTAATTCCTGCGCCTACAGGTGTTCCGTTGTTGCCTGACGTCCCAAATTGGGCGTGGCATGAATACGGTATGCGTGTAGGTTTTTGGCGATTCAAGAAACTCTATGATGAATTAGGAATTAAGCCGACCCTTGCCCTCAACGCAAGGGTCGTTGTTGATTACCCTCGGGTTGCCCAGGCCTGTTTAGATGCAGGTTGGGAGTTCATGGGGCATTCATATGAACAAATGCCTATTCATAAAGTAGATGACCAAAAAGCTATGATTGAAAAATCAATACATACAATTGAGACATTTACTGGCAAAAAACCAGTTGGTTGGCTCGGTCCTGGTTTGACCCAAACTTATGAAACACCGGACATACTGGCTGAGGCGGGAATAAAGTATATCGGCGACTATCCCTACGACGATGAGCCAACCGAAATTATTACCACTCATGGCCCTCTTGTTACTCTGCCCTATACAGTTGAAAACAATGACATTCCAATGATGATTGTTCAGCATCATGAGGCTGAGTACTGGACAAAAAAATGTACGGATACGTTTGATCAGTATTACCTAGAGTCAAGTGAGAGACCCAAAATAATGGCGATTGCTGTTCATCCTTATATAAGTGGCCAACCATTTCGTATCAATTACCTTAAAAAAATCTATGACTATGTCAATCAATTTGAAGGTGTCATTCACATGAATGGTGAAGAAATATACAATTGGCATATGGATCAAAAAGGGCAGAAGGGGCATTGATGACCGATTCAACCTATGTGTTCGCACCTCCTGTACAACCTTCTTTGAGAGTAAACGGCTCAAACTCCAAGTTTGCTGTTCGTAGAATCTACTGTATTGGTAGAAATTATCTTGCTCACATCAAAGAGATGGGTGAAGCAGATGAGCGCGATCCCCCCATATTTTTTCAAAAACCTACTGACTCCATTGTTGAGGAGGGTGATAAGCTTCCCTATCCGCCGGCAACAAAGGATTATCAGTATGAATGCGAGCTGGTAGCGGCAATTGGACGGCAGGGCAAGTTCATTGACGCAAAGGACGCTTTAAATCATATTTACGGATATGTTGTTGGGTTTGAGATGACTAGGCGCGATTTGCAAAAAGCAGCGGCTAAAGCAGGGCAACCTTGGGAGAACGGAAAAGCCTTTGATGCCTCTTCTCCTTGCTCTAAGATTTATCCCGTCAATGAAGTTGGACATCCTAGCTCTGGACTAATGACTTTAAAAGTTAATGGGATTCTTAAACAAAGCACAGATCTTTCCAATCTAATTTGGAATGTGCCGGAGATAGTTGTACAACTCTCTAAGCTTTATGAACTTATGCCAGGCGATTTGATTTACACAGGTACGCCCGACGGTGTTGGTCCGGTCCTTCCAGGGGATGTAATTGAAGGGGTTATTGAGGGAGTAGGAACCCTAAAAATGATAGTCTCTTAAATCAGTATTAACCTAAAAAGAGAATAATATGAAGCCACTTGAACGTTTGAAATACTCACCTATCAAGGGTCGTCCGAAATTAGTCTTACCTGGCGGAGCTCGCATGGCAGTTTGGGTCATTGTGAATGTCGAGGAGTGGGATATTGATCAGCCCATGCCAAGAACTGTGCTTACACCACCTGCAGGAGGTTCACCCTCGCCAGATATTCCCAACTGGGCTTGGCATGAGTATGGCAATAGAGTTGGATTTTGGCGCATGCTTGAGGTTTTTGATCAATTCAAAATTCCTGGTGTACTGGCCGTTAACGGGTCATGTTTTGATTCCTATCCAGAAATTGCTAAAGCAGCGATGGAGAGAGATTGGGAGTTTCTAGGGCACGGCTTCATTCAAAAGAACATGCAAAAAGTAGAGAATGAACTTGAAGCTATTCAAAAGACGGCTGCAGCTATCAAAAAATTCTCTGGAAAGAATCCTCGTGGATGGTTGGGTCCCGGACTTACTGAGACTTGGGAAACACCAGACCTATTAGAAGAATCTGGATTTGATTATGTCTGTGACTGGGTTTTAGATGATCAACCAGTCCGTCTAAAAACCAGGTCTGGTCAAAGCATAATGAATATACCCTACACACAGGAATGCAATGATGTTGCGATGATGCTCATCCAACACCACACAGCACGAGAGTATTATGATCGTGCTGTGGATCAATTTGATCAACTCTATGAGGACTCTGTCGACTCAGCCAGGGTAATGGCCATTGTGATTCACCCCTACATCATGGGTGTGCCCCATAGATTAAAGTGGTTCAGAAAGATATTTGAACGTCTCAGCGCCAGAAAAGATATTGTCTTTTGGACCGGCGAACAAATTCATGATTGGTATAAATCAGAGGAAATTCGCCTTGGATTGCACAAATAGTTGCAAAAATTTAATTAAAATAAATGATGCCTTTTAGTCTTTTTCAACTTCTTAACGGACTAACGTTTGCAGCACTGTTATTTATTGTTGCAAGTGGTTTTACGTTGATTTTCGGTTTAATGCGCATTGTTAATCTTGCGCATGGTGCTTTTTATCTTCTGGGCGGATATATTGCTTACGTTAGTGCCACTTGGGCAGATAGCTTTGTTATTGGGATTTTGGTTGCCGTAGTTTGTATTGCTCTATTGGGTTGGTTTGAGCAAATGATTTTGAAGCTTGTCAAGGGTGTTGAGCTTCATCAAGTTTTGCTCTCCTTGGGTCTTGCTTTAATGATCAACGACTCATCTTTGGTTATATTCGGTGGAGACACATTTAGCATTCCAATTCCTGAGTTCCTTAAGGGACCCATGCCCCTGCTAGGGATGTTTTATCCCAAATATAGATTATTCGTTTTACTCTGCGGTATTGTTGTATTTATTTTTCTATGGCTTTTAATCAACAGAACTAAGCTCGGTGCATTAATTAGAGCGGGTGTTGATGATTCCGAAACTATTGAAGCCTTAGGTATTGATATCAAGAAAATTTTCGTGTTTACTTTTATGCTGGGTATGGCTCTGGCTGGCGTGGCAGGTGCTTTAGGGGGTGCTTTTTTATCTCTTTACCCAACAGCGGACTCCGAGATACTTGTTTACAGTTTGGCAATAGTCATCATTGGTGGTAGAGGGTCTTTGCCTGGCGCTGCAATTGGAAGTCTTGCTGTAGCAATGCTTGCTACTTTTGGCCAAGTTCTTTTCCCAGAGTTGTCGTATTTCGTAATTTTTGGTCCAATGGCATTGTTATTGGCTTTCAGGCCTACTGGCTTATTTGGCAGGGCTTAAAACATGAGCGGAATTCCTAAAATTGCAATTAGTTCGGTTATTTTATTCTTGCTGGCTATCATGCCAACGGTTTTAAATAACTACCAAATGAGCCTAATGACTTTAATTCTTGTTTATGCTTTACTAGCCATGTCCGTTGACATATTGGCGGGCTACGCTGGAAGAACACCGCTATGCCACGGTGCCCTGTTTGGTTGCGGCGCATATTCTGTGATGTACTTCGTAACTGTCTCCGCAGGGAGTCCTTGGATAGGCTCACTCGTTGCACTTGGTGTTGTGCTTTTGGTTTCTTTGGTTTTTGCTCTCTTGGCAGTTAGAACCTCAGGTGTTTACTTCTTACTTTTAACACTTGCCCTTGGAATGATCGTTTGGGGAGTATGCCAGCGATGGACATCAGTGAGTGGAGGGGAGAATGGGTTAAGAGGCTCTATTAGGCCAACTTGGTTAATTGATCCGGTGAATTTTTATTATTTTGTGCTGCTTTTAGCAAGCGTTATGAGCGCAGTTATGTACAAATTTGTCAGCTCGCCCTTTGGCCTTACTCTTAAGGGCATCAGGGAGAGCGAAAGCAGAATGCAAAGCCTCGGATACAACACTACGCTACATCTCACCATTGGATTTTGTTTTTCTGGCTTAATGGCTGGCATGGCTGGAGTTTTATACGCTTTCTTAAATAGTTTTGTTAGTCCCACTACTGTCTCTTTATCGCAATCTGTTAAGGGGTTACTGATGGCAATTATTGGCGGGATTGGCACATTATTTGGTGGAATAGTCGGTGCTGCGCTGATTATTGTTTTAGAGAATTTGGTTAGTTCAGTAACTGAGCGTTGGTCAATGGTATTAGGGGGTATATTCGTTCTAACAATGATTTTTGTCCCGTCTGGACTGCTTGGTAAATTGAATTCTGTTATGCACAAAGACCTGGACGATAAGTCTCATTAAACTTTTTCTGTTATGCATTGAAACTTTGGGAAATTTTTTATTTTAATTTTTACATCAAAAGGGACCCTCAAATGAAACGTAGACAATTAATACAAGCCGGTGCAACCCTCTCGGGTCTAGCCGCTATGGGCGATTTCTCTAAAGTATTGGCTCAAAGTAAGGAGCCTATTAAAATTGGTCTGCTAACACCTTTGACAGGCGTTGTTGCCTCCGGTGGTAAAGAGATTGCAGAAGGGTTTAATTTGTTCTGGGACCAGGTTGGCAAGAAAGTCGCTGGTCGAGAAGTACAGATATTCACAGAAGACGATGGATCAAACCCAGATATTGCTCTTCAAAAAGCCCGTAAATTAACCGAACAAACTAAGGTAGATTTTCTTATTGGAGATTTGCTTGCCAACACCGGCCTAGCAGTAGCTGAGTATGCGAAAACAGCCGGCATACCCTACTTTATGCCTGTTATTGCCGCTGATGATCTCACGCAAAGAACCCGTATTCCAAATGTAATTCGAGTAGCCGGGTATAGCGCGAGTCAAATGGCTCACCCTTTAGCAGATTATGTTTATAAGAAACTTGGTTATAGAAAAGTTGTAACCATTTCACAGGATTACACTTTTGGTCATGAGCAGTGTGGCGGATTCTCCCAAGTGTTCACTGAGCTAGGCGGAACAATTGTTGCGCAACACTGGCATCCTCTTAATACTCAGGACTTTAGCCCCTACCTTGGTCAAATTATGTCGGCTAAGCCGGACGCTGTTTTCGCTATGGAAACAGGCGCTGATGCCAGCCGTCTAATTCAGCAGTGGTCTAGTTTTGGGCTTAAGGGAACTATTCCGCTGATCGGAGCTCAAAACGCTACTGATCAATCAGTAATAAGAACTTTAGGAAGTGAAGCTGAGGGTATTATTTCCGCGGCCCATTTCGCCGAAGGAAACCCTTCTGCTGCAACTAAGAAATTTGTTGCTGATTATGAATCTGCCTTCAAACAATTACCCTCAATTTACGGCTTCTCACACTACGTTGCAGGAATGTGGTTAGCAGAGGCAATAAATAAAGTCAAAGGTGATGTAGAGAATAGACCTAAGTTTTTAGAGGCTGTGCGCGGAGTTGTTTTAGAGTCCTCACCCTTGGGTCGTCCAGTTAGTCTTGATGCATACGGCAATCCAGTTTACGATGTATTTATGAGAAATGTCACTAAACGTCCCGACGGCAAATACTGGAATGTCCCCATTGAAACCTACCCAAGGGTTTCACAGTTTTGGAACTACAAGCCGGAGGAATACTTAAAGCAACCTCCCTATTCACGTACTTTCCAAGGTATTAAGAAATCATAATGTCCGCTGCACTGCTCGAGCTTGAGAATCTGGGGATATCCTTTGGTGCTTTAAAAGCGGTTAATGATGTCAATATCTCTTTATTTCAAGGAGAACGTGTTGCTATATTTGGTCCTAATGGTGCAGGTAAGACTTCGCTCTTTAATGCAATAACGGGACTCAATATTGCAACTGAGGGCGTGATAAAAATTGCTGGAGTGGATATTACAAAAGCCACGCCATTCGCTAGGGCTGCTAAGGGTATCGCGCGGACATTTCAGATTACGAATTTATTTTTTGGCTTGACCGTAGAAGATAATCTGCTTTTAGCCACAAGAGGGCTGAGACCGACTAAGTTTTCTTTTTGGAAGAGTTCGAATTCAATAGATTCAGAAAATGCAATTGTTGAGTCAGCACTTGAGAGTTGCCACTTAAAGTCAAAGCGTAGTGTTCAAGTTAAACACATCTCCTACGGTGAACAAAGGCAACTTGAACTTGCAATGTCCCTTACCAGCTCACCGCGTGTATTGCTTTTGGATGAGCCAGCAGCGGGTCTATCAGCAGTTGAGAGGAAGGTGATGGCACAGGTTATTCGTTCTTTGCCACGTGAGCTTGCTGTCATCTTGATCGAACACGATATCGAGCTTGCATTGTCCTTAGTAGATAGGGTTATTTGTATGTATCAGGGGCAAATCTTTGCAGCAGGTACACCCGAAGAAATTAGAAATAATCCTAAGGTTCAAGATATCTATTTAGGGAGACGCACTGGTGCTTAGCATATCGGGTTTATGTTCTTCTTACGGAGAAGCACAAGTATTGCACGGCGTATCTTTAGACGTAAAAGCGGGTGAAGTGGTTGCCTTACTTGGTCGTAATGGTATGGGTAAGACCTCGCTGGTCAGAACAGTCATGGGACTAGGGTCGCCGCAAAAAACTTCAGGTGAGATCTTTATGGACGGAGTCTCGCTAGAAGGACTTCCACCCTACAAAGTTTCTCAGCAAAAAATTGGTTATGTTCCTCAGGGAAGAAGGCTTTTTCCTTCCCTAAGTGTCTTAGAACACTTGAGTGTGCTGGACAAGGGATTAAAGGCCGAAAATGGTGCTTGGAGTATTCAACAGGTATTTGAAGCATTTCCAAGGCTTAGGGAGCGAATACATCACAAAGGTAATCAACTATCTGGAGGCGAGCGTCAGATGCTTGCGATCGGAAGATCTTTGATGATGGGACCTTCAGTCTTGCTGATGGATGAACCAACAGAGGGTTTAGATCCTGTGATGGTGGGATATGTTGAAAACATCCTAAAAAAATTGAAAGCCTCCGGTTTAGGTATTCTATTAGTTGAGCAAAATTTATACAGTGCGCTTGCAGTAGCAAATCGTGTTCTCATTATGGAAACTGGCGCATTGGTTTGGTCTGGATTGCCCTCTGAGCTTTTAAACAACGAAGAAACTCTTCGCAAGTACTTGGGAGTTCATTAATTGTTGAATCCCGAGTCAATGGATCTGACACAGATTGCAGAGGCAATTCGAGTCCGTAAGTTCTCATCCCTAGAGATTACTCAGTGGTCGCTTAATAGATTAAAAACCACTGGTGAAAAATTTAACGCTGTTTTCCGTCTCTACGAAGAAACTGCAATTGATAGAGCTAAAGATTTAGACGAAAAATTAAGCAAAGGAGAGCTTGTTGGTCCCTTACACGGTGTCCCACTAGCCCATAAAGACTTGATCGGTATAAAGGGAAAGGAGTTGCATGCAGGCTCTCTCATTCGTCGTGGATTTATAGCAGATGAAACAGCCTGGGTGATGCAGTGTTTGGATCAAGACGGCCAAGTCAATCTTGGTTCCTTGCACATGGCAGAATTAGCGCTCAGTCCTACAGGCTTCAATATTCATTATCCTCAACCTCGCAATCCTTGGAATGAGGACTATGTTTGTGGAGGATCTTCAAGCGGTTCAGGTATCGCAGTTGCTACTCGACTTGTTTTTGGCTCGCTAGGAAGCGATACCGGGGGATCAATTCGGCATCCTAGTGCAATGTGCGGTGTAACTGGGCTTAAACCGACTCAAGGTCTCATCAGTTCACGCGGTGTGTATCCGTTATCCAAATCACTTGATTGTGTAGGACCTATGGCTCAGTCTGCGAGAGATTGCGCCTTGATACTTGATACTATAGTCAGATTCGATGAAAAAGATCCTTTAAGTGTAGCCCGCCCTTTTTCAATGAAGTCTAACTACTCAGAAATACTTCGGACCTCAAAAAATGATTCGCTAAAAGGCATTAAGATTGGAATTCCACAAGAGTATTACCGCGAGGA
>Ga0164296_1005567_pt1 | contig 10972 bp, 10 predicted proteins | sample GEODES057metaG_FD_113533 | JGI IMG/M metagenome (GOLD analysis project Ga0164296, IMG submission 113533) | Dystrophic lake water microbial communities from Trout Bog Lake, Wisconsin, USA - GEODES057 metaG | ecosystem: Environmental > Aquatic > Freshwater > Lake | place: USA: Trout Bog Lake... | reverse complement strand
TCGCGGGCGTATGTGGGGGCGTTCAACTTCAAAGGGTCCGACCAGCAGAAGAAGGTGGGGATTCTATCGGGTGGTGAGCGCAACCGGGTGCATCTGGCGAAGATGTTGAAGACGGAGGCGAACGTTATCCTGCTCGATGAACCGACCAACGATTTGGACGTGGATACGTTGCGGGCGTTGGAAGAGGCGTTGGAGGAATTCGCGGGCTGTGCGGTGGTGATCAGCCATGATCGCTGGTTCCTGGATCGGTTGGCGACGCATATTCTGGCGTTTGAGGGCGACAGCCACGTGGAGTGGTTTGAGGGTAACTTCCAGGCCTATGAAGAGGATAAGCGACGTCGACTTGGCGCGGATGCGACGGAGCCGCACCGGATTAAGTATCGGCCGCTGGTGCGGTAACGCTGGGGAGGGTGTTCTTTTTGTGAGCAAAAAGAACCAAGACACCTTCATCTGTTCCTGGGCGGTGCTGTGCATTCCCAAGATGGGGTGGGGTGGATGAACCCTAGTTGGGTGATACGCACGGGGCGGCTGATGATGCGGCCGGTGGCGTATGGCGATCTGGCGGATTTGCGGGCGTTGAAGGCGGATCCGCGGGTGTTTGCGGTGATGCTGGGCGGCGTGCGCGGGACGGTGCAGGTGGCGGACGAGTTGGCCGAGGATATTCGGTTTTGGGGCGCGCATGGCGTGGGTATGTGGGCGGTGCGCGACCTGGCTGGGGTGTTCGTTGGGTTGGTTGGGCTGCACGGGCGGCCGGATGGGCGTGGGATGGCGTTGCGGTTCGCGATGACGCTGGCGGCGCAAGGGCGTGGCTATGCGAGCGAGGCGGCTGGGGCGGCGTTACGGTTTGCGCATGAGCAGGCTGGGCTGGCGCGGGTGGTGGCGGTGGCGCGGCTCAGCAATGTGGCGTCTCGGCAAGTGCTGGGCGGCATTGGGATGACGCTGTGCGAGACGTGGATGCGCGATGGCGAGGCGACGGTGATGTATGAGAGCGTGCGCCCGGGCTAGGGGTATTGCAGCGGCACGCGGACGGTGAGGCTGGGGACGAGGGTTGTGCCGATCGCGCCGCCGGGGTTGCCGACCTGGCGGGTGCGACGTTCGAGTTGCGACGAGTAGCCGGAGCCGGGCGCGTAGCCGTTCGTGAGGGCGGGTTGCCCGGTGCGATCGGCCATGGAGGGCTCGACGCGCGGGTGTTTGTCGATCGGTGGCAAGGGTGGGTCGATGTCGAAATTCGGCATCGGGGCTGGGTCCAGGCTTTTGGCCGATGGCTCACTCGCCAGGGTTGGCATCGGGCCTTTGATCAGCAGGTCCGGCTTGGCAGGCGGGGCGGCGTGGGCCGAGATCGAGGCGGCGGCGGCCAGTGCGGCCAGGAGGAGCGTGGGGCGCATCAGGTGCGCACGGAGCGTCCGACACCGCGGGGATCGGTGGGCGGATTGCCGGCGGGAATACCGAGCGGGCCGGATTGGTTGGCGTGCCAGGCTTGCAGCGCCCAATGCACGGTCGGGAAGGCGAGATGGTCCCAGGGGATATCGTCCCAGGCGAACAGCGCGACTTCCAGGCTTTCCGTGCCGGCGCCGAACGCGGGCTGATCGGTGAAGCGGGCGCGGAACATGATGTGGACCTGGCCGATGCGGCTGATGGAGTAGACCGCGAGGATGCCGTCCAGGGTGATATCGGCTTCGGCTTCCTCCAGCGCTTCGCGCTTGGCGCCTTCCTCGACGGTTTCGCCGAGTTCCATGTAGCCGGCGGGGAGTGTCCAGAAGCCGTGGCGCGGTTCGATGGCGCGGCGGCAGAGGAGGATTTTGCCGTTATGCGCGACGACGGCGCCGGCGACGATTTTGGGGTTTTGGTAATCGATATGTCCGCAGTCGCGGCACACCAGGCGCTCGCGATTATCGCCGTCCGGGACTTCCAGTGCAAAATCGACCATAGGCGAGATGTGGCATGCTCAGGGGGAGGGTTTCAACCCCGCTGGCGGCACATCCGGCCTAGACGGACAGATTTAGCAGCGATCCGCGCGGCGGCGGTTGGGAGGGGGGGCTGCTCGGCAGGGCTTGCAGCGGGGTTTGGGTGTTGGCCCGCGCCTGCTGTATCCCGGAGACGGCGCCCGGAATGTCGGTTACGGTGGGCCGTTGGGTCGACGCGGCTGGCCGCGGGCCGGACGGGATGTTGTTTGCGGAGAAAGCCGCAAGGGATGATGTAGAGATCATAGCCCGCATGGTAAGTCGCATTGGTGAAGACTTTATTAATGAGACATGCTTTGCCTCATGCACCTTCGGTTGGCGGGAGTCTAGGATTTTTGCCGTATTGCTTGCCGCTGCTGCCGGCCCACGATCGCACTTTCCGCGCCCTGTTGGCGCTTTTCAGGAGCTTAGACCATGAACGCGCTTGCACATTATCTGGATACCACGCTGGTGACGTTGCTGGCGTTGGCGGTGTATTTTTACGCGGGCATTCGGGCTGGCCGGGCGCGGCAGGCCTACGGGATCAAGGCGCCGGCAACGACGGGCCATCCGGTGTTTGAGCGGGCATTCCGGGCGCAGATGAACACGTTGGAATGGATGCCGCTGTTTCTGCCGGCGCTGTGGCTGTTCGCGCTGACGGTCGGCGATGTGCCGGCGGCGGTGCTGGGGGTGGTCTGGGTCGTGGGGCGGGTGCTCTACATCACGTCCTACATCGCGGCGGCGGAAAAGCGTGGGCCCGGCTTTGGGGTGCAGGCGATCGCGACCCTGGTGCTGTGGCTCGGGGCGCTGGTGCGCGTTGCGATGGCACTCATCAGCGGTTAAGAGCCGCGGCTGCGGTCGCCGGTTCGGGAGCCATTGATGCGTCATTCGATCTTCAGCCTGGTGCGGCAGGCGTTTGCCGGCAACCAGGGATGGCCGCGGCAGTGGCGGTCTCCGGCGCCCAAGCGCGCGTATGACATGATTGTTGTGGGTGCGGGCGGGCATGGGTTGGCGACAGCCTATTACCTGGCGGCCGAGCATGGGGTGCGTAACATCGCGGTGCTGGAGAAGGGGTGGCTGGGCGGCGGCAATACCGGGCGCAACACCACCATCATCCGCTCCAACTATCTGTGGGAGGAGAGCCAGAAGCTTTACGAACACGCGGTGCGGCTGTGGGAGGACCTGTCCCAGACGCTGAACTACAATGTGATGTATTCGCCGCGTGGGGTGATGATGCTGGCGCATACCCAGCACGACGTGCAGTCGTTCCAGCGGCATATCCATGCCAATCGGCTCGGCGGGATCGATAATGAATGGCTGACCGCCGAGCAGGCGCAGGCCTTCTGCCCGATCCTGAATATCGACCCTACGCTTCGCTATCCCGTTATCGGTGCGGCGTTGCAGCGCCGGGGCGGCACGGCGCGGCATGATGCCGTCGCCTGGGGCTATGCGCGCGCGGCGGATGCGCTGGGGGTGGATATTATCGAGAACTGCGAGGTCACCGGCATCGACCGTGATGCGTCCGGCACGGTGACCGGGGTGCAAACCAGCCAAGGGGCGATCCGGGCCGGGCGGGTGGGCGTGGTGGCGGCGGGGCATAGCTCGGTGCTGATGGAGATGGCCGGAGTGCGGATGCCGCTCGAATCCTATCCGCTGCAGGCACTGGTGTCCGAACCGGTGAAGCCGGTGATGCCATGCGTGGTGATGTCCAACACGGTGCACGCTTATATGTCGCAGTCCGACAAGGGTGAACTGGTGATTGGCGCGGGGACGGATGCCTATACCTCGTATTCGCAGACCGGAGGGCTGCACATTGCCATGCATACGTTGGACGCGATTTGCGAGCTATTTCCGGTGGTTCGTCGGATGCGGATGTTACGGAACTGGGGTGGGATTGTGGACGTAACGCCGGATCGGTCGCCGATTATTGGTAAAACCCCGGTGCCGGGCCTGTTCGTGAATTGTGGCTGGGGCACGGGTGGGTTCAAGGCCACACCTGGGTCTGGGCATGTGTTCGCGCATACGCTGGCGACCGGGGAGCCGCATCCGATCAATGCACCCTTCAGCCTGGACCGGTTCCGCACGGGGCGGCTGATTGATGAAGCGGCGGCGGCTGCGGTGGCGCACTAAAATGTTGGTGATCCCTTGCCCGTATTGCGGCCCGCGGCCGGAGTTGGAGTTTCGCCATGCCGGGGAGGCGCATATTGCCCGGCCGGCCGATCCGTCGGTGACTGAGGCGGGGGCATGGGCCGAATACCTCTATGTGCGCAGCAACCCGAAAGGGCGCCACATCGAACGCTGGCGGCATGCATCGGGCTGTAACCGGTTTTTCAACTGTGTGCGCGATACGGTGACGGACGTTATTGAGGCGACCTATCCGGCCGGGGAGGCGCGGCGATGATCGACCGTTCCGGCGCGAAACTGCGCTTTAGCTTCGATGGCAGGCCGTATATCGGGGTGGCCGGCGATACGTTGGCCTCGGCGTTGCTGGCCAACGGCGTGCATCTGCTGGGGCGCTCGTTCAAATATCATCGGCCGCGTGGGGTGCTGGGCGCCGGCGCGGAGGAGCCGAATGCGCTGGTGGACGTCGCCGGGCCGGATGGCCGTACGACACCGAACCTTCGGGCCACGACGGTGGAGTTATATGACGGGCTGCGAGCGACCAGCCAGAACCGCTATCCCTCGCTGCGGTTCGATTTGGGTGCGGTGAACGCACTGCTATCGCCGCTGTTGGGGGCTGGATTTTATTATAAGACGTTCATGCATCCGCGCGGTGCCTGGGCGAAGCTGTATGAACCGCTGATCCGGCGGGCGGCTGGGTTGGGTGAGGCGCCGACCCGACCGGACCCGGACCATTACGCGCAGCGTTACGCCCATTGCGAAACCTTGGTGGTGGGCGGAGGCCCGGCTGGGCTGATGGCGGCGCTGACGGCCGCGCGATCTGGCGGGCGGGTGATTGTATGTGACGAGCAAGCGGCGTTCGGCGGCAGTTTGCTGTCGGAAAGCCGCGTGACCATCGACGGCAAGCCGGCAGCGACGTGGCTGGCTGGAACGCTCGCCACCTTAGCGGCGATGCCGAATGTGCGACTGCTGGCGCGCACCACTGCCTTTGGGTACTTCCAGCAAAACCTGCTCGGGCTGGTGGAACGGGTGACCGACCATCTGGCGGCCCCTGATCCGGCCTCGCCGCGCGAGCGGCTGTGGCAGGTGCGGGCGGGCGATGTGGTGCTGGCGACCGGTGCGATCGAGCGGCCGTTGGTGTTCGCCGGCAACGATCGACCAGGGGTGATGCTGGCCTCGGCTGCGCGGACCTATTTGAATCGCTATGGCGTGGCGGTTGGCCGCCGCGTGGTGGTGTTCACCGCCGAGGACAGTGCGTATGCGGCGGCGTTGGACTTGCACGCTGCGGGCGTGGCGGTGGTGGCGATCGTGGATTTGCGCGCCGACCCGATCGGCCCTGGGGTGACGGCGGCACGGGCGGCCGGGCTGACGGTGATACCGGGTGCGGCGGTGATTGCGACCACCGGGCATCTGCGAATTACCGGCGTGCGCCTGTCTCGCAATACCATTCTGGCCTGTGATGCGCTGTTAATGGGCGGCGGCTGGACGCCATCGATACATTTGTTTTCGCAGTCGCGCGGCAAATTGCAGTTTGATGCCGCGCGGCAGATATATCTGCCCGGCACCCCGGCGCAGCGGCAAATTTCGGTCGGCGGTGCCAACGGGGTGCTCGATCTCGCCACCATTCTCGCCCCGTTGTCGGTTGCCGGCGACATTCCGGCGCATGGTGGGTTTCTTGGCCTGGTTCCGGGGAGCCGTTCGTCGGGCTTTGTGGATTTCCAGAACGATGTGAAAGCGGCCGATATCGTGCAGGCCACGCGTGAGGGCTTTCGTTCCATCGAGCACGTGAAGCGCTACACCACATCTGGCATGGCGACTGACCAGGGCAAAACCTCAAACATGAACGCCCTGGCCATTGCCGCCGACGCGCTCGGGTTGCCGTTGCAACAGGTTGGGCTGACCAGTTTCCGCAATCCTTATACCCCGGTGACGTTCGGCAGCATTGCCGGCCATGCGCGCGGCGCGTTGTTTGATCCGGTGCGCAAAACGCCGATCCACCCTTGGGCGGAAGCGCAGGGCGCGGCGTTTGAGGATGTGGGGCTGTGGAAACGCGCCTGGTATTTCCAGCATATCGGCGAGAGCGTGCATGAGGCGGTGAAGCGGGAATGCCTGACGGTGCGGCACGCGGTGGGGCTGTTCGATGCTTCCACGCTGGGTAAGATCGAAGTGGTCGGGCCCGATGCGGCGGAATTCCTCAACCGACTTTATACGAATAGCTGGACCAAGCTCGGTGTTGGCCGCTGTCGCTATGGGCTGATGCTGACTGAGGCGGGGTTTGTGCTGGATGACGGCGTGGTCGGCCGGCTGGCGGCGGATCGGTTTCATGTTACCACCACCTCCGGCGGGGCGGCCCGTGTGCTGGCGCATATGGAAGACTATCTGCAAACTGAGTTTTCCGATTTGCAGGTCTGGCTCACCTCCACCACTGAGCAATGGGCGGTGATTGCGGTCCAAGGCCCGCGCGCGCGTGATCTGCTCGCACCGCTGGTGGAGGGCATTGATCTGGCTCATATGCCGCATATGTCAGTGCGTGAAGGGCGGATTGCCGGCGTGCCGACGCGGCTGTTCCGGGTGAGTTTCACCGGCGAATTGGGCTATGAGGTGAACGTGCCGGCTGGGCATGGTCGGGCGATTTGGGAAAAGCTCTGGGCGGCTGGCGCGCCCTATGGGGCCTGCGCCTACGGCACAGAGGCGATGCATGTGCTGCGGGCCGAGAAGGGCTACATCGTGATGGGCCAGGAAACCGATGGCACGGTGACCCCGGATGACCTTGGGTTGGGTTGGGCGATTGGCAAAGCCAAGCCAGATTTCGTTGGCAAGCGATCCTTGGTGATGACGGATCTGCAGGCCAGCGATCGGCAGCAGCTGGTGGGGTTGCTGCCGGCGCAGTTGCCGGAGGAGGGAGCGCAAATTGTCGACCGGCCCGATCCGCCGCTTGGCAGTGCGGCCTTGGGCCATGTGACCTCCGCCTATGACAGCGCCACGTTGGGGCGGCCGATTGCGTTGGCGCTGGTGGCTGGCGGACGGCAACGCCTGGGCCAGACGATCCATATTACCACCGCAACCGGCACCATGCCGGCGACCATCGTGGCGCCGGTGTTTTACGATCATGAAGGCGCCCGGCTCGATGCTTGAAACGCTGCCGCCGCTAGCCCGTTTTGTGTTTCGCGGTAACCCCGCGGCCCTGGGCGTGCCGGCAACGCCGCTGCGCGCCACCCGCCAGGGCGAGCGGATCGCACTATGGCAGGGGCCGGATGAGTGGTTGCTGCTGCAACCCGAGGCGGCACCGGCACCGCAGGTGATGGCGGGCGCGCTGGTCGATGTGTCCCACCGGCAGATTGCGTTGGCGCTGCACGGGGTTGAGGCAGAGATCCGCCTGAATGCGGCGTGCCCGTTGGATTTGTCTGAGGCGGCATTTCCGGTGGATATGACGACGCGGACGATGTTCGCCAAAGCGGATATCACGCTTTGGCGAACGGCCCCGGATCGGTTTCACATTGAAGTGGCACGGTCCTTCGCTGACTACGTGGTTGGGATATTGCAGTTGTCGGTTTGAAGGTATTGCCGCTAGGCGACGACCGAGAACACGGCCCCCTGCGGATCTCGACAATGCGCGACCCATTGGCCGCCCGGCACTTGCATTGGGCCATGCATTACCTGCCCGCGTCCCGCCCGTATCCGGTCGGCGGCGGCGTTGATGTCGGCGACGTTGAACACGAAATTCCAGCACGGCATCGGCACTTGCGGCGGCTTGGTCATCATGCCGCCAACGGGTGCGCCGCCGGTGGCGAAGAGTTGATAGGTACCCATTTCACCCATGTCGATGGCGTCAGACTTCGTCCAGCCGAACAGGGCGCTATAGAAGGCGAAAGCGGCCGGGCCGTCGGTGGCATAAAGTTCGTGCCAGCCGACATGGCCTGGGGTGCCAGGGGCGATGCTGGGGCGGGGCGGATTGTCGAACGGTGTGAACAGAATGAACACCGCGCCTTGTGGATCGGCCACCACGGCGAAGCGGCCGATGGTGGGGATGTTTTCCGGCGGGCGCCGGACGCTGCCACCGGCCGCGAGCAGCGCGGCCAGTTTGGCGTCCAGATCGGTGACGCCGATATAGCCGGTCCAACATGGCGGGATGCCCATGGCGCGGGCTTCCTCAGGGGTTTCCATCAGCCCGGCGACCATAGTGTCGGCGGCGGAAAGCAGGGTGTAGGGTTTACCACTGGTGGTCGAAACATTGGCGGTCCAGCCGATCACATCGCCGTAGAAGGTGGTGGCGGCTTGGGGATCGGTCGTCATCAGATCGTACCAGACGAAGGCGCCCGTGGGGTTGGACATTGTGTGTCTCCTTGCTCCGCCGGGCCAGCATAGGGTGATCTCCGCCAGCCGTCAGCGAAATTTGCGCGATCGCGAGCGATGGCCCTACGGTTTGGGACCGAAATGCCGAGGAGCGTTCGCCGATGACCCAGCCCCGCCCAAATATCGTGCTGATTTTGGTCGATGATATGGGATTTGCCGATTTGGGGCTGATGGGGTCCGAAATCCGCACGCCGCATATTGATGGGATCGCCCAGCGCGGTGCGGTGCTGACGGCGATGTATAATTGCGCCCGTTGCTGCCCGACGCGGGCAGCGTTGCTGACCGGGGTCTATCCGCATCGTGCCGGGATTGGCCATATGGGCGCCAATTTGGGCACCCCGGCCTATCAGGGGTTTTTACGCAACGATGCCGCCACGATTGCCGAGCTGCTGCGACCGGCGGGCTATCGGACCTACATGGCCGGTAAATGGCATGTAGGCGGGGATTTTTGGGCGCGATTGGTGGATAGCTGGCGTGTGGGGGATGTTGAACACCCGACGCCGGTGCAACGTGGGTTTGATCGGTTTTACGGCATCATTGATGGGGTGACGCATTTTTTCTCGCCGCATTTCATCATGGAGGATAACCGGCGGGTCGAAGTTTCGCCGACGAATTATTACTTTACAGATGCCATCACCGATAAAGCGATTGGGATGATCGAAGAGGGTGCGGCGTCTGGCGATCCGTTCTTTTTGTATCTGGCCCATGCCGCGCCGCACTGGCCGCTGCATGCGCATGAGGAGGACATTGCCAAGTATGAAGGTGTATACACCAAGGGGTGGGATGCAATCCGCACCGCGCGACACGATGAGATGCGGGCGCGCAAGATGTTGCAACATGATTGGCAAATCTCCCCACGCGATACGGATGCACCGGCCTGGGGGGATGTGAAAAACCAGGACTGGGAAGCTAGCCGGATGGCGGTCTATGCCGCGATGATCGATCGGCTGGACCAGTCGATCGGGCGGGTATTAGCGACCCTGCGGAGATTGGGGCAGGAGGACAATACGCTGATCCTGTTCCTGTCCGACAATGGGGGCTGTGCCGAGTTTATGGCTGAGGATGGCTGGGCCAAGTTTATGCCGGATGTGCACAATGACGGGCGCAAGATTGCCATGGGTAATCGGCCAAATCTGCGGCCAGGTGGGCCGCTAACCTATATGAGCTACGATCTGCCCTGGGCCAACGTGTCCAACGCGCCATTCCGGCTGTTTAAGCATTGGGTGCACGAAGGCGGCATTTCCACCCCGTTGATCGCGCAATGGCCGGCCCGGTTCAAAAATACCGGCATCGCACATGCGGCCTGCCACGTTGTGGACATTTTGCCGACCATTCTGGAGGCGGCCAATGTGCGCTACCCCGACGAATTAGGTGGTCAGGCGATCCAGCGACCGGATGGTGAAAGCCTGTTGCCGCTGTTGTCCGGTCGGGACTGGACGCGGGTGCAGCCGATTTACTGGGAGCATGAAGGCAACGCGGCGGTGCGGATTGGCGAGTTTAAGCTGGTGCGCAAGTTCAACCAGGACTGGGAGCTTTATAATATGGAGCAGGACCGGACCGAGTTGCACGATCTAGCGGCGCGGGAGAAGCCGCGGGTGCAGGCGCTGGCGCGGGACTATCAGGGCTGGGCGCAGGCGGCGGGGGTGATGGATTGGAACCTGCAGCTGCCGAAGCTGCTGGCGGCCTGGCAGATGGACGACCCGCACGGCTAGCCGACCTGTCGCCGTGCCCGGTAGGCAGAGGCGGCGGCAATGCCTATGTGTGCGGCACGTACACAGGAGCAGCCCGCATGTCTTACCCCGCGCAATCCGGCCAGTTCACCCTTGGCCATCGCTGCGTCCATCGGCTGGGCTATGGGGCGATGCAACTGGCGGGGCCGGGGGTGTTCGGTCCACCGAAGGACCGTGCGGCAGCGGTGGCGGTGCTGCGGGCGGCGGTGGCACAGGGGGTGAACCATATCGACACCTCGGATTTTTACGGCCCGCATGTCACGAACCAGATTATTCGCGAGGCCTTGCATCCCTATATCGATGATCTGGTGATCGTCACCAAAATCAGCGCCCGACGAGGGCCGGACGGTGCCTGGTTGCCGGCGTTTTCACGCGCGGAACTGACCGAGGCGGTCGAGGATAATTTGCGCAACCTTGGGCTGGATGTGCTCGAGGTGGTTAATCTGCGCGCGATGTTCAACCCGCATCACCCGGTTGAGGGATCGCTGGAAGCGCCGCTGGCGGTGTTGGCGGATCTGCAACGCCAGGGCAAGGTGCGGCATATCGGGCTGAGCAATGTGACGCCGACCCAGATCGCGGATGCGCGACGGCTGTGCGAAATTGTGTGCGTGCAGAATTATTACAATCTCGCGCATCGCGACGATGATGCGATGATCGACGACTTGGCGCGTGACGGCATTCCGTATGTTCCGTTCTTTCCGCTCGGCGGGTTCAGCCCGTTGCAGTCGTCCATCTTGTCCGAGGTGGCGGCACAGTTGGGGGCGACGGCGATGCAGGTGGCGCTGGCGTGCTTGCTGCGACGGGCGCCGAATATCCTGCTGATCCCGG
>Ga0164296_1005566_pt1 | contig 10974 bp, 6 predicted proteins | sample GEODES057metaG_FD_113533 | JGI IMG/M metagenome (GOLD analysis project Ga0164296, IMG submission 113533) | Dystrophic lake water microbial communities from Trout Bog Lake, Wisconsin, USA - GEODES057 metaG | ecosystem: Environmental > Aquatic > Freshwater > Lake | place: USA: Trout Bog Lake... | reverse complement strand
GTTCTACACGCAACTCATCCATACCACGTATCGTTTCTCTCGTGGTTCAACCACAATAAAAAAGATAACAAATACGTAATAGAGTGCGATGGCCGCCATTAATTATTTAACCCTCCGAAGTACGATTGTCTATACCGCACCAGGGTCTGCCGCCCCTGCAGGATACATCAATGTCGTGAGTACAGGTGGAAATACGTGGACCAATAACATTAGTATCAATAATGGCGGGTTCTCCACCCTTACGGGCTCGACGATTGGAATCGGCACGGCTACCCCTGGATATTCCCTCGACGTGGCTGGAATTGTTCAAGGACAGACCGCCTTTCAAAGCAATACCAACGCAAACAATGTCGGTCTCGGCGCCTTACAACAAGTCTATCTTGGCCAATATGGCGCGGCGGCGCCGCGCGGTACCTGTGTGCGTTGGGGAGACATTGTGGGTGCGGCGTATTATGCCAACACAGGTAGCACCAATTTGAGTTTTTATAAAGATGTCAGTGGTGGCAATGCTGCCTTAGCCTTTCAGCTGGTGGGTACGAGTTTGACGAATGCGACCCCCAATGTCTACATTCCCAATTCATTAGGCATTGGTACCAATGCTCCTTCCGCGGGACTTCATCTTACTACCTCCAGTGGGATGCGTATTACCGGTGGATTAACAAACGGTTCCTCTCGTCCTGGATTAACCACCAGTCCATCTCAATATGAAATACGAGGAAGCTCAAATAGTAGCATAGCAAGTGATGACGGATATCTTCTGTTGTCTGCAGGTGGCGGTACCAATACCACCACCATGTCCTATCTTGCCCTTTCAGGTTATAGTACAGTTGGCGATATGAATGAAAATATTGTATTGGGAACCCAAGGAACCGAACGCATGCGCATTTTAAATAATGGATATGTTGGTATTGGAACCGCCAGTCCTTCCTATAATCTAGACATCAATGGCAATTCGTATATTTATAATGTAGGTGTTCGTTCAAATGGCTCCGATAGTATTTTGGATCTTATTAATACCAGTGCGGCAGGATACGTTTGGCGCGTCGGTTCGGCCGGTACAGGAAGCGGCGGCGGGGCAGGTAATTTTTATATCTATGGGGCAAGTTCAGGAAATAGCGGTGTAAAAATGGTAATTAATCCAAGTGGATATGTCGGTATCGGTACACTTAGTCCTTCCTATACCTTACATGTGATCGGAGCCATCTATGCGTCAGGTGACATCACCGCGCTTTCGGATCAACGATACAAACAAAATATCGTTCGTTTGGATCGTTCTTTGGATCGCCTTCTTCAAGTCAATGGATACTCCTATACCCGCGAGGATTATCGACCAGGTGAAATACAACTTGGTTTGCTCGCACAAGAAGTTGCAACGGTGTTCCCTGAAGCCGTTCATTATGATGAAACCCATGATCAATACAGTCTCAATTATCAAAGTCTGATCGCACCGATGATCGAAGCCATAAAGGATCTTCAACATCAACTTTATACACAGAATCAAACCATTCAGATGCTATTAGATCGTTTGGGTCCATCGTGATCGGGCTTCTTCTCGGGTCATGATCGGTTTCCCCAATCGTTGATTGATCTGATTATGATACTCCACCAATAAATCAAATAATTCCATTCGCTGAAACCGATCTCGACCTTCGATCTCGGTTTGAAAAAATGTATGAAAATGAGTCGCGCATTTGGAGCAAGGAATCATACAATGAAATTCACGTAAGATTTCGATCACGTGTTCAGAATCACGAATTTGTATCGTGGGTTCATCTGAATCAATGATCGTAAGTGTATGAAGAAATGCCCACAATTGACTTCCCCAATGATGTATGGGACGGTTAGGCATTCTATTATGATATGATTTATTAGCGTCCGAATAATTGAACACGCATAGAACGATTTACTCCAGTAGCAGATTGACAACATCCAATATAATCACCCGCACTATAAGAACCATATGTTAAACCAATTCCACCCACTACATCGATTGAATTAAAATCATTTTCATTATTCCACAGAAATCCCCAACGAATATTTGTATTTGCTCCAACAACCCCTCCACCGCCAATCACATGTCTTCTTGCTCCAGACTGTTGTGACCAAATATTGGATGAAAAACCTGGATAGGTGAGCTCATCGTTATAGGGCAATGCTTCTCTTGAGTTTGAAAATCCAGTAATGGCGGTGGCCTTTGTAGCACTTGAATAATAATTCGTTAATAACCATGACCACGAATCTGTTTGAGATACACTACCTCCTGTATATCCTGCATCAGGCCATAATGCCATTACGTCACTAATTGGCATGTAATTCATTGTATTAAACTTCGCATCGGCATCAGAACGATCTGTGCTTCCTGTATTTGTGGTTGTTGTATTATCTGTCCAATAAGTTGAAGAATACTGAAAGGTTGTGCCACGCGTGGCCTTCATCAACATCATCCAGCCTCCTCCTGCCCACTTGCTATCCATTAAACAATATGTTGCGGTAGATGTACCATTTACGTTAATATAATAAACGCCATCCGTTGTTGCTCCCGATGTAGCTTTAATCATCTTAGCACTTTCTGCGGGAAAGAGTGAGGAGTTTCCCAGTGAATAAAATACATATCCATTAAAATTATATGTTCGACTGATACTCGGTCCCGCAAACGAAAATTGGCAATCATATCCTCCTGCGTTTTGTCCAAACTGAATTCGAATGGGATAAAATGTGTTTGCCGTTAACGTAACTGTATAGCTCACCTCAACTACACCGTGTAAGCTTCCATTATTTATATTCGCATTACTTGTTGTATAACCTGATAAGGCATTGGAACCCAGCCAAAGATAGGATGCGTCATCTGAGTCCAAATAAAAGGTATAACTTCCTGATGTAGTCGCATGAAAATAGCCGAACCATTCTACTGAAAAATACGTTGAGCTTCCTTGAGCAGTATAGATACTATTTGTTGCACTCGTCAAGTTTGTCATATTTGTAGTAGTTCCTATCGCATTTTCAATATATGTATTAAAATATGATGTATTATCTGCGAAATATCCACCTGCTTGTGTATATCCAGTTGCGTTGCTGAAATAGGTTGTTCCTTGACTGGATGTATTTCCATTTTGCGCATTTCCACTACTTGCTCCTGTCGAACCCACACTACTGGAATTACCTCCTGTTCCACCTGAACCACCAGATGAAGATCCTGCTCCACCATACATATTAGATGAACCATTTCCACCACCCGATGCAGAAAAGGTTGAACCATTGACTCCAATACTTGTAGTACCACCATCTGTACCTGATGCTCCTCCAGCACCCGTGTAAACAGATACAACTGTTCCAGATGATACATAAACACTGCCATATCTCAAATATCCAGCACCACCTCCACCGCCACCCATGCTATTCGTCGTGGCATTGTTTCCTCCTCCGCCACCTCCACCCATTATGATAAATTTTAATGTACCCGCACTTCCGCATGTATAAGTTGTATTATAAGATGTACTAAAAAATTCGGCACCATTAATATATAAGTAAACAAATCCATCACCTCCTTGACCTCCTGGCTGTGGACCTACCGCAAACCAATATCCACCCCCACCTCCACCTGCGCCATATCCTGAACCAGCAAATCCACCTGAACCTCCATTCGCACCACCACCTCCTGTGGCAGCATTTGACGGTCCTCCGCCATTTACGAGAACTCCACCCGCTCCTCCTCCACCCGGAAAATAATTATATTGTGTACCGCCTGCTCCAGCTCCACCTGCCGTAAAAGAATAGACAGATGCTTGAAATATACGAAATGTAAATCCTGGTTTAAGTACTTTTTGATTTCCTTTGAATTGTGACATCGATATATTGGTATCGGTTACATTTGGAACAACTGTGCCATAAAATGGAGAATAATCCGGCCGGTATTGACTTAGACTCACTGAATTAGAATCATTCGGTCCAAGTATGGTTCGAAGATCCGAAAATTTAATAGCACCTGATGGCAAGGTCATCTTATTGTTCTCTATGAAATTATTGTATTAGAAATTAGCACAATCTCTATTTTTATTATTTTATCCACTTCTCTGTCGCATGCTCTCGATACACTCTCACCAATGAATACGCTACCAACGGTTCGACTTTCTTTTGACAAAGACTCATAAACTCTTCCCAACATTCATTCGTAAATCCCATCTGTTTTCGTAACTGATCCAAATACCGATCCAGAATCTTTTGATCTTTTTGATCCATGATCGGTGCCGATCGGATCTCTTCGGATGATATTATAAAAGGTACACAGTTTTATTATGGTATTATTAGAAAAATACAAGAGATAACATGTAGTGAGTAATCACTAAAAAAGGGTGGAGGAGGGTGAAGGATTTTCGCTAACTTTATCTAGTTTTTCTCTTATATAGACTATTTAGCGAAAACCCTTCACCCTCCTCCACCCTACTATTTATCTTCTATTTATCATATAATAAATAATACCATATCTATAATTGATATCAAACAAAGGATCCATACAAAAAGGCATAAATGCTACGCCGAAGGCTAAAACGATCGCCACCTTCGGTGGCATTATCATTGAGGGGTATGGGGACGAGAGGTTTTTTGCGTAGCAAAAACCGAGTGTCTCCATAGTATGAGCACCAATTATCTGGCTCTCCGCAGTTCCGCCGTGCCCGCATTAAATGCGGTGAATCTAACTCTATCAACCCTTACGGGAAGTACCATTACGGCCCTTTCTACTTTTACGGCTCCTACCGTGTTATATTCCACATTGAAGGGAAGCACCATGAGTGGTTTAATCCTGAATCTTTCCAGTCTTACTGTTTCTTCCATTAATAATGGTGCTCCAGGTGTCAGTGCGTACTCCACTCTGAATGTCAGCACATTGAACGCGGTGTCGACCTTGACCACCTCCTCTATCAATGTTACCACAGGCGCAGTTGGTATCGGCACGGCAAATCCACGACGAGCCCTCGATGTAGTAGGGGCTCCTTCCTATCCTCTTACCAATGCCGCAACCCAACTCTCTCTTTCAGATTCATCTAATTCTGCCCTAATGAACTTACTACTCGGTACAAATGCTACAAACAATTATGCGTCGATTCAAGCTTCCCTATCAGGTACAGGACCCGAGCCATTGGCGTTGAATCCTGCGGGTGGAAATGTAGGAATTGGTACAACCTATCCCCAAACAACCCTACAACTATACAATAGTAGCAATCCAAAAATCTATTTGAACGGTCCGCCTTATAATGGGTTTGTATCCTTGACTACGGGTTCAGCTGCCTTGGATTTTGGTTTTGATACTACTAGTATCAGTGGTTCCACAACGGGTGGAATCATTCGATTTATGCCCAACGGCAGTGAAGTCATGCGCATTACGAATGGTGGTTCTGTTGGTATCGGTACGAATAGTCCTTCCTATACATTGGATATTGTAGGATCCGCTCGTGCCACGACTGGATTAAATGTAGGAAATGGTACAGGTGCCGTTGCGTTAAACTTATACGATTTGGCTACCGCGTCTTGGCAAATTACCACAGGTGGTTACAATCTATCCATTAATAATAACTCAGGTTCCTGGACCAATCGTGTGACAATTAACCAAAGTGGTCAAGTCGGTATTGGTACCAATAGCCCTGCGCAAACACTTGATGTATATGGAGCCATCGCACGTAGTGGTCTCAAGTTGCCTCGTGTAGATTATGGAGTCATTGCTGCTGGAAGTTCAATTACGATTCCGATTCTGTTTAGTGATACACAATATAATATGGTAGAAATTCGAGTAAAATATCTTTTATCAAATTCCAATGTTAACATCAATCTAAGCGCAACCAGCACTCAACCTGCCGCATTAAACTTTTCTGAAGTGGGTCTTACTAGTATTCCTTATAATAATCCTAGCGCACCTACCTATACTTCTACACCAGGTCCAACCACTTCTATACTTTTTGCAAATAATGCGGAATCATTTTATATTGAAGGTAATTTATTATTTCGTATGATACGTACTTCTAGTACAACAAGTTATTACCGAAATCATTATTCATATGATAATGTATATTGCTGGTCAGGTGTTGGAACAGCACGAGGCTCAGGAATGGGACATATTGATTTAACAAGTTCAACTTATCAAATTGCTAGTATTACTCTTACTACTGCTACTACTAGTGGAGGAGCAAGTACACCTGGTACTATTAGTTGTACATGGTCAACGACACATTATAATTAGTTATAATGTTCATACTGTAATTAAAAGTATTAATTATATATGATTACTTTTAATTACTGAGGATATTCATAAAACGAATCTTCGAACACATCCATAGAGAATGGCTAGTACTTTCGCCAGCTATTTTGGACAACGAAGTACCATCGCCTATACTACCGCGGGTGCCGCTCCCGCGGGTTCCATGTATACTGTGAGTTCTAACGTTGGACCCACATGGACAACTACCCTTACGGTGAGTTCCTTCAGTACCCTCACGGGAAGTACCATTACGGTTTCCAGCCTTCGTTACCAATCCACTAATATCTCCCTCGGTCAAAGCACCAATCAATCCTATACCACTCTTGCGAATGGTTCCTATAATGTTACCAATTGGATCACCAGTCTCAGCAGTCTTACCAGTACCACCAAAGTATCCATCAACCAAAATGCGTCGAATCTTCTTGTTGGTCATGCCAACTCCTCTACTATTAACACCAGCATCAACACGGGCGTTACCTGGTCCTCATTAACCGGCGCAAACGGCCTACCCGCCGGTGCGACCGCCTTTCCTCTGACAACCGCATCAGGCACTCCCAACTATACCTCCCTTTCCCAGTCCGCCAACGGACAATACGTATTGGCCGCACAGAGTGGTGGGCTTCTTTATGAATCCGTCAATTCAGGCACAACCTTTACTGCCATCGGTATGGGAACTCCTACAATTTATTATCCATTCGAGAATTCTGTTACCGATGTGATGGGTGGAACTCCAACCGTAACCGGTTCACCTGGATTTGTAACAGGCGTTGTGGGGTCCTATGCGTTAAATTTGGCTAATCCTACAATTACAGGTACTCCTACACAATACATTCGTCAATCGATTAATTTAACATCTACTCCCAACTTTACCCTGTCATTTTGGTTTAATGTACAAGCCACTCCCACTGGTCAAACTGTTGTTATGGAACTTGGTACATCTTCTACAGAGTCTTTTACGGTTTGTGTTGGAACAACAACCATCTATGTACAATATTTACTATCAGGAGGGTGGTCCTCTGCTACTGTTTCTTCTTCTTTGTCTATTAATACATGGTATAACATTACAATCATCTATGCGTATAATGGTACAAGTTATATCTATTTAAACAATGCGTTGGCACTTACCTTTTCAGTTACAACTGCATTCCAAGCCGCACCCAATCTTCTCAGTATCGGTACCTATTCTTCTGTTCTAGGAGGTGCCTTTAAAGGTTACATCGATGATGTACGTTTCTATACTTCCGCCGTTACCTTTTCCCCCATTGTTCCTATGAACTGGACATCTACAGCTATGTCGTCGACCGGTCAATACCAGTTGGCAGCCGCTACCACAGGTGGCCTGTTCTTATCTTCTAATTATGGCTCCACATGGACGATGATTACTTCTGTCAGTGGTTGGGGTAGTATTGCTGTATCCGCATCAGGTCAATACATGTTTGGCTGTTCTACTACTGCCAATTATGCTCCTTATTATTCTACTAACTATGGCGTGACATGGACCAACAGCACATTTGAAGGCCTTACTGGCTCCTTTGTTGCTCTCTCTGGAAATGGACAGTATTCCATCACAGGATATACCACTACCGCACGTATTGTTAGCAACTATTTAGCAGGATATACAACCGCTAGTTATACAACACCCACCCTGCCCTCGATCAATGCCAATATCGTGACTGCTGCCATTTCTGGAACCGGTCAATACATGGTGATCATTACACAAGGTACCACCAACAATGTATATTACTCGACCAACTATGGCTCCACGTTTTCAGGTACTACGATTGGAGCGCTAGGAATGACCAGTTGCGCCATTTCCTACGATGGTTCCTATATTATTGTTAGCAGTGCGACGACCGTCTATACACTGAATCTGAATGGTGCGAATTATTCTGTGGCAATGGGCAATGCCGCAGGTCTGGTTAATCAGGGTTCAAATGCCATCGCCATCGGCAATCAAGCCGGTCAAACCAATCAAACCGCTGGCTCGATTGTTCTTAACGGATCCGGCTCCGCGCTCAATGCCTATCAAGCTGGCTTGTTTGTCGCTCCAGTGGCAACCACCGCCAGTTCCAGTCTAGCATCCGTGTCGGTTCTCGGATATGGTTCCGATAATCAAGTGACACAAACGAGTGTCACCGTCTTAGCAAATGGTGCGGTCGGTATCAATACCACATCCCCTCAGGCCTCTCTTCATGTTCAAGGAAATACCCTTATTACCAATCCCACGGTATACAATCTTGGAGCCGCCGCATGGTATATTATTGGATACTGGGATTGTACTGCCGCACAAAATATGGGTGCTCATTTGAAAGTTCGTCTGATAGGATGTAATGGATATGGCGCACCGAATACAACTGGTCTCAATTCGGGTGGTGAAACAACAATTTATCTTACCAATTTAAATAACGGTAGCACAAGTGTCGTTAATATTGATGGAGTATGGAAACATGAAGGCGGTTATCCTCCTCTTGCTGCTGTAAAAGTTGTTCAGAATGGTTCCTCTCGTTATCAATATTACGTCTATGCCAATGTTCAAAGCTATACTCAGCATGCGATTTCTGCGGAAACCACACAAGGTACTGTATGGACCACTCAATTTACTAGCGCATCGGATCCAGGCAGTAACTCTTCCACCGTTCAGCTCATTACCATGTCCACTGTATCGATAGGAGCGAATGTGGGCATTGGTACCACCAATCCAACCTATCCGCTACATGTGGTTGGTAGCATTAACTTAACAGGCAGTATCCTATATAATGGTTCTGCCATTACCACTGGTACGGGTTCCATTTGGAACACAGGAAGTGGTGGTGTAGCGTATTACAGTGGTGGAAATGTCGGTATTGGTACCGCTACGCCTGCTGCAAAATTATCCGTTATCCCTGCGGATGGTACCACAAACTATGGTCTATTGTCCTTTATCAATTCAAGCGGATATGGTATTTATGTCAATACAACAGCCATATCAAGTCGTGGCAACACAATGGATTGGTACGCATATGATTATAATTTTGGTACAATTACGGCTCATCCTATTCTTACCATGCGTCCTGAAGGTCTCCTTGGTATTGGTACAACCAGTCCCGCACAATTACTACATGTATATGGTGATGGTGCCCGTATACGTATTGATTCCACAACTGCTAACAATTCGGTGTTAGAGTTGAAAACAGGTACAAATATTTCGTATCTTTTTACGGATCAATCTGGTAATTTAGAGATTTATCCTTATACTACTTCAAAAAATATACTATTACAACCAGGTGGTGGAAATGTAGGTATTGGTACAAACGCACCCATTACTAATTTACATGTACGCGTTGCGACTTATTCTACACCGATCTTCATTGTTGATGCGGGAGGACAAGGAACCGATTCCACAACTGTTCCACGAGGTATTGGTAAACCATTGATCGGTATCGGTGCGAATTCATGGTCCAATGTATCCTCAGGTGATTATTATGGTATCGGATTTGGATATACTGCAAATAACAATGCTACTAGTTATTATCCTGCTGAAATTGGATTTCTTGTTCAAAGTACATCGGGAGGTGAATATGGTGATATGGTATTTTCTACACGCGCAACGACAACGGCTACCACGATTGCTTCTGAACGAATGCGTATCACATCCGGTGGAAATGTAGGTATTGGTACCAATAGCCCTAGTTATCCATTACAGGTTACATCTGTTGTAAGTCTAACCTATGCGATATCATACTACTATGGTGGCGGTGGACAAGTAAATTATGGTGGAGCAAATGCTACTAATAATACAAGTCTCTATATCACTGGATGGGGTATGACTGCGGCCGCATGGGGTGTTACATCTGATCGTCGTATCAAAAAGAACATTCAGCCAGTTTCCAGTATGTTATCCATTATTGACCAAATAAACGTTGTAAAATACGACTACATTGACCCACGTCTTGGTCGAGAAGAATGTTCGGTGATTGCTCAAGAACTTAATGATGTATTTCCCAATGCGATTAATGTAAACACTGACTATATTCCTAATATTCTTAATAAATGTACACATGTTAATCATGATGGAATCATTACATTATCTGTCCCCTTATTATCTAATCCTGATAATCTTAAGGATATCACAGTTGGTTCTAGTCTAAAATTAATGTTATCTGATAATGATGGACAAACGGAACGTGAATTCATTACTCCTATTTTATCAGTTAGCTTTAGTGACAATACAATTACAATTACATCATGGAATGACTATATGGATAGTACGCTTGTTGTTGTATATGGCACACAGGTAAATGATTTTTTATCCATCGATAAACCACAGTTAGGCGTGATGGCACTTCAAGGTGTGAAAGAACTTCATCAGGTCATTCAACGACAGCAAAACACGATTGATACACTTCAAACTCAATTAAATCAAATGATGACACGTTTGAGCGCTGCCGGTTTGTAAGCCTTTATAAAAAGCGTAATATAAAGAAAATACTGATAGGATATCAGATATGTCTGATACCCTACGAGTAAGTAACATCAGCACGGGCGCAGTAGGTATAGGTACGGCTGCTTCCTCTTTGGCATCCTTTCAGGTCTATGGCAATTCCTCATTTCAAACCTCCTCGGGTGCGAATGCCTTCACGGTCGGCAACGATTCCAGCTGTCTCGTTCATGGTGATCACTATACGCTTGGTAATATTGCTGGATCCGGCCCATCAGGCAATTGGTCGACGTTTGGGCAAACTCTTAGT
>Ga0164296_1005564_pt1 | contig 10975 bp, 10 predicted proteins | sample GEODES057metaG_FD_113533 | JGI IMG/M metagenome (GOLD analysis project Ga0164296, IMG submission 113533) | Dystrophic lake water microbial communities from Trout Bog Lake, Wisconsin, USA - GEODES057 metaG | ecosystem: Environmental > Aquatic > Freshwater > Lake | place: USA: Trout Bog Lake... | reverse complement strand
TTGAGCACTGCATTAAGAGCTGCACTGAAAGATCCCCAACTGGTTCAAAAGTACAACGAAATGAGTGCCATTATTGCAACCCCTGAGCAAGCAACCCCCGAGTACTTGAAGGGTTTTTTGAAAACTGATTTGGAGCGCTGGAGAGTAGCGATGAAGGCCGCTGGCGTTCAGCCTGAGTAAGCTTATATTTTCTTCTTCAACAACAAATTAATATGAGCACTGATTTATCTACAACCAAAGAGTTCAAATTGAACGTGAATCAGTGTGATTACACCGTAAGGGTCGAGGAAAACACCCCCCTTTTGTACATACTCAGAAACGATTTAAAGCTCAAGGGGACAAAGTTCGGATGCGGATTAGGTCAATGCGGAGCGTGCAACGTTTTGATTGACGGTAGAGCTGTCAACTCCTGTAGCACTCCAGTTTGGGATTGCCCGGGCAAGGCTATACAAACTATTGAGGGGTTGCCAGCTGCGGGTGAGCTTTTAAGCGCGTTGCAAATTGCATTTGAAGAAGAGCAGGCTATTCAATGCGGGTACTGCGTAAGCGGAATTCTTATCAGCGCACAAGGCTTACTCAGCGTGAATCCAAATCCCTCAGATGAAGAAATATTTGCAGCTTTGGATGCCAACTTATGTAGGTGTGGAACACACGTGCGGTTTTTACGAGCCATAAAAAAAGTAACCTCTCAAAGAGTTAAATCCACATGAACAAGCTTGTGCAATTACCCCCCACCCTTAAAAACAATCCGTTGTTAAAGAGGTGGGTGAGTTTTGAGCAAGACGGGGTGGTCACCTTAAGATCGGGCAAAGTGGAGCTGGGCCAAGGGATATTGACTGCGATTGCTCAAATGGGAGCAGAGGAACTGGGCGTATCTATCTCACAAGTAAAAGTAGCACCACTCACAACCCCCATAAGCCCGAGTGAGGCCTCGACCACGGGAAGTCGCTCCATTCAAGAGGGCGGTGAAGCAATGCGCTTTGCGTGCGCTGAAATTAGAGATATATTTGCCGCTGCAGCTGCCAAACGCTTAGGGGTACCCAAGGAGAGCGTTCAAACTAAAAATGGTGTCTTTAGCTGCTCGCACAACTCTGGTCGACCCCCGCTTAGCCTTAGTTATTGGCAACTTAGCGCTGGGGTGTCCTTAGATGTAGAGGTCAGTGGAGCCGTTAGTCCTAAACATCATTCTCAGTACAGTTTGGTGGGGTCATCCGCTAGGAGACTTGATTTGCGAGGGAAAATTACCGGCTCTAAGGACGGTCAAGCAGTTTTTTTGCACGACATAGAACTGCCTGGAATGCTGCACGGGCGAATGGTTCGCCCTCCCTCCTTTCATGCCCGTCTCATATCGGTTGATACAGCTGTTGCACTTGGGTTGAGTGGTGTCCTAGAGGTGGTACATGAGAATAGCTTTTTAGGAGTCATCGCCGAGCGTGAGGAAACAGCCATTAAAGCAGCGCAGTTGCTGGCAAGCACTTGCACCTGGCGCGAGCAGGAGTGCTTGCCCGATGAGGGGGCACTTGCAAATTACTTGTTTGACCAAGCAAGTGAAGACGAAGTCTTAAGTGGCGCAGGTCTAGAGTATGAAAATCCAAAGAGCATTCAACCAAAGAGCGCTAAAACTTTTGAGCTTACATCTCTTTACACCCGTCCCTACCTCTCTCACGCATCCATAGGGCCATCGTGCGGTATTGCTTGTTGGACAGACGAGTCACTTGAGGTGTGGTCCCATAGTCAGTCGATTTATGCGTTAAGAGATGAGATTGCCAAAATTTTAGAACTCCCCAAAAACTTCGTAGTTGCCCACCATGCAGATGGCTCGGGTTGTTATGGGCATAACGGTGCGGATGACGTTACCTTTGATGCCGCGGTGTTGGCTGGGTGCGTGCGGGGCAAGCCAGTTCGAGTCCAGTGGATGAGGGATGAGGAGTTCAATTGGTCACCAATGGGTCCTGCGATGGCATTAAAAATAAGTGCCGTGGTCAGCAGCAGCGGACAAATAGAGCGGTGGGATCAGGAAATTTGGGGCAATAGACATATTTCCCGCCCCGGCAGAAGCCCAGAGCCAGGACTTTTGGGGGCTTGGTTAAGGGATGAGTCGCTGCAGCCTCCCCCGCCCGTTGATATGCCCATCGCGATGGGGGGAGGGAGTCAAAGAAACGCTGTGCCGTATTATGAATTCCCAAACAAAAATGTGCTCAACCATGCCACTTTGCCTACTCCTATTCGAAGCTCGGCCCTAAGAGCTCTTGGGGCATATTTAAACATCTTCTCGATTGAGAGCTTCATGGATGAACTTGCCAACAAGGCTCAAATTGATCCCGTCACTTTCAGAATTAACCACCTACAAGATCCAAGGGCCATTGAGGTCATTAAATCCGTTGTCAAAAAAGCTGGATGGGAGCCGGGGCGCGCGCTTGCAGAAAACGAGGGCATTGGGATTGCGTTTGCGAGGTACAAAAATATCGGTAACTACGCGGCCGTAATTGCGCATGTGGAGGTCGTAGAGAGTGTACGAGTTAAGCACGTTTACGCAAGTGTAGATTGTGGTTGCGTCATAAATCCGGACGGAGTCATAAATCAGTGTGAGGGCGGCATTATTCAAGTGCTCAGTTGGTGTTTAAAGGAAAGACTTCGTTTTGATAGAACAAGAATTACAACAAAAAGCTGGGACGATTATCCGATTTTTAAATTCAGTGATGTGCCGCTTATCGATATTGAGTTGATCAATCGACCTGAGTGTGAGTCTTTGGGAGTTGGGGAGGGGGTTACGGGTCCAACTGCTGCTGCTGTGGCCAACGCGGTATACAACGCTTTAAAAGTCAGAGTAAGAGATTTGCCGATGGATGCTGAAAACATCATTAAATCAATTAATGCACAAGAGAGCTGAGCATCTTTGAGGCACAAAGAACAACTTAAGAAGTTAATTAAAGAATCAATTTTCAAGCCCAATACCCAACACCCAACACCCAACTTATTTCAACCACCAAAAGAGAAACGGCAAATGGTTCATTTTCTTAAATCAAAGCTTTTTATTTATTCGATTGTGCTGTCAGGCCTCATAACGGGATACCACTCAGATGTACATGCGCAGTCAACATATCCCACAAAGGCAGTAAATCTAATTGTTCCCTTTCCGCCCGGGGGAGTTGTTGATTTGACAGGACGCTCGTTTGCTCAATCACTTTACAAAGTTTGGGGGCAACCTGTGGTGATTGCAACCAAGGTCGGGGCAGGTGGTGGGGTAGGAATGGGGAGTGCCGCCGCGGCCAACCCAGATGGCTACACCCTATTGGCTACGCATTCCTCCGTGCTCGCGTTGCCCGAGTCGGAGAAACTCTTCGGCAGATCCGTTAACTTCGATCGCTCAAGCTTTACGCCTTTGGCCCTTCTTGTTGCGGACCCCCTTGTATTGGTCGTCAAGTCTGACTCGCCGTGGAGGACTTATGAGGATTTCGTGGCCGCCGCAAAAAAAAATCCGGACACCATCGCTTACTCTTCCTCGGGCGCTTACAGCGCTTTACATCTTCCAATTGAGATACTTGCAAATGCTGCAAACATAAAGCTTCGCCATATCCCTTATTCAGGGGGGGGGCCAGCTATTACGGCTGTATTGGGAGGGGTTGTGTCTGCAACCGTGGGCTCACCAGCTGTGTTGGCACCTCAAATCAAAAGCGGTGAGCTCCGTGCGTTGGTGAGCACGGGGCTCAAGCGCACACCATTACTACCGGATGTACCCACAGCTAATGAGCTTGGCTACAAAGATGTTGAGTTCTATATTTGGGTTGGTTTATTTGCCCCCGTCAAAACAGACCCTAACCTTGTAGGCATGATTAGGAGAGATATCAAAAAAGCGATTCAAGATCCTGAGTTTGTTGAACACATGAACAAAATAGGCTCGCCTCTTGACTATAGGGACGGGGCGGCGTTTTCGAGCTTTTTAGACAAAGATGCAGAACGGATTGCAACGGCCATAAAAAGAATAGGCAAGGTTGATTGATAAACCCTAAAAAAGACACAGACTGAGTGGAACGGCATCTTTGATCTGTGATTTGCAGAGTATTGGAATTTTTTTTAGTTTAAATGTTCAAAATTAAAACTTTAATAAAACCAGATTAAAGATGTCATCTTAAAGAGATTTAGCTGGCCCTATTTTTTTGTTAAGGACTTACCCCCGGTTAGTGATCTTTTATTCACAATCCTATTGCCGTTCTCTGACTAGACAGTTTAAACTGTTATCTTAGTCTAATGCTTTAACCTAAAGTGGGGGTGCCTGTGAAAATAAAAAATCTCCTTGCCATTGCCATTGCAATTGTTGGAACCGTTTCAACCCAAATTCAAGCTCAACAACCAGGATTCACCAGAGTTCCTTTACAGACACAGGATTTATCCACTCCTGGAAAAGTAGCCGTCCAAGCTCGTGCAGAATTTGATCCTGGTGTTGCCGCTGGTAAGCATACCCACCCAGGCGAGGAATTGGGCTATGTTTTAGAGGGGCAGCTTGAGTTAAGAATCGACGGTCAGCCGCCAAAGATTATTAAGGCTGGAGAGACATTCTTTGTTCCAGAGGGGTTGGCGCACGACGGCATCAACACTGGAACAGTCAAAACGAAGGTATTGGCGACTTACGTTGTTGAAAAAGGAAAGCCTGTAGCAACTCCTGCCAAATAGGGGGTCATCAGAATTTTACAACTGTGCTAAAAGGGACTGAAGATAATTTTTTCATATTTCCAAAGGTCCCTTTTGAGCTTATTTGTTTCTCAATCTTACCTAAATCTTGTTACTTAACTACTTCTTAAAAGCCCAAAACCGACTGAGCAAAAAAGTTTGAACCGCAGCGGCAACTATGCCTGCAATTAGGGATAACCAATCATCTACTTTGGCCCCCCTGAAAAGTAACATAAAAATAATTTCGTTGGTGCAAAAACCTCCAAACGCGGTTAATCCAAAGCGCAGGAAACTTTGCAAAGCCTGTGTGCTTGTGTCTTTAAAGCTAAGGTTTCTGTGGCCCAGAAAACTTACCAAAAAAGCAACTATAAAACCCAAAGCGTTGGCGAATTCGTTTTGGATTCTTAAAAAATCTAAAGACAAAACGTAGACTATAAGATGAATCAGTGCGGCACTTGAGCCGACCACAACAAACCAAAACCCAGTTTGAAGGCGTGCAAGGTTTTCTTTAAATAAAGCCCTCACTTGAGCTTATGGACTCGTGGTATCTTGAAGACCACGCCCTGTTTTTTTTGCGATTAGGTATTTGGGCCTTTGTTTGACCTCCTCGTAAATCCTGCCCACATATTCTGCGAGTACGCCAATAGAGAGCATTTGAACACCACAAAAAAACATCAAGCCAACAACAATGGTGGCATATCCTGGCACGTCAATGCCGTAGAAGAAATATTCAAAGACAACCCAACTGCCGTAGCACATAGCGCTGATGGAGAGTAAAAATCCAATGATGCTGAGCAGTCTCAAGGGTGCGACCGAGAAGGCCACGATGCCCGTCATAGCGAGTGCAAACGAACCTTTTAAGCCAAACTTACTTATGCCTTGAACTCTATTAAGCGGTGTGTAGTCAAGCGCAATGCTTGGGTAACCAACCCATGCGTATAGCCCTTTCATAAAGCGGTTGCGCTCGGGCATGGAGTTGATCGCTTCAACAACTTGGCGACTCATCAGCCTAAAGTCACCGGCATCTGAGGGAATTTGTACTCGGTTTCCCCAATTAATTAGTCTGTAAAAAAGGCCTGTGAGATAGACCTGGAGTTGTGTTTGATCGCTACGGGTTCTTCGTACAGCATAAACAACATCGTAGCCTTGGCGCCAATGCTCCAGCATGGTGAGCACCAAAGAGGGGGGGTGTTGACCGTCTGCGTCCATCAACACGACCACCTCACCTTGGGCGTTTTCAAGTCCTGCACTCAATGCCGACTCTTTGCCAAAATTACGGGATAAATTTAAACCCACAATACGGGGGTCATTGGCGCATAAGTTTTGCAACACTGCACCCGTGTGATCCGTACTCCCATCGTTCACAATGATGATCTCTAAAGCATGGAGTTCATGATTCAAAGTGCTTAGCAATTGGGCCACAAAGGTGGCGAGGTGATGGCCCTCGTTAAATGCGGGGATCACCAATGATAGTGAGGGTGAGGAATGGGTACGAGGAACAAGGCTTTGCATTTAGGAATCATGCCACGAGTTTTGCAAAAAAGCACTCAAGAATGGACTTTCTTTGCGGTTTTTTCTGGCCCTTGGGCCCCATAAGTGCCCGCCCGGGTCCAACTTTAAAGACAATTGACTGAGAAAGTCTCGCGTGGTCTGGCTACAACGCCCTTAAAATCAAGATATGCAAATTGTAAAACATGAACTCAAAGAAGCGCTTGTAAGGGCTGTTGAAGCTTTAGTCCCTGCACAGGGGGGGAGGGCAGAGTTTGAAACACCAAAAGTCCCCGAGCACGGAGATTTAGCGGTGACGGTGGCCATGCCTTTGGCAAAACAACTGAAAAAACCTCCTCGGGAAGTCGCACAATCCCTTAGAACTGCTTTGGAGAAAGAGCCCGCCTTCAAACACTGGGTTGAAGCCATGGAGATAGCGGGACCGGGGTTTTTAAACATCCGCTTAAAACCCAGCGCGAGACACCAAGTCATCAAGGAAGTGCTAAGCCAAACGAGCACCTACGGGTTTAAGGCAAAACGCGGTGAAAAAGTGTTGGTTGAATTTGTGTCTGCCAACCCAACCGGTCCCCTTCACGTAGGACATGGGCGCCAAGGGGCCCTTGGGGACGCGATCTGTAATCTCTTTCAAACCCAGGGCTGGGATGTGCACCGTGAGTTTTACTACAACGATGCGGGGGTGCAAATCAACACCCTTGCTCTGAGCACACAAATGAGGGCAAAGGGTCTGAAGCCCGGAGATAGCGAATGGCCAACGGGTGAGAATGCGTCCGTTTATAACGGAGACTACATTGCAGATATTGCGAGGGACTATCTCGCTAAAAAAACCGTTGTATCGGACGACAGGTCTTACACAGCAAGTGGAGAAATAGAGGATTTAGATAGCATTAGAGAATTCGCAGTAGCCTACCTCAGGCGTGAACAGGACTTGGATTTAAAGGCCTTCTCGGTTCATTTTGACGAGTACTATTTAGAGTCAAGTTTGTATACCAGTGGGCGGGTCAAGCAAGCCGTGCAAACGATGATTAACTCTGGGCACACCTACGAGGCTGATGGAGCGTTGTGGCTTCGTTCGACCTCCTACAAGGACGATAAAGACCGGGTAATGAGGAAGTCGGACGGTACCTTTACTTACTTTGTACCCGACGTGGCGTATCACTTAAGCAAATGGGAGCGGGGGTTTCATAAAGTAGTGAACATTCAAGGTACGGACCATCACGGCACCATTGCCAGAGTTAGAGCCGGCTTACAAGCAGCCTCAGAGGTCCTAAAGCTGGGTATTCCACCCAACTTTCCCGACTATGTGTTGCACACGATGGTGAGGGTCATGAGGGGCGGTAGTGAGGTGAAAATCTCTAAACGCGCCGGAAGCTATGTGACTTTGAGAGACTTAATCGAGTGGACCTCTAAAGATGCGGTGCGTTTTTTCTTCACAAGCCGCAAGCCCGACACAGAGTATGTCTTTGATGTAGATTTAGCTTTGGCTCAAGACAACGATAATCCAGTTTTTTACGTGCAGTACGCACATGCACGGATTTGCTCTGTCTTATTAAAAGAGAAGGCTGATCAAAGTGAGCCGGATTTGGATGAACAGGGCAGAATGCAAAAAGTGCTTAAAGTAACCCAAACATTGCTGGCAACAGATCTTACCCCGCTGGACTCGGTTGCTGCTAAAACGTTGACCTCACAACTTGCTCGTTTTCCTGAGATCCTAAGTTCAAGCGCAGAAAACTTTGCCCCCCATGAGGTCAGCTTTTATTTGCGGGATTTAGCGGGTGCTTATCACAGTTACTATGACGCTGAGCGCATATTGGTTGAGGATGTGGGAATTAAAAATGCGAGACTGGCGCTTGTTGCTGCAACAGCTCAGGTGATCAGAAATGGACTGAATGTGCTTGGGGTCAGTGCCCCGACACATATGTAGTTTCACAAAAATCAACTTTTCACAAAATTTAAATTACAAAAAGGGCACTTGAACATGTTAACGGCTCAAAGCAAATTGCAATCTCAAAGGGGCGGAACAGTCCTGGGTTTCATACTAGGATTGCTGGTTGGACTCTTGGTCTCCTTGGGATTGGCTGTGTATGTGACTAAAGTGCCAATTCCTTTTTTGAATAAATCGGTCAGTAGGACAGCTGAGCAAGACGCAGCGGAGGAGAAAAAGAACAAAGACTGGGACCCAAACGCACCTCTTTACAACAAGTCATCTAAGACGGGCACTACACCGCCTGCCACCGCCGCAGGCTCTGCTGGGGGTGCGCAGCCCCCTAAAGCCGACGATAAGCCAGAGCCCACTGCGGATAAAGCAACTTCAAGCACAAGCACAAACCCCAGCCCTAGCAACAGCCCCAGCCCCAGTGCAACCGACTTAATTGGGGACTTTATTAGATCAAAAACGGATACATCTGGAAGCACCGCCACAGTAGCCCAAAACACACCTAACACAGGCACAGGGACCACCTCTGGGGACCCTTTTTATTATTATGTCCAAGTCGGCGCCTTCAGATCAAACGATGAGGCTGAGTCTCAGCGAGCAAAGTGGGCCCTCCAGGGCTATGATATTCACATTTCAGAGAAAGAACAGGCTGGCAAAACGGTATTTCGTGTTCGGATCGGTCCAATGAACAGCAAAGACGACGCAGAAAAGGTTCAAGTCAAATTGGCGACTCAAAAAACCGAGGCTGCAATCGTCAGGGTACAACGATAAAAAAAGAGGACTGAGTCTTTTTGATACCCTATCTCCTAAATATTCACCGTACAGAGTTTGAATTTGTAAGACCTAATTTTCAATACGCACTTTGATTAACACAGAAGGAATATTCCATGAAAAGACGTGAATTTGCATTAGCAAGTGTTGCAGCCACATCTACTATCTTGGCACCAAGTGCCTTTGCTCAGGGCGGTAAATTTGTGGAGGGCGTGGACTATCTTTCCTTGGATAAGAGAGTGCCCGCCGATGTCGGCAATGGGAAGATAGAGGTTATTGAGTTTTTTTGGTACAGCTGTCCTCACTGCAACGCCTTTGAGCCCAGCCTGGAGTCTTGGATAAAGAACGCGCCCAAAGATTTAGTGATCAAACGAGCTCCAGTTCGTTTTCAAGACAGCTTTGAGGCACAGCAACGCATGTACTATGTCTTAGACTCCCTAAATAAGATAGACGCCTTGCACGCTCAAGTATTTAAAGCGATCCACGTAGAGAAGTTGAATCTCTCAAACTCTGAAGGCCTGGCAAACTGGGCCAATGCACACGGCATAGAAAAATCTAAATTTTTGGAGCTTTTCAACTCCTTTGGCGTTGCAACCCAAGCCAAGAGAGCAGCCCAGTTGCAAGAAGCTTATAAAGTTCAAGGAGTGCCCGCTTTAGGAGTTGCTGGAAGGTTCTATACGGACGGGTCTTTAGCGGGAAGCATGGACAGGGCTTTGCAGGTAGTGGAATTTTTAGCCACTGAAGTAAGAAAAGGTCGCTAAGATTTGGGAGTTCCCAGTGGACTGCCCCCTATAATCAAGGCATGGATTTTATTAACGCAATTTTCGTGCCTTTAGTTTGACCTTGACTCCTATCTACTCCTCAAACTTAATCAGACTGGTTCTGAGCGTATTTCTTTTTTTAAGTCCGCTAACAGTTGGGCTAGGTCTGGCGTGCGCTGAAAAAGCCGACCGCGACAAGCCCTTAAAAATTGAGGCTGATCAATTAGATTACGATGATTTAAAACAGTTAAGTGTTTTCACGGGCCGGGTGTCTCTGGTTAAAGGAACCATTGACATAAGGGGCGACCGTTTGGAGGTAAGACAAGACCCGGACGGTTTTCAATATGCTGTGCTCACCCCTGCCCCAGGTGGGCGTGCAAGTTATAAACAAAAAAGAGATATCCAAGGCGAAAGCGTGGAGGGCATCGCACAGCGAATTGAATATGACGGCAAACAAGATAAGATATTTCTGCTTGGAAACGCAGAGCTAAAGCGTTTCAGGGGAGGCGCGCTCAGCGATGAGATGAGCGGACAGCGCATTGTGTATGAGAATTTAACAGATAAGTTTAGCGTTGACTCAAGGCTAAGTGGTCCTGCGCTTGGCTTTGGGGATCTCTCCAAAGGGTCAACGCCCAAGCCAGGCGGGGGTAGTACTTTGGATGCCTCTGGCCAGGGCAGTCTTGGCAACTCAAACGGTGGTAGAGTCAGAGCCATTTTATCCCCCGTCAAGCCTAACGAGGCCAAGCCGTGAGCAGCTTACTTAAGCAAACCACGTTGCCCGAGCTTTTGGCAACAAGCCAGTTAGAGGCGAGAAATCTACAAAAATCCTACGGCAGCCGAAAAGTGGTTCAAGATGTATCCCTCGCCGTTAAAAAAGGCGAGGTAGTAGGTCTGCTTGGCCCCAACGGAGCGGGTAAAACGACATCCTTTTATATGATTGTGGGGTTGGTTAGAGCGGATGCGGGAAAGATTTACATTGACGGACAGTCCATTGAACATTTACCGATCCATAGGCGCTCTAGGTTAGGACTTAGCTATTTACCTCAAGAGGCCTCTATATTCAGGAAACTCAATGTAGCTGAGAACGTAAGAGCTGTCTTAGAGCTGCAGCACAATGAGCGGGGAGAATTCCTAAGTGCGGAGCAGATCGAGAAAAGGTTAACCGAGTTGTTGCAAGAGCTGAGGGTCGAGCACCTTCGGGACTCATCCGCCGTGGCTTTGTCTGGGGGAGAGCGAAGGCGTGTTGAGATTGCAAGGGCACTTGCAACGCAGCCGCGGTTTATATTGTTGGATGAGCCCTTCGCCGGTATAGATCCGATCGCTGTCATTGAGA
>Ga0164296_1005563_pt1 | contig 10977 bp, 8 predicted proteins | sample GEODES057metaG_FD_113533 | JGI IMG/M metagenome (GOLD analysis project Ga0164296, IMG submission 113533) | Dystrophic lake water microbial communities from Trout Bog Lake, Wisconsin, USA - GEODES057 metaG | ecosystem: Environmental > Aquatic > Freshwater > Lake | place: USA: Trout Bog Lake... | reverse complement strand
TTCAGTAACTCTCTCCAACCTCAAAATAGATTGAGCGTTTAGAAAATCTCGAATCTGTTATATAAATCAATGCCCGTTTTGTGACGATTAGTCTTGATGTGGTGGTAATCCGCAGGTACCCTTGAACCCTCCCTGTCCCGGGACACAGAACACAGGAAGGTAACAATGACAAAACTCACTCGCGTGATTAGCGTTCTTGCGGCGACATCACTGTCGGCAACAGCGTTTGTCACAATTGCAGCTCCCTCAGCAATCGCTGCATCAAGCAGTACCAAGACTTTGGTAATCGCGTCAGATCTTCCCTTGGATCCAACGGATTTCGATTCCAATGATTCGACAAACAAAGCAATCGAGCTCTACCTAAAAGAGATCGGCTACAAGGCTGGTAAGTACAAGGTCTCATTCAAGGTTTATGATGACTCAACAGCTTCAGCAGGTGCTTGGGATCCAAGCCAATGCGCTACAAATGCTCAAGAGCACGTTGCCGATAAGGCAGAAGTTGCCGTTATGGGTACTTACAACTCAGGTTGCGCAAAGATTGAGGTTCCAATTCTGAACCAAGATCCAAGCGGTCCAATGTTGATGGTTTCTGATGCAAACACCAACCCAGGCCTCACAAAGGCATGGAACCCAGGTGAGCCAGATATCTACTACCCAACTGGACTACGTAACTACGCTCGTGTTTGCACCACAGATGACCAACAAGGCGCCGCTGGTGCTGAGTTCTTGAAGTCTGTTGGCGTAAAGAACGTTTACGTATTGAACGATACCCAGACCTACGGCCAAGGTGTTGCTCAAGCATTCACAACCAAGGCAAAGGCAATCGGCCTTAACGTCCTATCTTCAGGCCCTTACGGCGAAGGTTGGGATCCAACTCAGACCGATTACACCGCGCTATTCCAAAAGATTCAGGGAATTTTCTCTTCCTCTGATGCTCCAGGAACAGATGCGATCTATGCCGGTGGTATCTACACCAACAATGGCGCTACATTGATCAAGGACAAGGTCGCTGTACTTGGCGGTAACACCAAGGTCCGCTTCATGGCTCCAGATGGATTCACTGGATACCCAGCATTCAACTCTGCTCCAGAGGCTCAAGGTGCATACCTCAGCTTCGCAGGTCTATCAAACACCTTGCTCACCAAGAGCCAACCACATGGAACCGCAGCTAAGTTCTTGGCTGCCTACCAGAAGGCCTACGGCAAGGCACCAACAGGTTCATACCCAATCTACGGTGTCGCAGCAGTACAGGTAATCCTCGCTGCTATTGCTAAGTCAAACGGAACTCGCAAGAGCGTGACCAGCCAAGTGTTCTCAGGAACTGGTATCACCATTCCTGCAGCTACATCAGTACTTGGTAAGGCAGTACACATCTCAACCGGTCAAGGAACAGAAACTGTTGCTGCTGGAGATACCACTGCTAAAGACATCACCATCGAGCAAGTCCAGAACAACAACGAGAACACTCTCGAAGCTTGGACTGTTAAGTAGTAGGTTCCCTACTATTCATTAGTTCAACTCTGCTCTACATTAGATGGGGTCTGGAAACAGGCCCCATCTAATCTTGGGCAAAGGTAGTTTGTTCAATACCTCAACCATTGGCAGGTAGTTGAGTTACAGATAATTGAAATGCTTCTTGAGTTCATATCTGACCCGCAGTTGTTCAATTGCGCAATCTCTGAATTCAAGACGCTTCTAGATATTTAAGAGGAGAATTTGTGGCTGGAATAACCTATAAACAGCGGCAATTAAGACGGCGATATATAGAACGATCGCTCGGCACGATCACTGCTGCCGGCATCGCCTTCTGGTTGATTATCAACTTTATAAAATCCCCATCACAATTCTTCGAGGTCTCCTTCACGGGGCTCAGCAACGGAATTTTGTACGCGCTCATCGCTCTTGGCTACACCCTGGTGTACGGCATCATCGAACTCATTAATTTCGCCCATGGTGATCTATTTATGTTGGGCACCTTATTTGCCGCACAGGTCGTTACTGTGTGGTTCAAGCAGACACATTCAACTCCCGAAGGATGGGCCCTGTTGGTCGTCGCCTTATTTGCAGGCATGGCTTTTTGTGGAAGTATAAATATGGGCATCGAGAGATTCGCCTATCGCAGACTTCGCCGCGCGCCTAAGTTGGCTCCACTCATCACCGCAGTTGGTATGTCCTTTATTCTTCAATTCGTAGGATTGCAATGGAATGGTTCAGGTCAGAAAGAGTGGCCAAGCGTCTTGCCACAAGGTGCTTTAAAAATTGGAACCGTCCACCTTCCTTACACCACAATTATTTCCTTCTTGGTCACGATCCCAATTTTGATCGCCCTAAGTTACGTGGTCACTCGCACTAAGCAAGGCAAGGCGATGCGCGCAACCGCGCAAGACCAGGATGCATCAAGGTTGATGGGAATTAACGTTAACCGAACCATCTCATTTACTTTCGCACTAGGTGGCGCACTAGCTGGTGCTGCAGGATTGCTCTTTGAGCAAACTAGTGGACTGACCGAATACAACTTGGGTTACCAACTGGGGCTCATCGCCTTCACCTCCGCCGTTATGGGTGGAATTGGAAACCTCCAAGGAGCAGTCCTCGGTGCGATCATCATTGGTATGACCCAAGCACTGAATGATGGGTTGCCAATTGGTTTGGGTCAGCAGTGGTCTAACACTGTGGTCTTCTCGATCTTGATCCTATTAATGGTCTTTAAACCTACTGGCTTACTTGGTAAACCTCTCACGGAGAAGGTGTGATCATGAGTTTTATATCGAATCTAACTTCCAAGCGCTCCGGCAATTCAAACTCTGCTAAGCAAACTAAGAAGCAAAGTCAAAAGGGGTTCAAGCCGGTTAGCCAGAAGAAATGGGCTTTTGGTTTCTTGGTTGCCGCCGCTCTGGTCTACATCTTCTTCCAATATATCGTTCCTCATACCCCTCAAGGCTTTCAATCGGTGATCCAAAATTGGTTGCCACCATCTTCTGTTAATGAGGCGCTTGTCTGGGTTATCGCAGCACTTGGTTTGAATATCGTGGTGGGCTACGCCGGACTGCTAGATCTCGGATTCGTGGCATTCTGGGCCATCGGCGGTTATTGCGCGGGATGGTTTATGTCCGACTTCTTCTATCAGGTCAAAGTTCACTTCCTCTCTGAGAGCCAAAACGCGATTCCAGGAATCCATTTAAGTTTCTGGGCGGTGTTATTGATCGGAGCATTGGTCTGTGCATTCTTTGGATTGATTATTGGTGCGCCGACTCTACGTTTGAAGAGCGATTACCTCGCCATTGTTACCTTGGGATTCGGTGAAATCATTCCTCAGGTGTTTACAAATGGTCAGGATATTGATGGCTTCAATATTTCAAATGGAACTAAAGGAATTGCACCAGTAGATAGCATCGGTATTTTTGGAAAGCGCCTTGGTCCTTTTGATCTTGATTACAAGTATTTGATCTACGTATTCATCGCGGTTGTGATGGTTTATATTTCATTGCGTTTGCGCGGTGGACGTCTAGGTCGTGCTTGGCTCGCTATTCGTGAAGATGAACTTGCCGCTAGCATGATGGGTGTACCACTGATGCGCAGCAAGCTCTCGGCATATGCGGTAGGTGCATTCTCTGGCGGGCTTGCCGGAGTTGCGTACGCAACGCACGTCGATGGAATTTTTGCCAGTCGCTTCAACTTCTCGATCTCCATCATTTTGTTGGCGATGGTGGTCTTAGGTGGAATGGGAAATGTCTGGGGCGTAATTTTGGGAGCCTTGATCATTGCTTGGGTTAACTCCACTGGATTATCCGCACTTGGAAATACCATCAACAGCAACTTGCATACCAATATCGACTTCCCTTCATATACCTATCTACTGTTTGGTGGAGTTCTGATTTTGATGATGCTCTTCCGACGTGAAGGTTTGCTGCCAGAGGCCAGGTTGAAGCGCATTATGCATGAAACCGATAAGGCGGAAGATAACGAACAGCCTCACGAATTCATCAGCGAAGAGGAGGATTTGTAAATGGCGCTCACCGACGCTGCCGTATTGGAAGCCAAAAATATCTCCGTCGAATTTGGAGGGCTGATCGCGGTCAACGATGTCTCCTTTGAGATTCCAGCGAAGAGTGTGGTGAGCCTGATTGGCCCTAACGGCGCAGGCAAAACTACCTTTTTCAATGTTTTGACTGGGTTATACAAGCCAACTTCGGGCTCTGTTATTTACGACAACCGAGATATCACCGGCATTGTGCCGCACAAGATTGCCTCAATGGGAGTTGCACGTACATTCCAGAACATTCGACTTTTCGGTTCTATGACGGCCGAGGAGAATGTCATGGTTGCGATGCACTCACACTTGAAGTCAGGGATCATGAGCACGATTTTGGGGCTGCCAGGTCAACGCCGCGAGGAGAAAGCGGCTCGTGAGGAAGCCAGAAATTTGCTCGAGTTCGTTGGTATCGGAAAGACCGCGTTGGAGTTTGCCAACAATCTTTCCTATGGAGATCAACGCCGTCTGGAAGTTGCCCGTGCCCTTGCGCTCAAGCCAAAAGTATTGTTATTGGATGAGCCGACGGCTGGAATGAACCCGCAGGAATCTGCAGTGTTTGTTGACTTCGTACACCGTGTTCGTGATGAGAAAGAAATTTCAATCCTGCTGATTGAGCATGACATGTCCGTGGTGATGTCGGTCTCGGAGCGAATTACGGTTTTGGATCGCGGTCAAAAAATCGCTGAAGGATCTCCGGCAGATATCAAATCTAACCCTCGAGTTATTGAGGCATATCTCGGCAAGTCTGCAGAGGTGGGGAAGTAATGTTAAAAGTAGAAAAGTTAGAAGTCGCTTACGGCAACATTAAAGCGATCAAGGGAATTTCTCTTGACGTCAATCAAGGAGAAATTGTTACTTTGATCGGCTCCAATGGAGCTGGTAAGTCAACGACTCTTCGCGCAATTTCAGGACTTCTCAAGCCTCGCAGTGGCAGCATCACCTTCGAAGGTGAGCGCATTGATGGCAAAGAAGGTCATGACATCGTCACAAAGGGTATTTGCCAATCTCCAGAAGGACGTCGCATTTTTCCTCGGATGTCAGTCTCTGAGAATTTGGACCTAGGTGCTTTTACCCGCACCGACAAAGAAGGAATTGCGGCAGATCGTGCTCGCGTACTCGAGCTATTCCCACGTTTGCAAGAACGCATTGATCAAAAAGCCGGAACTATGAGTGGTGGAGAGCAGCAGATGCTTGCGGTTGCTCGCGCCCTAATGGGTAACCCCAAGCTTTTGATCCTCGATGAGCCATCAATGGGACTGGCTCCAGTTCTAGTAGATATGATCTTTGAAACCATCGTGAAGATTAATGAACAAGGAACCACCATCTTGCTGGTCGAGCAGAATGCGCTTGCTGCACTACAGGTTGCAGACCGTGCCTATGTTTTGGAGTCAGGCACCATCAAATTAAGTGGCGATGCCAAAGATTTGATCTCTGACCCTGAGGTAACGAAGGCTTATCTCGGCGGATAACTGAAAGAAAGAATCCTGATTATTTAGGATTATTTAAAATGAGGCTGGTGATGCGTGCCGTACAGGTTCGCTCACCGGCCTCATTTGTTATGACGATTTCATAACAGGCTAATGTTCTGCCGCGTGAGACAGGCGTGGCGACACCAGTAACCAAACCACTTTTTGCCGACTTGTGATGGGTTGCATTGATATCAACACCAACTGTTTGCCGCCCACCTGCGTGAAGCCAGGCGCCGAGTGATCCTAAAAGTTCGGCGAGCACCACATTGGCTCCACCATGTAACAATCCAAATGCCTGGGTATTGCCCTCCACTGGCATTGTCCCCACGATACGTTCAGGAGAGGCTTCAATTATTTTGATGCCCATCTTGTGATCGAGCGCTCCGATGTCTCGCTCATGAATCATTTTCAAGTAGTCGGTCATGGACCAATATTAACCCGCGGCGATGGAGGAGGGTCGGATTCTTGTCAGTAATAAAGTCTAGAATCACGGCAATGAAACGCTTACTCCTTATCGACGGTCATTCGATGGCGTACCGGGCCTTCTATGCCTTACCGCCTGAAAATTTTGTGAGCAGCAAAGGACAAACCACCAACGCCATCTATGGATTTGGCTCGATGGTGGTTAATTTAATCGCACAGGAGAAACCGACCCATATTGCAGTGGCTTTTGATGTATCTCGAAAAACTTTCAGATCCGAAATGTATCCAGATTACAAAGCCACACGGGCGAGCACCCCAGATGAATTTAGATCTCAGCTTTCCTATCTGACCGAACTGGTTGATGCGCTAGGTATTAAGCAATTTTCAATATCGGGATTTGAGGCCGATGATATTTTGGCAACTCTGTCATCCAAGGCCAGTGAGGAAGGGTTTGATGTTTTGATCTGCTCCGGGGATCGCGATTCATTTCAATTAGTGACCGATCAAATTACGGTTTTATATCCCAAAAAAGGTGTTACAGAACTTAACCGAATGACCCCCGAGGCGGTTTTCGAGAAATATGGATTAACCCCCAGCCAGTATCCTGACTTCGCCGCTTTGCGAGGAGATCCGAGTGACAATCTGCCTTCGGTCCCAGGAGTAGGTGAAAAAACTGCAACTAAATGGATTCAAGATTTTGGTTCTTTGCAGAAATTAACTTCGTCGATTGACACAATTGGTGGCAAGGTTGGCGATTCACTGCGCCAGAATATTCAAACCGTTTTGCTCAACCGCGAACTGACTGCGTTGCGGCACGATGTGGAGTTAGATGTTGAGATCAAGGACCTCAGTTGGCCAGGTCCAGATTTAGCAGCTGTTGACTCTCTGCTAAATACTCTAGAAATTAAGGCGCTCAAAGATCGAATTCACGCCCTGCGCCAGGATGGATCCGAATCTAAGGTCGTAGCCAAAACCGAAGTTACGGCAGAAGTTCCGATTATTTCCAGTGCGGAACTCAACGCAAAACTATTGGATAGAACCGAACCGATTGCACTATTTGCGCCAGGACTATTGCGTGATGGTGGGTTTGCGGTTGCGTTGGCTGCTAACGAGATTTACCGTGTCGATGAGCCAGCCGGGGATTGGATCAAAGATGCAACATTGCCGAAATGGGTTCACGGCGCCAAAAGTTTATTGCGACACCAAGACATTGCCGCGATCGAATTCGATACCGAGCTCGCCGCCTACCTCATCAATCCCGGTGGACGTAATTTAGAGTTGACCGATCTTTCGGAGCGATTCTTAGAACGTAACATTGCAAGTGGATCCGATGACCTCTTCGCCACTTTTAATCCACATCTTGCTGGAGTGATCTACGAATTAGTTCCACTTTTACGCAATGAACTTCGCAACCGCCAGTTAGAAGAGTTGCTACTGAATTTGGAGATGCCAACCCTCTTTGAACTGGTCAATCTCGAGCGAGTTGGCGTGGCAGTTAATCGATCAAAACTCCAGGATTTGACCTCGTTTTTTGCGCAAGAAGTTGAGCGGGAGACGAAGGCTGCACACGATGTAGCGGGGCATGAGTTTAATGTCGGCTCGCCAAAACAACTTCAAGTAGTGCTTTTCGATGAACTTGAACTTCCTAAGACGAAAAAAATAAAAACCGGATACACCACCGATGGAGAAAGTCTTGAAGCGCTATCCGAAAAAACCGGGCATCCCATCCTGGCTCACTTATTGCGAATCCGAGAGACCAGCAAGTTGCAAACCACAGTCGATGGTTTACTTTCAGCGATTGCGAGTGACGGCAGGATCCACTCCACTTTTCAACAGACCGTGGCTGCAACGGGGCGGCTCTCATCTACTGATCCAAATTTGCAAAACATTCCAGTGCGCACCGAGGAGGGACGTCGCATCAGGGATTGTTTCGTCGCAGCCAGCCCTTATGAGGAGTTGTTAACTGCTGATTACAGTCAGATTGAAATGCGAATCATGGCTCACCTTTCTAAAGATGAAGCCCTCATCGCTGCATTCAGGAGCGGAGAGGATCTACATAGCACCGTCGGATCACAAGTATTCGGTGTCCCGATTTCGCAGGTTGACCCAGAGATGCGACGCAAGATCAAGGCTATGTCCTATGGGTTGGCTTACGGACTTTCATCGTACGGCTTAGCTCAGCAATTAAATCTTTCGCCCGGCGCGGCACAAGAATTGATGTACAAATATTTTGAGCGCTTTGGAGGGATTCAGGATTACCTTAAGTCCGTAGTGGCTGAAGCACGAGTCAAGGGATATACCGAAACCATCCTTGGACGTCGTAGGTATTTGCCTGATCTCAATAGCGAAAATCGTCAACGTCGTGAGGTGGCTGAACGGATGGCCCTCAACGCACCCATTCAGGGATCAGCTGCCGACATCATCAAAGTCGCCATGCTCAACGTCGCGGCTCAATTAAGAGAGCAGAAATTAACCTCGCGCTTGTTATTGCAAGTCCACGATGAATTAATTTTCGAGGTCGCCTCTGGAGAACAAGATCAACTCTCGGCTTTGGTTCGCCATGAAATGCAATCTGCGGTTGAGTTATCGGTTCCCTTGGATGTCAATGTTGGGATCGGAAAGAGTTGGGATTTAGCGGCGCATTAAATTGATTGCCGGCTCCACAGATTTAATTTTTGGCTTGCAGGGTGCGATTTTTCTTGGAAAGTTCGAATGGAACTAACCAATTTCTTCCCAGCACAATCAACACAAAACCGATTCCAAACATAGTGGAGGTAATCGCAAAACAAATATGGGGATTAAAGTGCTGGGAAACATATCCACCCAGAGATAGACCTAGTGCTGAAAATGATCCCTCGGTAGTCCAAATCCACCCGATGGCAGCAGCGGCGCTTCCTTGTGGCCTGATGACTTCCAACTGTTCTAGATAGAAAACCTGTTCAGCGCCACCCACGAAACCAAAGAGTGCTAAGACAACTAGGAGAGACCACCCTGGATTAGCGAAGGCCATTGGGATGGTGGCCAGGAACCAAAATAGGTAGATGATTCGAAAAACTTTTACCGGGGAGAAGTGGCTACCTAAAGTTCCAGCAGTCAATGAACCAATCATCGAAAAGGCCGCCGCTGTACCAAATGCAAGGCCCGCAAAATGAGAGTGGTGTTCTAGAGTGCTAATCGATGGCACGGCGATGGTGTAGGTGCCAGTACCGAATCCGATGAGGACCCCTTCGACCAACAGCAATCTAAAGCCGGCGGTCTTAAAGAGTGTTTGACCACCAGCTTTGCGTTTTTCTGGACGCCATTGTTTGGTGAACTTGAGTGATGAAAGTGCAATTCCTCCCACCAAAATTAAGCCAGCGGTTGTAAGCAGTCCGGCTGCGGGGTGGCTAGAGAGCGCTAGCGCAGTTGCCAAGGTCGGACCAAGTACAACCCCCAAATTCATAGATGCGGTATCTATCGCGATCGCGGTTCGATATTGATCTTCTGGGACCGCGGTTCTCCACATCGGTCTCACCGAAAGATTGATAGGTGGGGCAGTCACCCCTAAAAGTGCGGAAAATCCAATAAGGAATTTTGCGCCATGACATGCATCGAGTGAGGCGAGTGCTATTGCATACCCGGGGACAAATACTCGTAATGGAATTTTGAGTCCGAGGTGATCGATAACTGCAGCTCGCATCCCGGTGCTGAGTGATCCGACGATTCCATTTGCTCCTGCGGCTAAACCGGCGATCGCCAAGGAGTGGGTGTCGTCTTTCACTTTAAAGAATATGTCTAGGCTGACCATCCCATAAGCAAGGCGAGCGGGGAAGGCCGCCAACATCATCGAAAGCGCCCTTGGATTTCTCAAAATGACCCAATAAGCCCGCACCAGGACATTCTAGCCCGTTCGACTTTTAGAGGGATTTTGACTGGTTTGACCCACTTAATAGGGCTAAGTAACCTTAGCCTTTCGCACGCCGTGCGAGAAGGACACCTACTACTTTCTATTCCTACGGAGCAAATTGAGCAGCATTCACGCAGTAAACGACATTGGCAGCGCAGAAGATTTTCTAGCCGCAATCGAAGGCACAATCAAAAATTTCAATGATGGAGATCTGGTCTCTGGAATTGTGGTCCAGATTGACCGCGAAGAAGTATTACTTGATATTGGTTACAAAACTGAGGGTGTTATTCCCTCCCGCGAACTTTCCATTCGCCACGATATTGATCCATCAGAGATAGTTAAGCTCGGTGATCGAGTTGAAGCTTTGGTCTTGCAAAAAGAAGATAAAGAGGGTCGCCTCATCCTCTCCAAAAAGCGTGCGCAATATGAACGCGCTTGGGGAGAAATCGAAGGCAAGAAAGAGCGCGACGAAGTCGTCACAGGTTTGGTCATCGAAGTGGTTAAGGGTGGCTTGATCGTTGATATCGGTTTGCGCGGATTCCTTCCAGCATCACTCGTTGAGATGCGTCGCGTACGTGATCTCACTCCTTACATTGGCAAGGAAGTTGAGTGCCGCATTATCGAACTTGATAAGAACCGCAACAACGTTGTTCTTTCACGTCGCGCTTATCTTGAGCAGACACAATCAGAGTCACGCACCACATTCCTCAACCAGCTCACCAAGGGTCAAGTTCGTACCGGTGTTGTTTCATCGATCGTTAACTTCGGTGCCTTCGTTGATCTTGGTGGAGTCGATGGTTTGGTTCACGTCTCTGAACTCTCTTGGAAGCATATTGATCACCCAAGTGAGGTTGTCGAAGTTGGCGATGAAGTCACCGTTGAAGTTCTCGAAGTTGATTTCGAGCGTGAGCGCGTCTCACTCTCATTGAAGGCAACTCAAGAAGATCCATGGCAAGCCTTCGCTCGCACACACACCATTAATCAAGTTGTTCCTGGTGAAGTAACTAAGTTGGTTCCATTCGGCGCATTCATCCGCGTCTTTGAAGGAATCGAAGGCTTGGTTCACATCTCTGAGTTGGCCGAGCGCCACGTTGAGATCCCAGAGCAAGTTGTTCAAGTTGGAGATGAGCTCTTTGTAAAGATCATCGATATCGATCTTGAGCGTC
>Ga0164296_1005562_pt1 | contig 10978 bp, 9 predicted proteins | sample GEODES057metaG_FD_113533 | JGI IMG/M metagenome (GOLD analysis project Ga0164296, IMG submission 113533) | Dystrophic lake water microbial communities from Trout Bog Lake, Wisconsin, USA - GEODES057 metaG | ecosystem: Environmental > Aquatic > Freshwater > Lake | place: USA: Trout Bog Lake... | reverse complement strand
TGGGCGAGTTCGTGCGGATTAGTCATGAACCAGATGCGGAAGGAGAAGCCGGTGAGATTGTGCAGGTGGCTGCTCAGGAACGGATTGCCGCATTCCGCGTAGACCTGGCTGTGAAAGCGGAAGTCCAGGTCGACGAGACCCTCCTCATCGCCCTTTTCGGCGAGCGCCCGGGCCGGTGCGAACATCGCGGCGAGCCGCTCCCGCGATTCATCAGAGGAGTCGCGCAGCCACAGGCGCCAGGCAAGGCGCTCGGCATGGAGGCGGGCCGTGTACAGCGCGCCGATGCTGTCGAGCGTCACCGGCGTCACCTGGATGCTCTGGCCGGAGAACGTCACGAGTTGCTCGGCCGACAGGCGCAACAGGGCTTCGCGAATGGGCGTGCGCCCGAGGCACAAGTCCTCCATCAACGAGCGCTCGTTGATGATGGTTCCGGGAAGCAGAATACAGCGCAGGATTTGCTGCCGGATCAGCGTGTACGCATGGTTCGCGGCGGTCGGTATCGCGCGGCTGGACGGAGTCGTGACGGACGGAATATCGCGCATGCAAATCCCTCAGGCCATCTCCAGATAGCGGCGCCGCTCGATGTCGGAGACCTTGCCGCGGACCGTGTCGGCCTCGAAGCTAGCGATGCGCACCAGATTGTCGATCAGCGCCGGGGACAGCACCTCGCGAATCGCCGCATTCTCCCGCGCCGCCTCGATCGCCTGGTCGAGGCTGCTCGGCACCCGCGCGACGTCCGCGGCATGGTAGGTGTTGCCGGCGCTGAGGGGTGTTGGCGACAACTCGCGCTCGATCCCGCGCAGTCCCGCGCCGAGGGACGCGGCGAAAGCGACGTAGGGGTTGAGATCGGCACCGCCCATGCGGTTCTCGAGCCGCATGCTGCCTGCGCTCGTGTTGATCACGCGAAACGTGGTCGTTCGATTGTCGACGCCCCAGGTGGCGAGCACGCCGGCAAAGCTCTCGAGCTGGAATCGCTTGTAGGAGTTCACGGTGGGGGCGTAAAAAAGCGCGGCCGGCCGGAACACCTCGAGCTGCCCCGCAAGATACTGTTCGGCGATCCGGCTCATCTTCAGGGGTCGATCGGCGTCGAAAAACGCCGGCTTGCCGCTGCGCCGGTCGATGAGGCTCTGGTGGATATGCCCGGATGAGCCGGACAGGTCCTCGTGCCATTTCGCCATGAAGGTCGCCGTGTACCCATGCTTGATGGCCAATTGCTTGACCGCCGTCTTGAACAGCACGGCAGTGTCGCACATCGCCAGCGCGTCGCTCCGGTACAGGTTGATCTCGATCTGGCCCTGGCCCCATTCGGGACTACAGCCCTCGATCTGGTCGGGAAAGCATTCCCGCAGCTGCGATATCAGCGGCTCGTGGAAATTGCCCTCGTACAGTGAGTAACAATGGATGTCCTTGCTCGCCGGCGCCAGGTTCGACCAGCGGCCGCCGCGGATTTCCTTGACGTCGTATGGGAGCAGATAGAATTCGAGCTCCAGGCTCATCAATTCGGAAAAACCCCGGGCATTCAGGCGCGCGACCTGCCGTTTCAACTCGCTGCGGGTGCAGAAGGGGTGCGGCGTGCCGTCCGGATACGTCCAATCCATCAGCACGACCGCCGCGTGCGGTTCCCACGGGGCCACCCGGAACGTCGACAGGTCGGGGGCGCCGCGGACGTCCGGGATGCCGGTGTCGAACAGTCCCGGCAGCACCTCGTCCATCATCGTCGTGTACAGGATATAGGAGGCGAAGGTGACGCCGGATTCGGCGATCTTCAGAAAATAGGGCACCGGCACGCGCTTGCCGCGCTGCACGTTGCAGCTGTCGGTGCCGATGAGGATCACGGTGCGAATTTCGTGCACTTCGACGAGTTCTTTGATCTGTTTCAGGTCCATCAGCGCATGTCCCCTGTTTGCCGGCCTTGTCGAGTCAGTTTCATGCCCACCACGATCAGCGCCACCGAACCGGCAATGACGAGCGTGCAGATCGCGTTGACTTCGGGTGTGACGCTCCGGCGCAACATCGACCACAGCGTCATCGGCAGGGTGTTCTCACGTCCCGTCAGCAGGTAGGTGACGGCGATCTCGTCGAAGGAGATCGAGAAGGCGATCAGCATCGCACCGGCGAGCGCCGAGCGGATGGCCGGCAGCGTGACATGCCGGAACACCTCGAACGGTGTTGCGCCGAGATCGAGGGCGGCCTCCTCGCGGCTGCGGCCGACCTGCTGCAGGCGCGCAAAGACTTCGGTCAGCGTCACGCACAGCAGCGCCGTGCCCTGGCCGAGGATGATCGTGGCGAGCGACAGGTTCAGTCCCAGCCGGATGTAGAACAGCAGCAGCGACACGCCGGTGATCACGCCCGGCAACACGATCGGCAACATCACCAGGCGGCGGAACAGCGCCTTGCCCGGAAAATCGTAGCGGTCCAGCGCCACGGCCGCAGGCAGCCCGAACAGCACGCTGAGCGCGACCGAGCCGATCGCGACGACGATGCTGTTCCCGATCGCACGCAGGATCTGCGAGTCGTCGAAGACCTCGGCATACCAATGCAGCGTGAGGCCCTTGAACGGCAGCCCGGTGAACTCGCTGTCGTTCAGCGAGAACACCATCATGACCACGATGGGCAGGTACAGAAATAGCAGGACCGCCCAGGACAGGGTCCACAGCAGCCTGCGGTTGCCGATCTCACGCATGGCGCCTCCGGTTCACAGGCGCACCCGGCCGCGCTCCTCGATGTAGCCGGAGACGGTGATCAGCGTAAGGCCCATGCCGATGACGACGATCCCGATCGTGGCGGCCATCGGCCAGTCGAAGGCGACGCCGAGGAGGTTGATGACGATGTTCGAGATCATCACGGCATCCGCGCCGCCCACCAGGGCGGGCGCGACGAAGTCGCCGAAGGACAGCGAGAACGTGATCACGCCACCGGCGATGACGCCGGGCAGGCTCAGCGGCAGGATGACCCGCAGGAATATCTCCCAGGCGCTCGCGCCGAGATCCTTTCCGGCTTCGATCAGCGAGTTCGGGATGCGCTCGAGGGCGGCGTAAATCGATAGGACAGCGAAGGGCGTGAAGATGTAGATCAGCACGAGTGCTACGCAGGCCTGGTTGTAGATGAGGAAGGTCAGCGGTTCACGGATCAGGCCGAGCGCGGTCAGGCTCTGATTGACGAGACCATTGGTGCCGAGGATGGTCTTCCAAGCGTAGGCCTTCACGAGGTACGCCGCCCACCACGGCACGATGACCAGCAGATACAAGAGGTTCTTGTTGCGCTCGGAGCGGGTGTGGAACGCGAGGCAGAAGGCGAGGGGGTAGCCGACGAGGCTCGACCCGATCGCGGTGATGAGGCCGAGTTTTAGGGATTTCAACAACACCGGCAGATAGGGGGCGGTCGTGAACAGGCGGATGAAGTTATCCGCCGAGAAGCCCGGCTTGAAGGTCATGTAGTCGACGCTGCCGGCGCTGTAATAGAACAGCAGACCGTACGGAACCAGCATGAACACCGTGAACCATGCCAGCGGCGGCGCAAGCCAGAACAGCATCTGGCGGCGGGTGCTTGCCCGTTGGCTGGGCGGCGCCTGATCGCGGGCGGTGGCGTCGGTGAACATGTCGTGGCTCAGGCGGCGAGCAGTCGCACGTGCTGGGGCCGGATCGCGAACTCGATGCGCGCACCGCGATCGACCGGAGCCCGGTCATGGCGAGTGTCGATCAGCGACAGCGTCTCACCCGATCCGCCGAGCCGTACGTGGTATTCGACGGAGCGGCCCAGAAACAACCGTTCGACGACTTCGCCGGCGAGCCATGCCGCGTCCGCGGGCGCCGACGGTTTGTCCATCAAGAAGTGTTCGGCCCGCATCATCAGCGAGACCGCCTGGTCGCGCGTGCACCCGGTGTCGACGGCTGCGGCCGCCACGAGGGCGCCGTCCCGCAGGCGCACCAATGCGGTCGACCCGGTCACCTGTTCCACGACGCCGTTGGCGATGTTGGCGCCGCCGATGAAGCGGGCGACCGCGACCGAGTTGGGCCGCAGATAGATGTCCTCGGGGCTGCCGACCTGCAACAGCCGCGCATTCTGCATCACGGCGACCTGGTCGCTCATCGTCATCGCCTCATCCTGGTCGTGCGTGACATAGACGAACGTGCGCCCGAGGTCGCGGTGCAGTCGCTTCAGCTCGATCTGCATCGTCCTGCGCAGGTTGGCATCGAGTGAGCCCAGCGGTTCGTCGAACAGCACGACCGGCGATTCGGCGGCGAGTGCGCGCGCGAGCGCCACTCGCTGCTTCTGGCCGCCGGAGAGCTGGGCGGGGAGCTTGTGCTGGTGCTCGTCGAGCTGCACCAAATCGATGTAATGCCGCGTGCGGCGCGTGATTTCAGCCGGCGTCACACGGCCGCGCATGATGCGAAGCCGCAGGCCGAAGGCGACGTTGTCATGGACGGACAAATTCGGGAACAGCGCGTAATCCTGGAAGACCATGCGCAGATCCCGATGCGCTGGGCCCACATCGGTGATGTCGCGGCCGGCGAACACGATGCTGCCGGCGTCGACGGTTTCGAGGCCGGCGATCAGCCGCAGCGTTGTCGTCTTGCCGCTGCCGCTGGATCCCAACAGCGTCAGAAACTGGCCCTCGCCGACGGCGAGACTCACCGTGTCGACCGCCTTGAAGCGGCCATAGGATTTGCAGATCCCCCGCAGTTCGATGATCGGCGTCATTGGCGGGTCCCGGCGCGCATCGTTCAGAGCGCTTTGATCTGGTTCCACACTTCCAGGTACCGGCCGCGGCGCGGCGCCGATTGCCACCAGTCGATGCCCTTGAGGATCGCCGGATCATCGAGCTTCAACTCCCGGTAAAGCGCCTTGTTGTCCGCTGTCAGCTCGTCCGCCATCTTCGCATTGGCGAAGCCATAACCCACCACGGCATAGGCGAGCGCCTGTGCCTTCGAGGAGGCCGTCCAAGCGAGCCACTTGTAAACGCAGGGGTTCGATCCGGCGCCTCGGAGCACCATCCAGCTGTCGGACCAGCCGTTGCGTCCTTCCTTGGGCACGACCTCGACGATTTTGATGCCCGATTTGCGCAGCGAGACGATGGTCGGTTCCCATGAGTTTCCCGCGACCACCTCGCCCGTGGCCATCAGCGTGCCCATCTCGCCGGTCGTCCCCCAAAATTTGCGGATGTTCGGCTTCAGCGCGACCAGGCGGGTCTTGACCTGGGCTAGTTGCTCGTCGGTCAGCGTGTAGGTGTTCTTGTAGCCAAGCAGGTGGGCGGTCATGTAGATCGCCTGCACGTCATCCCAGACCGACACCCGGGCCTTGAATTTCGGGTCCCAGAGAAAGGCCAGGGTGTCCGGCGTCGCCGTGACCGCGTCTGCGCGCACGATTGTGCGCACGATGCCCCAGCCATAGGGCACGCCGTAGAGGCGCCCGTTCTTGGTGAGCCAGGGCGGGGATTGGAAGATGGGAAAGAAATCATGCATGCCGGGCACGCGGTTGGGATCAATGGGCTCGATGCGGTCGGCGTCGATAAGCCGCATCGTCGTGTCGTTGGAGGGGGATACGAGGTCGTAGCCGGCGCCGCCGCTCATGACTTTCGCGACGAACTCATCGTTAGTGCCGACGTAGGTGGCCGATACACGGCAACCGGTCTCCTTTTCGAAGGGGCGGGTGAAGCTCGCGTCGGCATAGCCCTCCCAGGTGAGGAGGCTGAGCTCACCGCCGTGCGTCGCCGGCGCGGCGGCGACCATAAGCAGCAGACAAGGGCCGGCCATCCAGGAGCGGAGTCGTGTGCATGACATGCGCTTTCGTTTCCTCATAGCGGACCCGCCCGGCGGTTTAGATTCAGAATCCTTCTTTAGTATATTGCCAATATATTGACTCGGCTGTAAAGTCCGGCGGCGTCCCCAAGACGCAGCCGGCCGGCAACTGCGGGCCGGCCATCGGTGCGGAGGGAGAGATGGGCCTTCTACCCAAGGTGTGCATCATCGGCGCAGGATCGAGCGGCATGGTGGCCTGCAAGGCCTTCGCCGACGCCGGTATTTCGTTCGATTGTTTCGAAAAGAGCGATCGTGCCGGCGGGAACTGGGTCTTTAAGAACTCGAATGGCATGTCGGCGGCCTATCGTTCGCTGCACATCAACACGTCGCGCGACAAGATGTCGTTCGCCGACTACCCGATGCCCGCGCACTATCCCGACTTTCCGCACCATACGCTGATCGCCGAGTATTTCGAGAACTATCTCGATCATTTCGATTTACAACGCCGGATCACCTTCCGAACCGAAGTCACGCGGGCCGAACGGACCGCAGACGGCATCTGGCGGATCACGCTGCAGAACGGCGAACAACGGTACTACGATGCGCTGTGCGTCGCGAACGGACATCACTGGTCGGCGCGCTGGCCCACCCCGGCTTTCCCCGGGGAATTCGCCGGCCCGCAGATTCACAGCCACCAGTACACCGATCCCACGGATCCGGTGGACTGCATCGGCAAGCGCGTGCTGGTCGTCGGCATGGGCAACAGCGCCCTCGACATCGCCTGCGAGCTTAGTCGCGCAGGGGTCGCACGGAACGTGTCGCTGTCGGTGCGGCGCGGGTATTACTTTATTCCCAAATATTTCGGCGGCGAGACCCTGGATCAGGGCGATCCTCATCCGAGCGAAGACCCCTCCTGGCTGTACCGAATGACGCCGACCTGGTATCGACGCTGGCGCCGGCTGAGGACAATTCGGAAAGTCGTGGGGCGACCATCCCGGTACGGCCTGCCCGATCCTGACTATCCCTACGGCTCGGTCCATCCGACGATTTCGAGCGAAATCGCCATCCGTCTCGGCTCCGGCGACGTCAAGCCGGTCGCCGACATCGCGAAGCTCTGCGGTGACCACGTGCGCCTCGTCGACGGCAGCGAGATCGCGGCCGACGTGATCATTTATTGCACCGGCTACGACATTCGCTTCCCGTTCTTCGATCCGCACTTGCTCGACGTCAAGGACAACGCCGTGCCCCTGTTCGAGCGGGTCATCCACCCGCAGATGCAGAACCTGTTCTTCCTCGGCCTCGTACAGCCGCTCTGTGCCATCATGCCGGTGGCTGAAGTCCAGGCGAAGTGGCTGGCCGCGCTGTTGACCGGCGATTACGCCTTGCCCGATGCCGCCGTCGTGCAGCGTCGCACGGTGACCGATTACGAGAGGACGCTGCGCGGTTACCTGCGGACCAGTCGCCATACGATCCAGGTTCCCGATTGCGCGCTTTATTGCTACGGCATCCGTGAGGAGTTGGCGCAAGGCCGCAAACGCGCCCGGCGCCAGGGACCGTCGACGGCGATTCCGCGCCGCGCAGCGGAGCTGGAGGCAACGGCCGCGGCGAGCCGGTAATTGGTGGCGGGGAGCCCAGCGTCCGCCGCGCTCGCCACTCGCGCTGTCCGCGGGCTGCTGTCCTTGCCCGAGCCGGTCATCGCCGCGTTTGCTGGGCCTTACCGCCCCCCGCCCGGGTTTTCGCCTTTGGATTTGCGCTTTCGCGCGTATGCGCGGCTCGTCGGCTGGTTCCAGTCACGCGGGCCGCTCGAACTCGATGCACTGCGTCGCGAACCTTTGTTCGGTCTCTCCCGGCTAGATGGGGATCCAAATCCGGCGGTGCGCATCGACACGCTCACACTCGAACTCGCTGACCGCTGTTTGGCGGCACGGTTCTATCGACCGCCGCAGGCGGCGTCGCCGCCCCCGCTGTTGCTGTTCTTTCATTTCGGCGGCTGCGTGATCGGTTCTCCGCTGCTCGCCGAGACGGCATGCGCGACACTCGCCGCCGCCGCCGGCGTTGCGGTGCTGTCGGTCGCCTACCGCCTAGCGCCGGAACATCCTCATCCCGCCGCGCTCGACGACGCGACCGATACGTTTGAGTGGGCCTGTGCGAACGCCCAGCGGCTGCAGATCGACGGCGAGCGCATCGCCGTCGGCGGGGATTCGGCGGGGGGCTGGCTCGCCGCGGCCCTGTCGGTGCGCCAACAACATGGCGGCCGACGGTTGCCGGCGTTGCAGATGATGCTGTATCCGGTCATCGACTGGGATCGCGGGCGGGCGCTGCCAACGCCTTTCGACGACTACTATCCGCTGTCGCGAATCTTGATGGATTGGTTCGCCCGCCATTATGTCGGCGCGCCGCCTGCCCGCGACCCGTTGCTATGCTTATCGAGACTGACGGTAACCGCCGGGCTGCCGACCGCACTGATCGGTCTCGCCGCGCATGATCTGTTACATCGAGAGGGTGCGGCCTATGCGCAGTCGCTGCGCCGCGGCGGCGTGGCGGTGGAAGTCCACGACTTTGCCGACCTGCCGCACGCATTCTCGATCATGACCGGCGCCCTGCCGGCGGCTGCACTGGCGATGCAGCGGCTTGGTGAGCGTTTGGGTGTGCTGCTGCGCCGGCGCTAGCGCTAACTGGCGGCCGCGTCGCCGGCAAGGTGTCCGCGCGTGTTGTTGATGCGCTTGAAATGATCGATGTCGATGATCGCGAGCGCATGCTCGTTGCGTTTGGCGTTATCCATTTCGCGCGCCCGATGCGTCCGCCGATCTGCTCTACCAACTGCTGCAAATCGCTCGACTCTGGAGTCGCCACGGGCCCGTCTACCGCTGCATCGACTTCAACGTCTACCGGAAGTCGAGCGATAGCAGGACCCGGAGCACATAACGTTCTGGATGCCGTGGTGTTCCCAGCCTTAGGGGAGACTAGCATCAGGAGTACCTCGCCAAGAATCCAAACGGGTACTGCGGGATCGGGGGCTGTGGAGTTCCCCTCAAACTCGCGGAGTTAGAGGTGCGCTGGTGTGGGTTTCCGCATGAACGCTGCGATGCCGACGTGGGTGCTGTCGGTTGCGACTACTCTTGCTGATAATCTCAGGATAAGGAGGAAAAGCTCTTAGAAACACTTGCAGATGCTCGAATTGCGAGCGGTAGAAATTCGGTAGAGGTCGGCGGCAGATTTGAAGTGTTTCTATATATCGTAGCTAAGCTACGATACGGCCAACTTTTCTAAGTTGACATTCATTTGAAAAAGTGCTATAAATCGTAGTGTGGCTACGATACCGAAAAACAAGCTAAACGACCTATACAGGCAATGGCCGCCAGGGACTCCCATGGCGTCCCAAGACCTGGCGCAACGGGGTATATCGGCTGATCTAGCCGTGCACTACGCCAAGGCGGGCTGGCTAGTCCGCCTCGCGCACGGCGTCTATAGCCGACCAGGCGACTCTCTAGCGCTGCATCCCTGCCTACGATTCTTGGAGCGAAAGGCATTGGGACTGCATGTTGGTGGAAGGACCGCGCTCGATTGGTATGGCATACGGCAATACGTTTCGCAGCGATGCGTCACCCAGCTCTATGGCTGGAACGCGGCGAGACTTCCCGAGTGGTTCACGAAGGAATTTCCCGCCGACTACCACCGAAAGCGCCTATTCAAGGAAGAGCCCAACGCACCTCTGCACGCGACACCGTTCGAAAAGCAGTCCGATGCGGCCCAGGTATCGGAACCGGAAAGGGCGCTACTCGAAGTGCTGAGCGATGTGGGCGTGCGCCAACCGTTGCAAGAAGCGCGGGAGCTCGCGCAGAGTACCTACACTCTCCGCGCCAATGTCCTGATGGAGCTTTTACGCTTGTGCGTGAGTATCAAAACCGTGCGTTTGTGCCTAAGTCTTGGTAAGGAACTCAGGTTACCGTGGTCGTCGAAACTCGATACAACCGAATTGCCGCTGGGTAGCGCGCGTCCCTGGGTGTCCCGTTCGTCCGATGGCTTGCTTGTTCTGAAGCGATGAATCGCGAGTACCTTGAGACCGCGCGTTTGCTGATCCAGGTAGCACCACTGGTGTTAGTTGGCGATCAATTAGGGCTCAAAGGTGGTACAGCGATCAATTTGTTTCTTCGGGACATGCCGCGATTGTCCGTCGATTTGGACTTGGTCTTTACCGATCACACTGTCGGACGGAAGGAAGCGATTGGCCGAGTCAGCGCCGCTGTCAGAGACGCGGCAGATCGATTGCGAGCACGACGATTCGAGGTTTATGTGCCGGAGGCCGGGAGTGACGGCGAGACGAAGCTGATAGTTCGAAGTGGCACTGCAGAAGTGAAGGTCGAGATCAACACGGTTATGCGCGGTACGATTTATCGCGTGCGTCGCGCCAACCTGACGCCCTTGGCCCGCGATACCTTGCTCGCCGACATTGAGATTCCAGTTCTCGCATCCGAGGACGTGTACGGAGGAAAGCTTGTTGCTGCTCTGGATCGGCAACACCCCCGCGATCTCTTCGACGTCATGGAACTTTTCAAGCATGAGGGGATTACGCCCGGCATTCGGCGGGCTTTCGTCGTCTATCTTGCAAGTCACAACCGCCCGATTCATGAGGTTCTCTTTCCGGAGTTGCGTGATCTTGAAATGGACTACGAGCGGAATTTCCAGGGAATGACCTTGCAACCGATTGAGCTTGCCGTGCTTCTCGAAACTCGCGATCGAATGATTGAGGAGTTGCACGCTGGTCTTGACGCGGACGAACGCCGCTTCTTGCTATCTCTGGTGAAGGCGGAGCCCGAATGGGAGTTGTTGGGCATTCCGCACGTGAGTGAACTCCCGGCCGTCCGCTGGAAGCTTCAGAACCTAGCGCGACTTCAACGCGAGCGGGCCGAGCAATTCGAGCTGCAGTACACTACGCTCGCCGGTCGGCTACACCAGCAGGTCCACCGGTGACTGAGCACGCCGGACCACTTGCCTCATGACGTCGTGACGCATGCCGATGTCTGATCAGGAATTACTCGCCAAGCTCCAAGCCGAGAACGCCAGGCTAATCTCGCTGCTCGAAGCCCGCGGAATAGAATGGCGCCCGCCAGCGTCGTTGGCACCAACATCTGAACCGTCCAAGCTATCTACTGGCGACAAGGTCGCGCTGTTTCGCCACCTATTTCGCGGGCGAACGGATGTCTACCCAGTCCGCTGGGAGAGCAAGACTACCGGCAAGT
>Ga0164296_1005561_pt1 | contig 10978 bp, 9 predicted proteins | sample GEODES057metaG_FD_113533 | JGI IMG/M metagenome (GOLD analysis project Ga0164296, IMG submission 113533) | Dystrophic lake water microbial communities from Trout Bog Lake, Wisconsin, USA - GEODES057 metaG | ecosystem: Environmental > Aquatic > Freshwater > Lake | place: USA: Trout Bog Lake... | reverse complement strand
GGCTCGTAAGAGTGGTGAGCCTTTGGCTCCATACCCTTATGTGCAGAAGAAAGTGGGTGCATGTTGGAACCAGAAGCTGCACCACCGGACTTGCGTGGCTTGCGGCCAGCGTGGTGATGAGCGTGGTGACCTTCATGGTGACCTACGTGGTGCTTGGCCATTCCGCCGCGCTTACGCTGCTTCGCTTCCTTAGCAACGTTCGAGTCTTTGCCTTCGTAGATATCCTTAGGCGACTCGTCGTGATCCCAATCGCCTACCATTGGCGATTCGACCTTACCACCCTTCTTGTGCTCTGCACGAGGGTGTTTGTGATGTACACCAGCGTGCATAACGCCGTGGTGATGTCCTTTGTGACCCTTCATGGTTCACTCCTTAGAAGTTGTAGTACTGGGTTAAGCCATAAAGACCCGTGGTGTACGGAGCATTATAGGCCTGCGGGGACTGACGAACGATCAGCTTGTTAGCGCCGCTGCTTGAGGTAGCGGCGAAGGTTCCACGAACGTCTGCCGTCGTTGCCGATGGCGTAGTACGGTCAGCAGGAAGGTAGTTGGTGGCAGCAGTGATCAACGTGGTAGCAACCAACGAAGTTGCACTGTTGACAATGATGTCGCCGAACGTATCCGAACGCAGTGGAAGACCAAACACGTCAGCAGTACCGACCGAATAGGCGTGGGTCGTATCAGCCGTGCCGCCCGAAAGCACCACAGACTTGATATACTTGAACGCCTTCCTGCCAGTTGCAGCCGAACCTGCAGAGATCGTAATGGCTTCCGACATTGGATATCCGTAGATATCGTAGCCGTTAACCGTTGCGGTCGTGTAGGTTGCACCTGATGCCGCCGTAACGCTTACAGCACGACCAAGAAGAGCAGATGGGTTCCAATTGCCCATGCTTAACGTCTGTGCATTGTTAGGAACAATGCATTGCGATGGCGTCTGGTAGACCAAAGTGATCGTACCAGAAGTTACCGTCAGGTTGCTGTTTGTCTGATATGTACCCGTGGTTCCTTGCGAAACCGTCGAATACGTACCAGTGGTCGTGAGCTGCGAGACGATCTGAGTTCCGGCAACAGTTCCTTGCGAAACCGTACCAGAAGCCGTCAAAATCACCATACCGGGGCCAATTGGCATCTGGTTGGAAGAAGTTGTGATCGTCAACACGCCGTTCGTAACAGAGCCAGTGACCGATGCATAAGCATCGAGCGCCAGAACTGAGTCAGTTGCGCCCGTATCCGCACGGGTAAATACCGTGGAATAATAGACGCCCGTCGTCGAGGAGTTGGTGGTAACCAGAGAGAGCGTTGCACTTGTCGGGTTGGCAGAGGCGACAATTGCCGCCGCTGCCGCCGTGTAAGGCACCGCACTCAAGGTCGTGATGTTGTCGAACCCAAGCCAACCAAAATCAATGGCCGCCTGTGCTTCACCCGGAAGATAGGTGTAAGGCAAGCGGGGGTCGAGGAAGCCTGCCCCTGCATAAAACAGGGACGAGCCACCAATATCAGGGTTGTAATCAGCACTTGTGGCAGCTTGGCCAAAAGCGATGAGAGGACCAGTGAATGCGTCTACAGCCATAGTAACTTCTCCTTACGAAGTTGGGAACGAACCGTAGATCGAACGCCAGTTGTAGTAACCGAACGAATAACGCTCATAGCCCTTAACAAGAAGGTTGTCAGTCACGAAGTCGACTTGCATGTCCGTTTCGAACTTTACACGTTCCATGTAGGCAAGGCCGTCGATGTTCGTGAGCAAGAACCAAGCGTAAGATGAAGTCAAGAAGTCGTTAACAAGATAGCCTTCTGGCAAGCCGCCTGCCGTTGTCATAATCGCATTCACGTCGTTATCTGCAGTACCGGGGCGCAGTTCCGTCTTCAAAAGACGAATAGCAACTGGCTCAAGTGCTGGTGGGATAATCAACTTACGACCACGAGCGAACACCTTCAAGTTGGCTTGGTCGCGGAAGTTTGTGCGGATCGCGATCATTGCGTTCAACAAGGTGGCTTCGTTGAGGTCAACCTGAGTGGTAGGCGTGTTGGCAACCGAACCACCGTCGATAGGATGCGCCGTCGAGCAGAGTGCTACGCCGTCACCGCCAACTGCAGCGTTATAGGTCTGTGCCGTGTTAAGGATGTTTGCGCCGTAGATTTCCTTGGTCTGCTGGAACGATTCCACCAAGCCGAGGTTTGAAGGCGTAAACTGGGTCTTGTAGAGGTTGTCGTCGATCGCCTTACGGGTGATCGCGTAACCGAGAGCAATTTCGGTGTGCTCTTGGTTGTATACGAAACGCTCACCTGCACCCGAATCGAACGACGTCTGACCACCTTCGGTCTTCAGCTGGGCCAATCCGAGGTAGCGCATTTCTGCGGTACGTTCGAGGGCCATTTTCGAATCGTGCTTGGTGAAGATTTTATCGTACTGAGATGGGATCATCTCGTACTTGCCTTCTACGCCGCGGAGGCCGGGGAGGAGAAGGTCTTTGATCTGACTAAGATTAACAGCCATGACACTCTACTCCTTAGCTGATGCCAGTTACGGCAGAGTTCGAACGCCAGACTTCGTTATTGAAGCCAACGATCAAGTTGCAGTACTGCGTGGTCTGGTCGCCGCCGTTGCCGAGGCCAACAGCGTAATCAACGACGATAAAAGGTGACGTGTTGGTCGTTGCGGTAGCATTGACATAGGCCGTCGAACGACCCGTTGCATTGTTACCACCGTTCGAGTTGCCAGAGGTCGCGCCAGTCGTAGAGTATGCGAACGTGACGAGCTGACCTTGAACGCCAGACGTCTGCGAGGTAGCCGTACCCGTGACAGGGAAGCCTGAACCGGAGGACTGAACAACGAAACGTGCGTTTGGATCATCGATGACATAAGCTTCGACGTCGCCAGTTGCGTCCGAGCCGGGCCAATAAGAAGACCAGACAACGCGCTTCTGAGACGTGGAAAGATACTTGCAACCAACGAAAATACCTGCGAGCTGAACCGTGCCACCTGCAGTTGCCTGCGTGATGTAGCCAGTTGCGGTCGAAGTTACTGGTTGTACTGGGTCACCCGTAAAGATCGGGGTTGTATTGCTAGATGCAATACGGCGAGTGGACTGAGCGAACGTAGGAGCGCCGCCTGCACCACCCTGAAACTGTAGAAAGCCGCTGGGCGCAAACGTATTGGCCATGACGGGTTCTCCTTTCAGAGAGTTCCATCATCGCACACCGGGGCGACTAAGAAACGGACATTGTTCAAATCTCCCACGCCGGGGGGAGAACGAGGCATGCAATATTGCATACTTTTTTAAAAAAGAAAAGGGGGGTAAAAACCCCCCTCGTCTCACTGCTCTGGAACGTACAGATTGTGGTCTTTATTGACCTTCATGCGGGCATTTGCGTCCTCGCGGTTCATCAAACCGCCGCGGCCCTTTGGATCAAGTTGGCCTTCTTTGGTCTTGACCTGATTGCGGGCATTTTGCAGATCGCGGGCCTTACGGTCCTGCGTAATTTCCAAAGGACGCTCGCAAAGTAGCATGCCTTCACGCTCAATTGCGCCAGAATAGCCTTTTGGCATCATTTCAGGGTGGCGCTTGGCCTCGACCGTTTCCCAGCCGCCCATCGAGATGCGGTTATAGTGGGAAGGGTCTTCCCAGCCATTGACCGACTTCATTTTCCACTCATACGACCAGCCGGGTGGTGGCGTTGGGGTGGCAAATTTGTCAACACCTTCGTCAAGGTTGGCGTTGTTGTGGTTGCGGAGTTCCGCAAGACGCCTAGCGAGGCGCTCGTCGTTAGTTGGCTCTTCTGGGCGAAGTGATTCGCGTACATCTGGTCTATTCGTCTTCATAATAATCTCCATTAACCTGCAAGTTTACCGGCCTTAACCAAGGCCATTTTGTTTTCGGCGTACTCTTTTGGTGTCATACCCATGTCTCGGGCAGCTTCCTGCTCGGCGCGGGTAAGAGTTACAACGTTTGGACGTCCGCCCGTGCCCGTACCAGAACGTGATACTGGGGCCGCGGGTGGTGCAGCAGCCCTACGGCCGGCTGTCGATGTTGACGCTTCTGACAAAGCCGCCTCCTGTTGCTGTACTGGCTTTCTGACATTCAGACGGTTTTCGACATACGAAAAGTACTCGTCGCTATCAGCTACAAGGCCATCGTCGATTGCGTCTTCGTGTGCGCGGCGCAATTTTCGGTTCATTACCGGATCATGCACGGCTTCAGGGTGCGCCCTAATCCATTCGGCCGACCGTGGCGTCAATTGGGACGCCAATGCCTCGACAGGATCAGCTGCAGACCGTTTTACCGTTGCTTCATACTGCTGTTTGCCTTTTTGAACTTCATCCAATTGGCGATCGGTCTTATTAAGCGACATCATAATGTCAGCTTGGGCGTCAGCATCGCCCATAGCCACAGCATCGCGGAGATTCTGTTTTAAAATCTCTTGATTGCGTTTCAAAGTGTCAATCGCGCTGTCGATCATCTTCATATTACTGTCTGCGGCGTCGTTTTTATATGCCGAAGCCTGCTCGTAAGCTTCCTTGGCGCGCCTTTCGGCCGCTTCACGGGCTCGACGCTCGTCTTCAAGCTGCGCTTTTAGCGCATCAATGCCAGCTTCTACCGTAAGTTGGGGTTTTTCCTCAACTTTTGGCTCTTCTGGCGCCTCAACAATCTCAATCTCGTCTTCTTGAGGCTCTAATTCTAATTGAATTTGATCTTCTGACATTTTTTATCCTTTACCAAACCAAATCCGGGCTTTGAATGCGGCCCCGAATGTTCATATCGTCAAGGATGCGGCATGGTTGGTCGTTGATCGAGACAGACCAGCCATCAGATGGCCGGAATACAACCCAATCTCCCACCTTTACGTCAACATCCTTGAACCATTTGCCTGTTTCGTCCTTAAATGCGGACGGGCCCATCTTTAAAACTAGGCCAACCTTGCCCTGATACTTATCCTCGTCGACGTATTTGTCGGTGAGAATAATGCCGGACTTGGTTTTGTTGGGGCGGATATAAATACCCACCAATACTTGGAGGTTAAAAATTTCAACGTCCTTGAGATCGCCAACGGTGTTTAAGATTTCAACCTTTGGGTCGATCGCGTGTTCCATTTTCATTGGAGGCATTGTGATTATCCTTGCTTATTCATGTTGTCGTTAGCCTCATCAATAAGCTCAAGCGCGAACGCTAGGCCCTGAATCATGCCAACTTGGCGCTTGTACTCGTCAAAAGTCATTGCTGACCCGTGAGCGATATTGTCGCGCGCATTCTGATAAGCTTGGGAAATCAACTTCTTTAGCTCGTTTTCGAATTTATCTTTAGTCATTTTGCCCTCTTTAACCCCTTGTATTTGTGGCCAGACCGGACGCTCCAAGGGGCTGGAAAAGCGTCCGGTCTTCCTCTCACTCAGGCGGGAAACCCGCCTAAGGAAACTTATTTGCGCTTAGATGGTTTGAGACCATAAGCGTCAATCTTCTCGAGACGAGCATTGGCACCGCCTGCTCCCGTGTCGATTGGATAGCCCGTGCGGCCGCCCGATTTACGCTGCATCGGCATGCCCTGTGGAGGCATTGGAGGCATTGGAGGCATACCGCCCTGCGGAGGCATTCCCGGCTGCGGAGCTGGAGGCAGGCGCTGTGGGTTTACAGGTGCATTTGGCATCTGGCCCATACCCATAGGCTGTGGCTGCATCTGCTTACGACCGCCCATATCAATGATAATGGTCGTATTGCCCTTCGTGCGGCCGCCCTTATTGCGTTCCGTACGACCGCCACGAGCGTCAGCTAAACGGCTCATGTCGCCATTCCACGGGTCATTCCCGCCGGGATTGCTCGTGCCAAGCTCGTCTGTCCAATCGTGTGATTGATTGTAGCGTGGCTTTGCATTCACATCGGGCACATCACGGCTAAAGTTAATTGCCGATTCACCCTGACCGCCAAAACGAGGACCAAATAGACCATGCTGCGTGGTCATTTGTGGCTGACGACCCATCATGCCGCGTTGTTGTGCAGCAGACATACCGCTAGGCTGGCTGGCCAGATCGGCGCGTTGCTGCGGGTCCATCATGGAAAGATCAGACGGACCAGTTGCCATACGCGACGGAGCAGGAGCGGCAGCCTTACGTGCGCCTGCACCATAACCTGCGCCGGGCATACCACCCATACGAGTAGGGGCGTTGCCTTGAGCTGCCATGGCTGCTGCACGATCTGCGGGTTTCATCGCAGCAATTTGATCAGGCGTTGCTTTATCAAGGTTGCTCCAGCCCGTCAGAAAGTTGTAGTCGGCAATTTGTGGCGCTGGCGTATCGTCGTACATGGTATTGTGGAAACCGCCACCACCGGCTTTGGCTTTGCGCCCACCAACTGCACCCGGCACCTTAGTTTTGCTGTCACCAGAAAAAATACCGCCGCCAGAATACTTCATCGCACGACCGCCGCCGCACATTTTGCAAGTGCAGTCCTCGTGATGCATGGCCTTGCCACCCTTGGCCTTGAAAGCCGTCGGCTTGATCATCTTCTTGATCAATTGGCGATCGGCCTTTTCGTCAGGATGCTTGATCTTGCCGCCGCTTTTACGCTCTGGATAGTCAGGCGAAGCCGTTGGGTTGCCCTTCATTGAGCCGTACTTGGCAAGATTGGAAACAGATTGTGCGTCAGAATCGCTAACAGGCGTTCCCGTATAGTTTGGGTCGCGCGTGGTTGAACGGTAATCACTTTCAACGCCAGTTGATTTGCCGCCCCATTTTTTGTGGACCTTGCCGCCCTTTTTCATCATGCCAGAAGCTTTGGCCATTGAGCGGTCTTGAATTGACAGTGGGTTGTCGCCAACCATTCCGCCGCCGAGCTTATGAACCTTGCCGCCCTTCTTGAACGCGCCTTCATGCTTGGTGCCTTCACGGACTTCGTTTGCCGTGCGGACGTCGCGGTTAATTAGGCTGTCAGGCGTTAATTTATCGGTACGACCACCGGCCTTACGAGGCACGCGGCCAGCATGCTTGACGGAATCCTTACCTTCATGCTTGCCAACAACCTTGCCACCCTTCTTGTAAAGACGCTTTACAAGCGGACGTGCGCCGGTTTTAACGCCAGCGTTTTCGGCTGCGTCAGGGGTCCAAGTTGAACTGTCGACCTTGGTGTGTGGGTCGTTCATTGTAAGGCGCTTGGCCTTAGACCGCCCACGGTCGTCTTTCTTGTATTCTTCCATAGTACGTACTCCAGAGTTGTTAGCGGCGTCCCGCTTTGTTGCCAAAAAGGGGATGGTTTGACGCGGGCAACTGCGCACCAAATTTCGTGAGAACATGATCTACAATTTGTGAACTATGAACTCCGCCACCCCTTTTGTATGGCGCATCTACCCATTGATAAGTTCCATCTGGCATTAGCTTTTGTATCTTTTGTGTCTTGCCGCTCCGATCAAACGGACCCGGCTGGGCATTCGCCCGCATAGTTTGAATATCACCTATAGCTTTGTTGTATGCGTCTGTTTCATTGTGTCCTTGACCAATATATCCATTATAAAATTTATCGAATTGCTGTTGGGTGCTTAACCCAAACAGGCCAGCAATTCCCTCTGCGATGCCCGGTCCTTGCAGGTCGCGCAAAGGAATTGGTGGTGTTGGGACATTGCCTGCCGTTGGCATAGGTTGGGTAGGTGCAGCCGATGGTGCGGTTGTTTGTGGTTGCGTCGGCGTTACCGTGGGAACAGATGGAAATACTGGTTGCACTGCCGCAATAGATTGAGCAGGCGTACCTGCTACCCCCGTTTGATCGTATGATCCGGTGTATGTTCCTGTTGGTGTTTGAAATTCTGCAGGCGTTTGGAACGGGTTTTGATAATCAATTTTATTACCCAAAGGCTCGTAGTGTTGTGGCTGTGGTTGCCCCTGCATCGCAGCAATACCTGTTTGTGCGGCTTTTACAAACGCATCGGCAGGGGCTTTGATTTGTTCAATTGTTGGCGTAGAGGGCGTTGCCGTGGGTGCTTCCGGCGTTGACGGCTGAATGGCTGCAAGAAGCGATTCGGAAGGTGTACCCGTAGCAGAACGTAATGGTTCAAAGGCGCCGTTAGGCATTGGCGGAGTGTTAAAACTGGTGGTTACGCCCGTTGGCGCCCCAAACGCCATATCCATTTTTTCTGCAGCGGCTTCTGCGGCGTTTGCCTGAGCAGTATCTTGTGGAGTTCCTTGGCCACGCATTAAACCCGCAGGAGCAATATCGGCTTTACCGCTACCCAATACAGCGTTTAACGTTTCATTTGGCCCAACAAAGGACCTAGCCAACTGAGGTGGGTTATCTTTTGCTTCTGCAGATGGAATGAAAAAATTACCAATAGTACTTGCGGCGTCCGACACCCCTTTTCCAAAATTATTTTCTGACCCGCCGCTGTTATCTTCTCTGGTTTCCCCGCGGGTTTCAGGTGTGCTTGTTTGCCGTTCCGCATCTGCTCTAGCCATGCTTGGGGTATCCCCCATACGGATTTCTCCACCCTCATCGAACGCATCACGCGCATGCCAGATTGAGCCTTCGACCTTGCCGCCTTTTTTGTAGGCCGTGCGACCGCCTCGTCGGAAACCGCCTACCGGCCCTGATGGCGGTGTTGGTGGCTCGATGTGTGCGTTGCGGACTGCTTGTTCGACTTTTGGGTCTGTTTTGAGGCCGTGCTTTTGTGCGAACGCGCCGTCAACCGCTTCGACCCGTGGGGCGAGTACAGTTGATACGTAGTTGAGAACATCGGGTCGTCCGGCGGAACGGAGCCTGCGTATGTAGTCTTCGCCATTTGGATTTACCTTCCAATCATTTCCAACAAGATTACCATCTGATCCAAAGGTACGCCACGTTGCCGAGTGCGTATCTGGGATAGCTTTAGATACTACACTATCCACAGCCTGATGGAAGAGCCTTTGATCACCTTGTTGATCAGAAAAATTTAACATCCTCACAGTGCGAGGATTTACAGGAATCATTCCTGTTCCGGGAGCGTGTTGGTCAATTTGTTTGCCAAGATGCTCAATATGTTCTGGCGTAAGCTCGTTATCGAACGAATACTCCATGCCATTAGCTTCGGTTACCTTTGGATTATAAAATGGGCGGTGATATCCAACGCCATCTTGCTTATGCAAAAGCCCTTTAGCCGCTGCATAAACTTCCATAAGGTCTTTAGATGGTTCATCAATAGCAGGATTTTGACCCGCGCCCTTAATACGGGTTGATCCTACCTGCAAATGCGTTACAGGATTGGTTTTGCCTTCCCAATATCCGTGAGCATCGACCGATCCCGGCGACATAATGCCTAAATATTTGGCCAACAAATCATTTCCATGGTCGTCTTGCAACGCATGTGAAATTCTGCCGTGATATTCAGCTTTTGCTTCAGGCGAAAGGTCTTCAATGCCATTCAAATGCGCGATTTGTTTGCTTGGCGCGGACTCCCATGACACATTTGCAAGGTTTTGGTCCAAGAAATGCGAGAAATCTTTGGCATTATCGACAATTTGCTGACGTGTGAGCGGGTGGCCAAGGGCCATATTGCGGTGCAATTCGGCAAAATTATCTTCATGGCCATCATGAACCTGAAAAATAGGTTTACCTTTGTCGCCGGAAACCATGGAAGCGATCCCATGCGCCACGGCTGCTTTTTTAGCATCGTTTGCAGTGGCTTCCATGCGTGTTTTGATAGCCGTCCAGATAGCAGCTTGCACTTGATGTGGGCGCCAACCTAATTGATCGGCCAATTTATGGGTCAATTGCTCCATAAAATCATATTTGCCGCCCGATCCGATGGCCACATCTGGAAAACCAAACGCATGCGCCATCCAAAGGTCTTGCGTAGACCCTTGTAGACGTTTTGGATCAATGTGAACCATAAGATTATTCCAAAAATTGTTGGTCTTTCGACCTTCAAATGGAATACCCTCGTTCATTAACAGATGAGCTTTAAGATCACGATCCGCCGTAGCAATATTTTCGTAGCTGCCGGGCTTATGACGAGCGATCAAATAACGCTTTCCGCTATCGTCAAGCGGAACACGAGTAATACCGGCTTTGCCGCCACCCAATGATTGAGCATATTTGTTGGCTTCAGCAATTGTATTGAACGTGCGATCCCGATCAATGATGTCACCATTCCATAATTGGTGCCCAGACATCGCGCGATTGTATGCTTTGATGGCGTTGCTGGTATTAATCGGAACCGTTGTTTGTGGGCTATAAATAGCAATAAGTTGCGCGAATTTATCTGCAGCGTCTTTATTGCCACCGAAATATTGTAAAATGCGCTTAGATGAATTTTCATACCATTTGCGGCCGGGCTGGCCTTCTTTAGCAAGGCCGAGAAGGTCGTTGTACATTGTACGTACAGCTTCTTGATGCGGCGCATTTTGGTATCTACCAATTGTCCGGCCAACTCGAGTACCGCGAACTTCGCCAAGTTGCTCCCCCAACGCGTTCATTTCTTCTTCGGTCGGCATTACTTTTCCGCGGGTGGCGTAACCATCGACAGGTTTTACTTCTTTAGCAATGCGGATCGCGTCATTCATGGTTTGACACTCGTGATGGCTGGGATGACGTTGCCGAGGAGATTGCGGACGACTTGCTCGCTCTCTGGGTGGACCGCGATGTTCTGCGCGAGGTCAACCATCTGGATGCGTTCTTTCGCAAGCATGTCTTCCCGTTTGATCTGACCATCAAACTGGTCGCGCTTCATGTCTGCGCCAAGGGCTGCCGCCTTCAGCTTGCTGTCCATAAGCTTTGCGTCGGCGAGCTTTTCCTTAATGATTAGCTCGATGCCGTCGACTTGCTTTTCGTGATCGGATGGACCGGAAACAACGCCACCCTGCTGCATTTTTGCCATATCAAGTTGTATCTTGGCCTGATCAAGACCAAGCTTGCCTTGTGCCAGCTTTGCCTTCGTATCGCTGTCCTGCTTCTTAATCTGCAGCTCGGCCATCTTCTGCTGCATCTCTGGCGGAGGCGTACCCTGCGACGAGGCAGGGATCAT
>Ga0164296_1005560_pt1 | contig 10978 bp, 10 predicted proteins | sample GEODES057metaG_FD_113533 | JGI IMG/M metagenome (GOLD analysis project Ga0164296, IMG submission 113533) | Dystrophic lake water microbial communities from Trout Bog Lake, Wisconsin, USA - GEODES057 metaG | ecosystem: Environmental > Aquatic > Freshwater > Lake | place: USA: Trout Bog Lake... | reverse complement strand
CCTTCATTGTCCTTTACATAATTGGTTTTGCTGGTCACAGCCGCGCCGCTTATCGTTAAACTCTTTAGTTGTGGAAGCATTGAACCAGAAACAGATCTGCCTTTAATTTCAAAAGCAACATAGCCAGTGTCGCGTATATTCCATTCTCCAACCAAAAGGCTATTCTCTGTTTTTTCAGCGGTTATGATCACTTGTTCAGCACCATCAACTGATACTGAAAAACCACTATTTGGTGCTGGCTTGGCCAGGTTTAAATACAATTTGATGTTTCCAGTTTGGCCAAATCGCACGAAAAGCTTGAACGAAGCATTTTTATCGCTCCAATCTGTTATACCATCATCCGTTATTTTTCCGCCCAGCGTATCCTTATCTATTCGCCAGGCATTGCCACCCAGCGGAACACTGATCGAACCGTCAATAGCATTATTGCCCATATTTTGGGCTTTTCCGAGCGTAAATAACACCACGCACAAAGCTGTAACAAGTAAAGTTTTCTTAAACATAATTAGTTTTCCAATTGGTAATGTTGCCAGGTAGTTTGTATTATTTGCTCGAGGATTTCCCGGTTTTCTTCTAATTTTTTAACCAGCGCCAGTTGTGCTCTGCAGCGTTGCAGGTTATGGCCTTTTGAGTGGATCTTAAAATATATATCACCGTCGAGGTAATCGGTCAGAAAACGAATTGCTTGTATATAAGGAAGCAACAAAACACCTTTGATCAGCGAATCGATCTCGCTTTTTTCAAGAAAACGAACACTTTCCTGCAAATAGCCCCTGGTATAGGCTTCAAACAAATTCAAATTAAGTCCGATCGCACTCAGATCAGCCTCGTCCTCTTCGGCAGTATTGATGATCGTACGGATAGAGTCGCCAAAGTCGTAGGCTACATAACCCGGCATTACGGTGTCCAGATCGATCACGCATTGGGCCCGGTCGTTACTGTCGAGCAGCACATTGTTAAATTTTGTATCGTTATGTACGATCCGCAGGGGTAGGGTTTTGTTTTTTCCCGATTCCAATATCTCAAACATACTATTGGCCCGCAGCCTGATGAATTCAATTTCCGGTAAAACTTCCTGAAGGCGTCCTGCTTTATTGCTTTCGATGGCTTTATCAAGATTATTCAAACGAAACTCAATGTTATGAAAATTAGGTATCGTATCCTTGATCAGATCAGTGTCCAGATCAGCCAATTCGGCCTGGAATTTGCCGAAAGCCTTACCGCCTTCAAATGCCTGTTGTTCGGTACTTACCAAGTCATAGGCTCTGGTGTTTTTAAGGAAGTAAAGCATCCGCCAGTAGTTGCCGCTCACATCCAGATAATAAGATTGGTTGTTACGGGTTTCTATGATTGTCAAAACCTCCTTTTCGATGGCTGATTGGGGCAGGTGCGCCAGTTTTTTTTGCAAGTGCCTGGTCACATTAACCAGGTTATTCATCAATAAGGGCACATTTTTAAAAACGTGATGGTTGATACGTTGTAAAAGGTAATCATGCCCTTCCGGGTCAATGTTAACAATACGGTACGTATCATTGATATGACCCGAGCCAAATGGTTTTATACCAGCTATCCCGGCATCGATACGAAACTCGGATGCCAGATCTAATAATTGTTGCTCAGTTTGTATAGTAAAATCCATTAATGGGGCCTAATATCGGCATATCGGCTGTTTATTTTTAGTATTGTCAAAAAAATAATGCGTCCTTATTTCCCAGAAATAACAAGCCCCGGGAGTCTGCTTCCGACAATTATCCACATTCAATTACTTACCAACAGCCTGCAAATTAAATATTAGCGCAAAACAAGCTTAATATAGCGACGGTACTTTTGCCCCCATAGTGATTTAGCCATGAGAAAAATTGCAGGTCTTTTATTCATCTTGTTTTTTGCTTGCTCGGTTCGGGCACAGGATCGTAAAACCCAAAACATTGTTGTGGTAACGTTGGATGGATTTCGGTGGCAGGAACTTTTTCGGGGTGCTGACTCATCGCTTATCAATTCAAAATATACGGATACCAAAGCCGATATCCGTAAGAAATTTTGGGCACCAACCCCCGAAGAACGCCGAAAATTATTGATGCCCTTTTTTTGGTCGACATTAGCAACAAAAGGTCAATTGTATGGCGACAGGGATGAAGGTAATTATGACCAGGTAGCTAATCCTTATTTCTTTTCCTATCCGGGTTATAACGAAATATTTACCGGCTTTCCTGATGTCAGGGTCAATACCAACAGCCCGATACCCAATCCAAATACCAATGTTTTTGAATTCCTGAATAAACAGAAAGGGTTTGAAAACAAAGTTGCAGTTTTTGCCTCCTGGGAGGTATTTCCAGCAATTTTTAATACAAGCCGCTCGGGCTTAAAGGTAAACGCTGGTTATACTAATTTTGAAGACGGAAGGCCAGACGAAAGGATCAAATTTTTGAATGAGTTGCAGCACAAGGCACCGCATTACCTTGGTGATACCCGTATCGATTTTATGACCTATGAATTTGGTAAGGAGTATATGAAAGAATATAAGCCGCGTGTATTATACCTTGCCTTTGATGAGACTGACGATATGGCCCATGCAGGTAATTATAAAATGTACCTGAGCCAGGCACACCAGGAAGATGCCTATCTGCAGGAGTTGTGGCAATATTTGCAAAGTGATTCATTTTATAAAGACAAAACGACGCTGATCATTACCTGCGATCATGGCAGGGGTGATAGTTCGCCGGAAGCATGGCGAAATCATGGTCCGATGGTGAAGAATTCAGATCAAACCTGGATAGCTGTTATTGGCCCTGATACTCCAGTTGAAGGGATAATTAAAACTCATACTACAACCTATCATAAACAGTTGGCCCAAACTATGGCCAGGTTTCTTGGTTTCGATTTCAAAAAGAATGCCGATCATGAAGTTGCTGACGCGATCGAAACGACTATTGGCGCACAGCCGGTCTCTTTAGGAAAATAACACTATGAAATATTTATTCTTTCTGCTTTGTTTGGCTATTGGTACTGCCGAAGCTCAGGTAAACAAACCACCCGTACCGAGACATGCATTTACCGTTATCGCACATCGGGGCGATCATGTGATCTATCCTGAAAATACGCTGGCTGCCTATAACGAGGCGATAAAAAATGGAGTCGACTATGTCGAGATCGATCTTCGGACCACCAAAGATGGTAAGCTGGTAAGCATGCATGACGCAACAGTCGACAGGATGACCGACGGAAAAGGGAAGGTTAGCGACTTAACATTTGCCGAAATTGAAGCTTTGCAGGTTAAAAGCAAAGACAGTACCGATAAAGCGGTTTATCGCGTACCCACTTTTGAAGAGATATTGACGCTTTGCAAAGGAAAGATCTATATCTATATCGACTATAAGCAGGCTGATGTCGCGCAAACTTATAGTGTATTAAAAGCTTACGGTATGGAGAATCAGGTTTTGGTTTATATCAATTACCCTAAACAGTTTGTTGACTGGCGAAAGATCGACCCTGCTATGCCGCTTATGGTAAGCATGCCAGAAAACATTAAAGATGAAGCATCGCTAAAAGCCTTCGTCGACAAAGTAAAACCCGATATACTGGATGGTGGCTGGGATGAATATACCGCTCAACTGGTTGCTGTTGCAAAATCACTTAACCTGGTAGTTTGGCCGGATATACAAAGCAGAACTGAATCCGCAGATTGGAATGCTGCTTTGGCAAAAGGATTTAACGGCTTACAAACCGATCATCCGGCAGATCTGGTACGTTTTCTTACAGAAAAAGGCATAAGATAAAAGCATCAATTGCTGTTTATCGGTTCGTTGATGATCCGAAGGCGACCGCTTTTGATCAATTTTTTCTCAGTTGTGGAAAATGGGATCCGGCCACCGAAATCCTGTACCCAATAGCTGTATGACTGAGCAATACCTACCTCTTTAAATTCCCGGTTCATCAGGTTTTTGCAATGTTCGGGGCTTTTGATCCATTCGTCCATTACCTGAGCGATGGTAAAATTTCCTTTTGCAATATTTTCGCCCATGATATATCGTTTAAAGCCTTTGGTGCTATAACCTGCTTCAACTGCACGATCCATCGGACTTGATCCCCGTCTGCTTTTATGAGCAAAGTAATTATGAAGAAACATGTCGCCGGCATGCTGATTTGCTGCTGCGGCTAATTGATCGTTCCATATTAGCGGTGGTACAGGCGGCATATAAACCGCGCCACAGCGGCAGCCATCATGCCTCAATTTATTGATCCTCGTCAGAAATTCAGCTTTAAATTGCTCTTTGGCTTTTGCGTCATCAGCCGGTGATATAAATGATCCCAAAAGTGCAAGCGTAAGAATGCAGGAAAGTAAAAGTTTCATTGTGATGCTTAGTCCAAAAGGTTTAGGCTTTCAGTATTTAAAAATAGCAAATAAAATAAAGAAAATGGAAGGCTTTAGTACTTAGCGCTTTTTTTTCAACTGGGTCAGGCTAAATAAAGTGACAGCGATCAAAAGGACGAGAAGGACAGATATGCTAATGAACCAGTAGTTTTTGAGGATCCTGAAACGATTTGCGTTCTGTTGCTGGTCAAGAATACTTTTTTTTTAGCCGCAGCAAGTAATGCTTCTTTATGCATTTGGATAGCTAAAAGCTTTAATCTGGCTTTATTTAAGCTATCATCTATTTTTAGGTGCCGGTCAAAAGCAAGTGCCGATTTCAATGGTTCGTTCAATTTTGTATAAAGCCCGGCCAACTGTAATTGTACCAGCGATGATTGTGCAGGAAGGCAGTTTTTGGCTGATAAGGTTAAGGCTTCATTCAGGTCGCGTTTTGCAAGGCTATAATCGCCAATATCACTTTTGATATCTGCTAAGACCAGCAGCGAGTTAATGATCTGCAATACATCGTTTCTTTCTCTGGAAAGCGTATTTGATTGTAGTATAAACCATTTAGCCTGCGCAAATTTTCGCTGTTTATGATAAATGAATGCCAATTGATCAAAACAAAGTCGAAGGCCGGTACTATCGTTGTATTTTGAATAAAAATGCAAAGCCTTCATGGTATTATTTAAGGCCGATTCCAGGTAGTGATCATGTGTTTTTTTATCCCTGTTCGTATCGGCTTTAAGGTATTGCTGGGCGATGGTTGAATATATCTTTCCTTTAGACGAGTCGCTACTAAACTCAAGTTTCTTTTGCAGACTATCGACGCGGTATAAAGTTAGGTTTAGCTTTTGTTTTAAACTATCAGCTTTTTCAAAGGCAAAAGCGTTTGTGGCAAATAGCAGTGGTAATAAAATGAAAAATAATATCTGTTTTAGCATCAAAGGCATATCGGCAAGCTTGATACTGATTATAGGCAAAACTTATGCCTGCAATGCAAAAACAGTTTATTTTATAAGGAAAAGAGCATTTAAAGGCAATAAACGACCTTATTTAAATATTTCACAGCCCATAGTAAAAGTTTATTAAGGTGCAGAGCGGCTTCGATTTAGTACAAATAATTCCCCAAGACTTATTTTTCGATCAGTTGGACATACTGGTTGATCAGCATCCTGAATCCGCGCCATCTTGAATTAAGCAGGTTAAAAAGTGCTATGCCAGCGGTTGCGCATAGTATCCCTGCCAATACATCGAGAATATAGTGGTGACTGGTATAAACCGCACCGAACCAAATTCCCATGGTAACTATACCGAAAATAAAAGCTGCCCATTTCATCCTGTTTCTTACTGCATAATAAAAAACAACAATTGGATAGGCAGAATGCAGCGATGGCATGGCTGCGAAAACATTCGACCCCTTGGTGTAAATGCCTTTGAAAATAGGTGCATGTACGAGCCGGTCAAATCGAGCCAGGCCGGCAATACCTTCATGCATATTGGGATGGAATACAAAACCATATTCCTGTACATACCAGGGTGGGGCAGCCGGGAACGAGTAGTAGACGATAAAGCCCAGGATATTGAGTGTAACAAAGGAAATTAGAAAATAAAGGCACTCACGCCGATTTTTGGTAAAAAGATAAATACCAAACCCAAATGGCACAGGAATCCAGCAAAGGTAAAAGATGCCCGAAAGCATATCCAGTACCGAATTGCTATGTAATTTTAAATACTCGTTTGGCGTAAGTACCTGCCCATTAATATTTATGCCGAAAATATACTTCTCGAAATTGTATAGGTCGGCAATATGTACCGGGTTGTAATTATAATTGGGGAATGCCTTCATATAATCGAAGATGACCCAATACACCAGGAAAGTTAGGTATGCGAAAAGGAATTTTCGGGTGTTAGCGTTCAGATAAAAAAGAATATTGGCTGTTAACACCAATACCACCTGATCTCCCTGAAACCCTACCATAAAATAGGAAATCAGGAAATAGGCAATTGAAAGTAGCGAAATAACAATTACAGAACGGGGGTTGACAGAAATGCCAGGGGTGACATCATTACCCATTACTATTTTTTATTGAAATCTGATCGGAAAACCTTGTCCCATAATGGCGAACTTACACCGTAGCCTTTATCAGGATCCTGGTAATGATGCAACATATGGTGTTGTTTGATCTTTTTCCAGATGTTTCCCTTAAAGTTAAAATGATGAATGGCGTAGTGCGTCATGTCATAAAATAAATAGCCGATCATGAAGCCAGGGAAGAAAGCGTAAACATCGCCTTCAGGCAAAATATACTTGAATAAAAAGAAAAATCCGGTAGCAAGCGGAATGCTTACTGAAGGCGGCATTACCAGTCGTTTAGCATCACTGGGATAATCATGATGGACGCCATGAAATATGAAATGTAAGCGTTGCGCCCAGGGTTTATCAGGCGGTGCGTAATGAAATACAAAACGGTGCATTACATATTCAGTCAAGGTCCAAACGAATAAACCCAATAGAAAATATCCTATAAAGTTCAGGAAAGACATTTCAACATTAAATAACGACCAGTACGCGCAAAACAGAATTACTGGTAAAAAGATAATAACAGGTACTAGATAATGCACCTTTGAAAGCACTTCAAAAAAGTCGCTTTTAAACATTCTCACAGAACTCTGTGAATTGGAAACATAATTCTTTTTCATTAAATCAGGGTTTAAAACGTTCAACCATTTCTCTGCCTGTGCCAGGATCAGTACCTTTTATTTCGACATACACGATATTAGGTATCCAGAATGAACCCCCGTCAACCAACACAAAAATACTTTTGAGAATCGCTTGTTTGTGCGAAATAAATGCAAATATATGATATTTCCCGTCAGTTCCTTTCAATAATGTCATCGGAAATTTTTTATAGGAGACGAACCTGATATCATATCCCCCGTTTCCCAGGGCTCTAAAATTTAAACCGTAGGCAAATTTTCGCTGGATGAAATTCAGGTCTTCTTTTTGTCCTCGCTCATTGTATTTTATCCAGTAGACCTTAACCGGCTCGTCGGCATCAAGTATTCCTTTGCCGTCGATGTTCAAATCATATACTATGGTGTTCGAATTAGGGGTACGCTGCACGTAAAAAAGGCGTTCGGCGCTTGCAGGCGGTTTAGGATAATTGATCGGTGTTTTCAACGAATCAACTGAAATACTGTTTGCAAAGGTATTTTCAGATCCGGCAAAGAATAAAAAACTTAGTATAAAAAGAAAAAATGATCGCATTTAGAAAAAAAGGTATTTATTTATTTTGTTGTTCAAGTGCCTTTTTTGCGTTAGTCAAACGTCTGAAGGCAGTTACGTTAGTTAATATGGCAAGTATGAAAATTGGTATAGTAAATATTGACATCGTTTCGAATACATGATATTTGATACCGGGTACGAAAAGCTTGTAGTCGCCGCCAATATAACGTGATATAATCCCACATAACAATGCGAATACGCCTATGGTCACTACTCTTTCAGGTCGCTGCATCAAGCCGCCTTTGATATCTACTCCCAGCCCCTCGGCCCTTGCTCTTACATAACTTACCATCATCGAGCCGATCAAAGCCACGAACGCAAAAATCGAGCTCAGAAAATAATGGTGGGCAACAAGGTAGTAGCAAATTCCCAAAAACATCACCAGTTCACTGTATCGGTCCAGCACTGAATCATATAATGCGCCAAATGTTGATTTCATATTACCCAATCTGGCAACCTGCCCATCAAGCATATCAAATAGCCCTGCAAACAAGATCAAACCGCCTGCCCAACCCACATATGAAAGATCGCCACGGTTTCCTTCTTCCGCTCCAACGATAAAAATTACGGCGACACCAAGGTTAAGAACAAACCCGATAGTTGTTACGGCATTTGGCGTAAGCCCCAATTTGATCAATACCCTAACCAGTGGGTCGATCACCTTGTAGATGCCCAATTGAAGATTTGTTCTTATAGAGGGTTGATTCGCCATCTTTTTATCAATTATTAGAAGGTAAACAATACGTGGGTTCTGATGCCCCATTTTGCTACCTCAGGGTCGTTTAAGTAAGTAAATCGCCTAACCAGGTCAACTCTAACAAATTTAAAAATGTTTTCGATGCCGACGCTACCTTCAATATACGGCGTTTTCCCCATGATATACGAAATAGGCTGTCCCGAACCATCAATAGGTAACTGGTAAAGTGAAGGGTGAATTGCAGGGTTATTCTCGTCACGCAAGCCACCCCATAATGATTTAAATGAAAATGTTTCTCGCCACTTCAGCTTCTTAAATAATGGAATTTTGTTAAAGAAAAATCCATTAAAGTGATAATCAAGTGTCGCACTTGCCGAATGATCATTTACAAATTCCAGAAAATTCATCAGGTTATAGGAGTAAATATCGTAGGCATAGGTTTGGTTTGCACGCGGAATAGATAGCAATGGCCAGGGTATTTGACCAAATACCTGGATGCCTTCACCAAGGAAATCGCCATAGCCCAATTGCGATAGATAAAAACGCTTGGCAATTGAAAGATGCAGGTTCTGAAAATTATATTCACCTCCCAAAAAGTCTTTGAAGCCCCTGGCATAATCGAGTGTAAAGATTGGGTATTTGTTAGGAATATCAACACGGTATATTTTACCCTGATAGAATTGTTCATTGGGCGCATAACGCAGTTCCGCTGTAATTTGGGTACTGGTTAAATTGGGTATCGTGTTTGAAAGCCCGTTTATTTGGTTGCTAAAATACAAGGAACCGGCGGGTGCCTGCGTCCATTTACGAAAACCTATACTGTAAGAAAAATGATTCTCGAATTCGTGCACATAGTCAAATTTCAGGAAATCGTTATAAAGATATTTATCATTATTACCGCGTTTGAATGATAACAAGAAGTTGTCTTCTTCTACGAATTGCAGGTTTAGGCCTGGGATCTGTGTGTCTTTTTGATAGCTTATCCGCAAATAATTTTGAGGGAAGCGATAAATAGATTTGTTATTCAAGGAATAAGTGGCGCTCAGGAAATATTTCCAACGCTCATCTTTGAACCCATAGGCGGCATAGGTTTCAAAATAATAGCGGTTACTCAGTTCAGGCGTAGTTCGTCCGCCAAGTCTAAGTTTAAAGCCTTCTACCGGGTTAAAGCTATAAAATGCATTTGCAGGTCCCATTTCAAACGGACCAAACGATTTGTAACCGGCAAGCAGCAGAGTGACTATCTCCATGGTCCTGCGGTACGATGGGATGGTCTTTAAAGTATCAATATTATGGTAAACTTTTGATTCAGCTTTCGTTAAAGTATCCAAACGGTTATGGCTCCAATATTCGTCAGGGCGGGAAGCGGCTTCCACTAATTCAACTTTCGATGGGCCATTGTACACCGAGTCAGGAAGGGTTTTATTTACCAGGTAATCGCCATAGGTTATCGTTCTGATACCAAGCAAGCCACCGCTACCGCTTTTGTTGAAGCTAAAATCTACTATTGTACTGCTTTTACTTAGGTGGTATCTTTTATCAGGATTTTGTTCAAATTCCTGGTCGACATGCAAAGATTTAACGAAGTTGAGGTTAATATTTCTATTTACCGTGAGCGACGCTTTTTGAACCGCGTAATTTCCGTCGAGTGTAATGTATATTTTGCCTTCAAACAACATGTCAGTAGTGTTCCGGGGCGTAAAGCTTAATTCAACCACTTTAGTATGGCCTACTATAACGGTGTCTGTTATGAAAAATTTATAGAAAGTTGGCGCTGAATTACATATCGGGCTAAGAAACATGTTGGTCATCAGGAAAATATTATTATCGTAAATATCCACCTTGTAATACATGTGTTTGAAATATTGGCCCAAACCCTCGTTGTCGAAATAATCACCATAATTGACCGACTTTTGCCCGAGCACTATTGTTTTATTTTTTTCAGGCGATCTGCGGTAATAGTTTTGGCTCAGGTTTTCATCCAGGTAAATAGGCAACAAGATTTTGCCGGGTATAGTGGTGCTATCGCGATTGTCGATCAGGAATTTATACTTTCTGAAGAATTTTTTATCAGCCAGTGTGGGCGATACGTTCAGAAAAGAGAACATCATTTTATCATATTCCTTGAATTGAACATTGTCATATTGCTCGGGTTTGTTTTGCTCTTTATGCGCAATAACCTCTCTGATCAATTCAACAGCTGGATTTTCTTTATTCCGGTATCTTGGATTCTTTTTTGCTCTGATAACAATTTCACCTAATTGCTGTGAGATAGCTTCCAGTCTGATGTTCAATATTTGATCAGAGCCGGGCTTAATATTTAAAATTTTGGTTTTATAACCCACATAGCTAACCAGTATCTGGCTAATGGGCTTGTTTGATTGAAAGAAGAATTTGCCGTCTGCCTGAGATGTAGTTAAAACCGTTGAATCTGAAGATTTGATACTAACGTAGGGTATCGATTGCCGGGTCTTAAAATCAGTAATGGTTCCGCTTACCCTGGTGATCTGAGCAAATGTAGTTAACGGGAACAAAAATAGTAAGGCTACAATTATATACCTTAAGCAAACTTTATTTTGGAACATGTTCCTATTGTGGTAATTCAAAAACAAAACTCAATATTTCAGTAATCGGTAAAAGT
>Ga0164296_1005559_pt1 | contig 10980 bp, 10 predicted proteins | sample GEODES057metaG_FD_113533 | JGI IMG/M metagenome (GOLD analysis project Ga0164296, IMG submission 113533) | Dystrophic lake water microbial communities from Trout Bog Lake, Wisconsin, USA - GEODES057 metaG | ecosystem: Environmental > Aquatic > Freshwater > Lake | place: USA: Trout Bog Lake... | reverse complement strand
CTTGCCAAGAGCCCGCCGCAGGCGCGACTTTTGCCTGCCACGTGGCGACTATTGCCGGCGACGGCCGCGACTAAACGACTAGACTTTTGCGGGAAAGGGAGTCGACTATATGGGATAGGCCTAAGCTTATGTGGCGTGCAACAAGAGGAGGCCACCGCAGGAGCGCGACGATGCTTGCCCACAACCACCAGGCCGCAGCACACGCTTGGACAGGGCGCCGCGCCGTGTGTGCGCTTCAGCGGCAGCGTTGCAGCGCTGCCAGAAGACGTGGGAGGCCTCACAGCCTTGCTTGTGCTGCTTCCTCGTCAGAGGAAGAGAGCAACGGCAGCTTGTCTGGTGCGCACACGCCACCAGACTATACAGCACGCCTCACGCGCGTTGTGTCTGACGCGCTGTTTTCTCCTCTCCACAGACTCTGACTTTGCGACGCTGCAACGCCGGGTGGCTGAGTTGCGTGACGCAACTGTAGCTCAAGACAGAGTGACGGCCAGCAACTGGCGTCTTGGCCGTGCACGGCACCGGATGTTGGCTACTCTTGACGACTGGTGCAGGAAGTTGTGCTTGTCGCCAGCGGGTGATATGCTGATTGTTGGCACGTACACGGGGCCTATCCATTTGATAGACGTGCGTTCTGGTGACATAGTGCAGACACTCACCGGACTGGACGGAGAGTGCACGGCGTTGGCGTGCGATGGCGACAGAATAGCTGCAGGCAGCCGGACAGGTAGCGTCGCAGCCTGGGACATGCGTACAGGCGCAGGCGGTCGGTGCGGAGCACATGCTGGATGCATCACCGCTGTGCATTTGCTGGATGGGAATCGAGGCGTGCTAGCAGCAAGCGACAGCGGAGATCTCGTGACGCTGGGATGCACAAAGCATTCGCGTCTTGCGGTTGGATGCCCGGTGCTGTGCATGCAGCGCCAGGGGCATTACACTGCTGTCGGTTGTGCTGATGGCCGCGTGCTGGTCTGGGCAGGGATCGCCGCTGGCGGCGTCCCAGAGAAACGGCTTGTGCTCAGCTTCACGGCGCACAGCGCGCCAGTGGTGTGTCTGCAACTGCTTCCAGCCGCTGACACTGATGACACGGCGGACCGGACTGCAGTGCTTGTCAGTGGAGCGGCTGATGGCTCAGTGTCATCCTGGGACATGGCGTCTGGCGGGGAGCCCCTGCTGAACATAAACCACGCGCATGCCGCTGCCGTGACGTGCTTGCAGGCTGATCACAGCAAGATTGTGACCGGCGGAGGGGACGGAGCGGTGCGGTGTTGGGATGCGGTGACGGGGGAGTCGAGATTCACGCTGCAGCCATTCACGGCGTACCTGGACAGCGTCGCGTTCAATGGCAGCGTGTTGGCGTCGACGGGGACCAACAACGCGGTGGTGGTGCACGACTTTGGGGGTGATGCTGAAGATGACCGGCAGTGACTCGCACTATCGCCGTGTGACTGCAACGCATCATCGTTCATCAAGACATGGAGATTTAGGAGATTACAATGTTCACTTGGCTGGCTTGTTCTCCTGCAAGTACTTGGCCAGGAACTCGAACGGGTCCTCCGGCCGCGCCTTGACCAGCGCACGCAGGCCCTGCACCCAGGCCACAGATTTTATCGAGTCAGTCACACGCGCGGCACATTCGTTAATAGTACAGAATGCAGTAAGGACGCACCAGACGCAGCGTGGGGACGACCGTCGCGTCCAGGTACTGGCGCACAGGCAGAGGCTTCTCCTTAGGAGTGGCCACAGCGCTCGGCTCCGCAGGCTTGGGTGTGCCCGTTGCCGGAGCAGGCGCGGAGCTAGAATTCACCTCCGGCGCAGGGGCCTCCACCGGCGCCTCAGACGTGCGGGCGGAGCCAGGGGCAGGAGCGGTGGCGGACGTTCGCGGCGTTGTGTCTGCCGCCACCGCGCTGGTTCGAGCGGAGCCAGGAGGGGCAACCTCCGCCGTGTGAGTAGCAGACGTCCGCGGCGTGCCTGCGGCGGAGACGGAGGACGGCCGCGCGGATGCTGGAGGTTTAGGGGGGCAGGAAGGGCGAAGGAGTACAGACGCGCGTCAGAGCACGCGTCCTGGTAAGAGCTGTGCCTATCCGCACAGAATGTTGCGTTGCAGTGGCGGCGAGTCACCCGTGCCGTGTGGGGGCGCTCCCATCGCGCGAGTCAAAGCACCACTTGCCCGCGTGGTTGACCATGAGTGTTCGACTGACCCTGCCGACGGCTGTGGCAGCACGCACCGTTCGACGTGCGCGCAGACGCTGGCGTAGCAGCCTCCGGCTGGGCAACCTCCTCCGCCTTCATATCAGGGGCGACTGCTGTCTCCTCATTGCCCGTGGCCGCAGAGACCTCGTCGACGACCGGCTTGACCTCCTCAGCAGCCGCGGGGGCCGCCTCCACCTCAACCGGCTTCGTGTCAGCCTCGTCAGCCATGGCCACTGTGATACTTCGCTTTAGGGGAAGGAGGCAAGGTTGACTTGGCGAGGGGAAGCTTTGACTGAGATTGCCACATCAGACGCGTCATCATGGACGCCCGTCGCAGGAAGCGACATGTAAAGACTGAAGATGCGCAGAAGGAGGAGGTAGAGGCGAAGCGACCAAAGGCAGCAGAGGAGCCGGTGAACTCGTTCCTTGCGCAATGGCTGTGGAAGCGCGAGGCTAAGTCAGACGTTGAGAAATTCGAGCAGCCGTACGAGTACCCCTGCGAGTCTGGCGGCGTGTTGGTGGTTCAGCAGTTGCCATTCAGCGCAGAGGTGTGCACGTCGCACTCCTGTTGTGTCGTGCTTTACACTGCTCACGCTGCACGACACGTAGGGCTTCGCAAGCACCGTGTGGGACTCCGCCATTGTGTTGAGCAAGTACCTCGAGAAGCAAGGCGCGAAGCGCTTCGCTGGCAAGTCCGTCTGCGAGTTGGGAGCTGGATGCGGCTTGCTCTCGGTGGTACTGCGTCACCTAGGCGCGCGTGTTGTTGCTACAGACTTGGAATGCAACCTGCCGCTTCTGCGCCGCAATGTTACAAGCGGCGAATCGGGAATCACTGCGACAGCGTCGCCTCTAGTCTGGGGGAAACGGAGCGCTGAAGCCGTCCTGCGAGACGCAAACGGCGGCGCCGCGTTTGATGTGGTTGTTGCCAGTGACGTGATGTATATCATCGATGCTGTTCCTGATCTAGTGAACACAATGAAAGCCCTTTCGGGTCACCAGACCGCCATCTGGCTTGCGTACGGGCGCAATCGCACTGCTGAAGATGTATTCATGCGCGCTGCAAAACAAGCTGGCTTCACAGTGACGGAGGTGGTGGACAGCGAGTTGCATGAGGTCTATCAGTGCTTGGATGTTACTGTTCTCTCTCTGCGCCTCAAGTGCTCCTCGGCAAGTGGGTGAACAGCTCGACATTCTCCCAAACCGTGTGCCGCCCCCGCAACTTCGCATCCGTGGCAGCATCCACGGCAGCCGCGGCGACGTTGCGCACACTCACTGGCGCATTTGCTGCTAGCGATGCAACCGGAAGGCGCCTCATGATTGCTGATGCAGGCGCCATGATTGGCCACAGAGGCACTGGCAGCTTGCCGACATAGCGTGTGCCAAATATGGCTGCTGGCTTCAGCACTGCAGTGCCAAATGCGGTGCTAGTGAGCTCTCGAGCTGCTTTCTCTGCTTGCACCTTCCCGTCGTAGTATCCCCGCGGCGTGAGCGCTGGCGGCATGGACGCATTGATGAGCACTAATTGCTTAACGCCAGCTTCCTTCGCTGTGCGTGCAGCGCTAACGTTTGTCTCGCCGTTCATTCGGAGCTGGAAAGCCCGGTCCACGAACGGAAGCGGGGGGCTGCCTATAGCCACCACCAGCGCGTCTGCGTCTACCAAGTGCTCCCTGTACGTTTCCGGCTGCAGTGCATCCGCTTTGGCCCAGGTGAGACCGTCTTTCCAGGCGCCCAAGGGTGCTGTTGAGCCTCCACTCCGACTCAAGCACAGGACACGCAAGCCGCGACGTAGCGCCTCCTCTGCAACAGCGAGACCGACGAAGCCTGAGCCGCCAAGAATCACCAGCTTGGTGGACGCCATAAAGGCACTGTCGCACGTGTGCCGCAACTCGGGCCTGCGGAAGGAACTTAACAGGGGCCCGCCACGCGGACCAGTCCTCGGTAGAGTCTCTCTTCGCAGGGTCGCTTCGATGTCCGGGGACACGTCCCAGTCTGCCGGGACGAGCTCGGCCACCGCCGTTGCCGCGTGGTACTTCGGCCGGGCGCCTCTCCTTGGCGTCGCTAAGCCTGGGGACTTCACCAGGCTTTGTCCCGCGGACTGTGCTCTTCTGGACGCAGCCCACACCGCGTTGGGCTGTCCTTCACGGAGCGGTCCGCCGGGAGCCGCCCCCGAGGGCTGCACGTCTGCTTCCCAGCCGGGGGTGGTCATCCGCAGCGGCTTGTGGGAGGCTGAAGAGACCTTGAGGTACATCCGCCCTTGTTACCCTCTCGACGTCGTCCAGCCGCCGCTTGCGCTCGTGCGCTCCACCTGGTTCGTTGAAGCGCCGGCGAGTGGAGTGGTGAGCGTGGGGAGTCGCAAGAGCGGTGACTTGTTGCCGCTGGGCGAAGCGCTGTGCAGACAGCTGGATGCCTCTGCAGCCACCTCGCAACCCGGGGCTGGACGGCCAGCTGTGCGCATCGGTGGACCCGGGCTGCCAGCGGAGCTGCGTGTGTTCTTCATCACAGACACGGAGGCGTGGCTGGCGCAGGACAACTTGGCCTCACGGGTCGCTGACGCCATCCTGAACAGCACCCGTGACGCGACCAGCTCAGCCTCACGCGCAGTGCCTCCTGTCGCTGGTGCTCTTCGTCTACGCCGAGGATTTAACGTCGCTTTGGCAGCGCCTCTGGGCGATGATGAAACTGCAGACGCTCAAGCAGCCTCCTCCGGGCCAGTGACACACTTGGTGCTGTCCACACACGGCATCGGCCACGGCCTTGAGTTCGTGAATACCGCGACCACGGCTGCCAGCTTGAGGTCCATGTTGAGGGCGGCGCCGCAAGCAGCAGGCTGTGTGCCCGGAGGGCGGCTCATGCTGTTGCCTGTTCAATGGCGTAAAGGCTTGGCACTTACGAGTGATACCGGCGCACTAGATGCCCTTGTTCCGGATGCCGCATCTGCTGCACCGTTGCGCGGCTTGCGCGTGGTGCTCAACTTTTTGGTCTGTGATGTCCTCTCCTACGTCGCTTCAGACGGCGACCGCATGGCTGAAGCGCTCGTGTGTGCCCTCAATGACGTTGTAGCTCGCTTTCGGGCACGCAACCCCACCTTCGGTGGCCCCATCAGCGTGGTGGCCCACAGTCTTGGCAGCGTGTTGATGTTCGACCTCATGCGCCAAATGGGGAAACAGAAACTCAACGCACGCTCTTCAGGCTCATCGCCGCCACGGCCTGGTACACCCTCCAGCGCCTCGTCGCCGGCTGCTTCGCCAGGGGATGGCCCCCACGGTGCCTCCTCCTCTTTCGATGTTGCCGCCCTCATGGCAGAAAATGCAGCTCTGCGTGCAGCGCTGGATGCGCCTGCACAACATGCACCAAAATGTCGGTCAACACTGTCTTTCGACGTCGACACGCTCGTCATGCTTGGCAGTCCGCTGGGCCTGTTCCTTGCGCTACGAGGCCAGTCTGGGACGCTGGCCACCAAGCCCGGGGCAACAGCAAGCACACTTGCTTGTCGCCGCCTGGTCAATGTGTTGCACCCGTTCGACCCGGTGGCGTACAGAGTAGAGCCCCTGGCATGGCCGCAAGCCATGATGACGACCGGCCTTGCATCTGGCAGTACCGCCCTTGGCCCGCCCGCGAAAGCAGCTGACGTACCATCTGCTCGTGGCGCGGCACCAACAGCCGCGTCAAGGCGAGTAGCAGCTGAGGCGGCAGCCACGCTTCGCGGTGTCGGTGCCATGGGCTTGACGAGCGCTCTCAAAGGCCGTGTGAATGCCATGGCCGCTGCCGTGATCACAGGCCAAGCGCAATCAGCGGGTGGCGCTTCTGGTGCGAGTGCCCAGCCTCAAGTGAGCGACGATGAGGCTGCCCAAGCGCACGTCCACGCGTGCGACACACTGAAGCTTCTCAGCGGCAATGGTGTTGATGCAGCCGCTTACGTGGATAGCTTCAACGGCAATGGTAGTGCCAGTCCCACTGCTGGCGGTGGCGGTGGTGTGGATAGCAGCATTGCGGGTCGCATCGACTTCCTGATAGCTGCTGCTGATACCAATCCACTCACCGCGTTCCTGTCCGCGCATAGCAGCTACTGGTCGTGTCCAGACACGGCGCTGTTCATCATGCGCGCATGCGGGCCGCCGATGCAGCCACAGTCCCCAACACAAGCCCTGGTATGAGGGCCTGCCTCGAGGGTTTGCAGTCTCGAGACAGTCACTCCCTCCGCCGTCGCTGGCAGCTCCATGCTTGGCACGTACGCGCTGCTTCTGCTCGCTGCCAGCGCGACTTTTCGCCGACTCGGGGCAGCTTCCCCATCATTAACGTGCGGCACTGTCAGCGATCACTCCTACGGCGTTCCTGGCAGTGGCATCTATTCGTATCTCATCAGTGTTCCACGAGAATGCGCGACCGCAACCAACAAGTCACTCCCGCTTATTCTGTTCCTGCACGGCGCTGGTGAGAGTGGGACCGGCTCCGCATGGGGCCTCTTAGAGGGCTACGATCCTGTCGCATGTGCCCCCGGTGACACCTCCCGGCCGATTTACCCGCCGCTTGCGCTTGCCCTCACCAACGACTCACGAACCAATGGCTACTTCATGCTCGCGCCAAGGACCGATCAGTTGCTCTGGAACGCTTTACCTACGCAAGTGGCCACCGTCTTGCAGCTCCTCCGCGACACGATCCGGCAGTACCCCTGCATCAGCCCAGACAAGGTCATCGTGACTGGCCTTTCGATGGGCGGGGAGGGCACGTGGGCAGTGGCTGCCGCATCACCGGCTTCCTTCGCCGGCTTCAGTCCAGTGAGCGGGTACAGCCTGAAACCACTGACCGAGGCCTGGGCACTGCGCTCCACGCCTGCGTACTTTGCACACGAGGCGTCGGATCCTTTGGTGCCTGTCGGCATCACAGACAACATAATGGTGCCTCTGCTGCGGGGCTTTGGCAACACGAGAGTCAATCAGGTGATTTACAGCCTGGTGTGGTCAGGGAACACCCACGATGCGTGGGACCCGTGCTACCGCTCGGACGACTGGTGGAGCTGGGTTGGGTCCGTGGTCAAGTACGTGAGCTCATGGAGACCAGCTTGACGGGGCGTGTACTCGAGTGTCACACAATTCAGTGCGTCTCTCATTCCAGCGTCAACGCTTTGATGGCCATCTCCTTGGCCCCAGCCTGCGTCTTGTTGCCGCCGATGAATCCCGTCACGTGAACAAAGATGCCACCCGGCACTCCCGACGCCTCGCTCAGCTGCTCGTCCCGCAAGCCGCGCCACGGCAGCGCCTTGCGGCATTCGAACGAGTTCGGCCCCACAGAGATGGCCTGCACCCGCCAGTTCTTCTTCTCGTCCTCGTACAGGACGTACAGCGGCAGCGTCTCCCCTGTGAGCCCCATCTCCTGCTCCAGATCATAGATGTGGCTCTTCCACGGGCAATACGTGGCCAGCTGCACAATCTTGCCACTGGGATGCACCTCGTGACGCGCCGCCAACGCAGCCTGCACGGGCTCACGACCAGGCAGCCAGACATTGGCGGTATAGCGCACAGCCTCAAGCCACTCCTCTCCCGCAAGCTGCATCGCCTTCACAAACTGCGCATCTGCAAGTGCGGGCGTCGCCTCCTGCTGCCATGTCGGGTTCAGGTGGCCCACACGAGAGGACAGGTCAGTGGAGCTCAGGTACTTAGGTACGCCCTCGTATTGACTCACGCCGTTGTCGATGCCGTCAATGGCCTCCATGAAGGTCTTGTAGACCTGGAGCAAGACGGTGGAGACGACGGGGTCATCTGCTTTGCGACCTAACTCGGAGGCGATGACTTCCTGGCCGAAGTGCTTGTAGATGAGCCCCGCACTGCTGAGTCTCGTCTTGAAGCCGTGTCCGAAGAAGTCGTGGAACTCCTTCTGGTGGTGGTCATACCGGTGCCGGGCTGCGCGTGGGTAGCTGTTAGACTCCTTGATCCAAGAAGGTGCTGTGTGCGAGCACGGACCTGGCTCATACACGGCGCCGACGTCCACGACTGCGTCGAGGTCGTTCAGGATCTCAGGGACGCGCGTGCGCACAACCTCCGCGTCCTTGAACTCCTACCAAGGGGCATGTGAGACAGTAGTGACGAGAAAGTTGCAGGCCTGGGCGACGCACCGCTGTGCGCCGGAGGATGAACAGCCCAAGAGCCTCGTCGCAGTGGAACGTCCCGTCGTGCGTCCCGACCCGCTTTCCCATGGCTCGCTTGCGACTGTTCAGCTCTCCTGCCTGTGCGGCCACGGACATGCAACTGCTGCGGCTGCTGGTTCGAGCAACGCAACACCGTCTGATGCTGTGTCGAAGATGTATCGCGCCGCGTGCGAGCATACACAGCCCGCGAAGGCGTACACTAGCTTACACTCCTAGCCGACGTGTCAGCTGCGAGCAAGGTGACGGCCCCTCTCCATGCACGTCGCAGCTGCCAACACAGTGCATGTGCTGCGTGTTCCGCACACGCGCCCGGTAAGGAGGTGCCGTTCCAGGGCACAAGCAGTGGTGTGCCCAGCCCAGAGAGGTGCTCCTCCCTCTCAGCGCCGCATTTTGAGCGTGCCACTCGCGCCAAGGCGCAAGACAGAGATGCCTACCAAGCGCAAGTTCATGCTTGCGTCTGCACTATCAGCATCAGCGTATGTTGCAGGTGCGGGCTTCCGCTCCCACAGATCCACTCTCTCGCTGCTCTGCTCGAGCCCGCCTGTGTTCTAAACACGCCACAACCTCTGCCCTGCTTGTTCAGCTGCAGCTACATTCACCGTTGCAACGCTGGTGACCACACTCGTCGCGGTGGTCGCAGCGTGGGTCGACTCCCACGCGACCGCGAGTGAACCCGAGGTGATTGTCGGCCCAAGCGAGGCCACGCGGCGCAGACTGGACGCGGTCCCGGTGCTCACAAGCACCTACCGTGCATTCCCTGGACTACGGAACCAGCACGTGTCCACCATCTTCCCCACGTTCTTCCGGTCGCCGCACAGCAGCGTTCATTATTTCAGGGAGGTGGTGCCCATGCCCAACGGGGGCCATGTGACGCTGGATTGGCAGCATGCACCAGCAAGGCCGCGTGATGAGCCGCTGCTCCCTGACACAGCGCCGCTGCTCCTCCTGTTGAGTGGCATTGCCGGTGGAAGCGCTGATGCCTATGTCCAGCACATGGTTGCGGACGCTACAGCCGCAGGCTTCCGGGTGGTGTGCATGAATGCCCGTGGATGTGCGCAGTCGCCTGTGACGAGCCCGCAGTTTTATTCCGCATCGTGGACTGGCGATGTGCGGGCTGTTGTAAAACTGCTGCGTTCCCGCTTCCAGAAAGTGCCGTTCTTCGCATGTGGCTGGTCACTGGGAGGCAACATACTGGTCAATTATTTGGGAGAGGAAGGCCAGAACGAGGGGGAGCAGCAGTTGCTGGATGGGGCTGTCTCTTTGGGCAACCCCTTCGATTTGGTGACCTGTGATCGAGCGCTGGAGACGACTCGCATGGGGCGCATCTACAGCCGCTCCATGGGCTCCGGCCTGCGCCGCGTGTTTGCCCCGCACGAGGCCCTGTTCAGGGGCCTGGGGCACATCGATGTGGAGGGCACCGCCCGCGCAGCCACTGTCCGGGAGTTCGATGAGGCCATGACTCGCCGCACATTCGGCTTCGCGTCCGTAGACGAGTACTACCAGAAGTCCGGGTCTAAATACAGACTGCCTCATGTTCGAGTCCCGCTGCTCTGCATCCAAGCCAAGGACGACCCCATCGCTGTTGATGAGGCCATTCCGCGTGAGGCAGCAGCAGCTAACCCGCACGTGGCGCTGGTGATCACGCCCAGCGGAGGGCACCTAGGGTGGATGACGGCGGGCGCGAGTCCGCTCGGCAGACCTTGGCCGTACCTGGGTGTCATTTCCTGGCTCACTCTATTGACAGCTGAAATTCGCGGCGTTGAAAAAGTGACAGACGTGCGGAGCTTTGCGGGCGCAGGCGCGCAGTGACGCGGATGTGGGCGTCGGAAAGGACAGAAAAGCGCCCCCCGCAGAACAAGTAGCTCGAGTCGCGCGACGAACATGTCCAGCCGTGCAGGAATCGCCGAAGTGGTTGAGGTTTCACTGCTGGAGGTCCAACTCGAGCATGGTCAGGATCCTTTCCCTGCAAACAGTCCTTGGGTTGCTGCTGGCAAACCTCCAGCTTTTGCCATCAAGCCGTGCGAGCTGGACTGTCACCTCTTGCTGACGGAACTTGTTGAGAAGCACAGCATCGACGCCAACTTCCAAGACGCTGCTTCGGGCAAAATACTGCTGGCTGTGGCGTCCGCAAACGGAAGTGGGAAGTGTGTCACAGTGCTGCTCAGCCACGGTGCCGACACGAACAAGCAGCTCCGCATTCGTGATAGTGAATGGTCGCCGCTGCATCTCGCCGCGCAGTACGGCCACACGGCCATCTGTCGCCAACTCCTGGATGCTGGGGCTTCCTTGGACACGGTCATTCTCCCTGTAACACACTTTACTCCACTCCACGTGGCTGCAGTAAGCGGCCATGTCGACGTGATTCTGCTGCTGATGCAGCGCGGAGCAAACACGCGCGCAACCAACCAAGATGGCTGTACGCCGATTTTCGTTGCTTGCATCGACAACCAGCTCCAGTCGGTCAAGGCGCTCCTTCCGTGCGTTATTTTGTTTGCTCGCCGGGATTTCGCAACTGTCTAACTTTCGGCAAGCACACATGCATCACAGAGACGCGGACTTGGGCCACCTGGATTCACGGAGCAACTCGTTGCTACATGCAGCTGTACTTCGCGGTGGGGCAGCGCTGCAAGCGGTTCTCCCTCGCTATG
>Ga0164296_1005558_pt1 | contig 10980 bp, 9 predicted proteins | sample GEODES057metaG_FD_113533 | JGI IMG/M metagenome (GOLD analysis project Ga0164296, IMG submission 113533) | Dystrophic lake water microbial communities from Trout Bog Lake, Wisconsin, USA - GEODES057 metaG | ecosystem: Environmental > Aquatic > Freshwater > Lake | place: USA: Trout Bog Lake... | reverse complement strand
GTCGGTCTCTGCGGGCAGACCCCGACCATCGTCTTCGTCGACGAAGAGAACCAGCCCGTGCGGCCCGCGATGACCTGGCAGGACACGCGGGCCAGCCGCGAGGCCGCGGAGCTCGCCGACGCCCTCGGGCCACCCGAATCGCTCTTCGGCACCAACCTGGCCTGGTCCGCCTCGAACATCCCGGCGCGACTCGCCTGGGTGGCGCGCCACGAGCCCGAGACCCGCCGCCGCAGCGTCGCGGTGCTGCAGGCCAAGGACTATCTCGGCGCCTACCTCACCGGCGTCGCGGTCTCGGACCCCTGGTCCTCCAAGGGCTTGTGCCACGTCGGCGACCTCGCCCCCGCCTCGGCCGTGCTCGCGGCCAGCGGCTGGAGCGACGAGCATTGTCCCGAGCTACGTCGCGCCTGGGACCTGGCGGGCGTCGTGAGTGCCGCGGCGGCGGCCGAGACCGGACTCGCCCCCGGGACGCCGGTGTCGGTGGGCTGGAGCGACGCCCTCGCCGAGATCCTGGCGTCGGGCTGTTACGCCGACCAGAGCGCCTTCTTCTTCAGCGGAACCTCGAGCATCGTCGGCGCGGCCCTTCGCCACGACGACCTGCGCGCGCCCGGCCTCTTCAACGTTCCGCGCAGCTGTGCGCCCGCCGCCCTCCTCTACGGCCCCACGCAGTCCGGCGGCGCCGCCCTGGTGTGGGTGGCTCGACTGCTGGGTGTGCGGGTGGACGAGCTCTCGGCCCTGGCGGCCAGCGCCAGCGGCTCCGCGCCGGTCTTCGTGCCCTATCTCTCGGGTGAGCGCGCCCCGCTGTGGAACAGTTCGGTCCGGGCCCTCTTCGCGGGGCTCGCCGAATCACACGGCCCCGCGGAGATCGCGCTCTCGGTGCTCCTTTCGGTGATCATGTCGGCTCGGCACATCCTCGAACTGGTCGAGACCGCCAGTGCCGAGCCCATCGAGTTCGTCGAGACGGTCGGACGGGGAGTCGGAGATCCGGCGTGGGAGGACATCGCTCGCCGCGGGTGTGGGTTGTCGCTGCGTCTGCACAGCGACCAGGACATGTCCGCCCGAGGCGCGGCCATGCTCGGCGCGGCCTGCACGGGTGGCGACCTGGCGAGCATCAGCCGCCAACTGGCCGACCCCACCCGGGTCGTCGAGGTCCGCGACGGCGACGTCGAGGAGTCCCGGCGGCTTCTGCGACTCTTCAACGACGCGAGTCGGCACGCCCTCGAGTGGCAGGCCGCGAACGCGAAGGGGGAAGGATGAACCCGCGTCCGGTGAACGGCCTCATCGCGGTGGTCCGCCAGTCCAGTGCCGAGGCCGGTCGCTTCGTCGCGCGCTCCTTCCTCGAGGCCGGCCTCGACCTCGTCGAGGTCACCCTCACGACTCCCGGGGCGCTCGATCTCATCAGCGAGTTCGAGGGCAGCGGCGCGAGGCTCGGCGCCGGCACGGTGCTCGACGCCGACCAGGCGCGCGCTTGCCTGGCGGCTGGCGCCTCCTTCTTGGTCTCACCGGTGCTCGACGTCGACGTCGCGGCGATCGCCCGCGACGGGGGCGTCGACTACGTGCCCGGCGCCACCACCCCCGGCGAAGTGCACGCCGCCCTGCGCCAGGGTGCGGAGGTGGTGAAGGTCTTTCCCGTCGACGTGATGGGCGGGGCCGACTACATCCGCACGCTGCGCGCTCCCTTCCCCCAGCTGCGCACGGTGGTCTCGGGCGGCGTGGACGTCGCCGACTTCGCCGAGTACCTCGCCGCCGGCGCCGAAGGGATCTGCGTCGGCGCCGAACTGCTGGACCCGGTGGCCCTGGAGGAACACGACCTGCAGCGACAGGTCGCCCACGTCGCGCGCGTGCGCGAACTCTTCGAATCCGTCCTCGCGACCCACGCCGAGACGAAGGAGTTGCCGTGAACCTCATTCCTCGCCCCGCGCCCTCGCGGCTCCTCAGCCTCTCGAGCGACGAGCTCACGGTCACGCTGTTGCCGGACAAGGGGGCGGACATCTACGAGATGATCGACCGCGCCAGCGGCATCGACCTCTTGCTCAAATCGCCCTGGGGCGTTCACGAGCCCGGACCCTGGCTCCGCGCGGCCAACTCCATGCAGCGCTGGATGGAGGCCTACCCCGGCGGCTGGCAGGTCCTGCTGCCCAACGGCGGTGACGAGTGCGTCGAGAACGGCACCCTGTGGAGCTACCACGGCGAGGCGGCGCTGCTGCCGTGGACGGTCGTCGAGCAGGATTCGTCGCGCGCGGTGTTGGAGGCCAACCTCTTCTCGGTGCCCCTGCAGATCCGCCGCGAGGTCCAGGTCGAAGGGCCGCGCTTCCTCCTGCGCGAGTGGGTCTCGAACGCCTCGAACGAACGCCTCGAGGTCATGTGGTCGCACCACCCGGCCTTCGGCGCCCCCTTCTTGGAGGAGGGCTGCCTGCTGAGCACCGGGTTTCGCCACGTGGTGGCCGACGACCGCTCTCCCGGCACCTTGCTCGCGGCCAGTTCGCACCACGACTGGCCCCTGGCGCTGACCCGCGACGGCGACGAGCTCGACCTGCGTCGCGTACCCGGGCCCGACCGTCACCGTGCGCTCCTGGCCTACCTGACCGACATGGACGAAGCCTTCTTCGCCATCACCAACCCGCGGCGCGAGCTCGGCGTGACCTTCCGCTGGAGCGGCGAGGTCTTCGACCAGGCGTGGCTGTGGCAGGAGGTGCACTCGGGCACCGGCTGGCCGTGGTTCCAGCGCGCCTACGCCCTGGCCGTCGAGCCCGCCACCACGATTCCCGGGCACGGCATGACCCACGCGCGCGCCACGGGTCACCCGGGGATCTTCTTCGAGCCCGGCGAGACCCGCGAGATCTTCATCGAAGCCGCGCTGTTCCACGACGCGCGCGCCGTCGCGGGTCTCCACCCCGACGGCACGCCGCGCTTCGCCCCGAACGACTAGTCGCGCGAGCGCTTCGACCCCAGGATGGTGGCGATGGTGGCGTCGTCTCGTGCGGCGAGACCCGCCGCCGCCCCGAGCTGGTAGAGCTGCTCGGCGGCGGCCGCGAGCGGCAGCGCCACGTGCACCGCGCGGCCCGCGTCGGTCACGATGCCCATGTCCTTGACGAAGATGTCCTCGCGGCTGAGCACCTCGGGTTCCTCCCCCGCCAGGGCCTGGACGATACGCGGCCCGCGATTGGAGAACATGAACGACGCCGCGGCTCCCGCTCCCAGGGCGTCGAGGGCGGCCTGGGGTTCGATGCCGAGTCCCTGGGCCAGGGCCAGGGCCTCGGCCGCGGCGGCGATGTGCACGCCGCAGAGCAGCTGATTGACCGTCTTCATGGCCTGTCCGTCGCCGGGCCGCTCGCCCACGTCGGCGATGCTCGAGGCCAGGGTCTCGAGGACCGGACGCACGAGCGCGACGGCCGCGGGGGCGCCACTGACCATGACGAGCAGGTCGCCCTGGCCCGCGCGCACCGGACCGCCGCTCACCGGCACGTCGACGAGCTCCACCGAATGCCGACCGAGTTCCTCGGCCACGGCGCGCGCCCCCGGAGCGCCCACCGTGCTGGTCAAGATCACCGCCGCACCGGGCACGAGCCCCTCGACCGCTCCCGCGTCGCCGAAGAGCGCGATCTCCACCTGTTCGAGGGTGCGCACGGCGAGGAGCACGATCTGTGCGCCCGCGGCGGCCGACGCCGGTGTGTCGTGGATGGCGACGCCACCCGCGGCGGCGCGCTGGGCGTTGGCGGCCAGGGGGTCGTATCCGCGCACCTCGAAGCGCTCGGCCAATCGAAGGGCCATGGGCGCGCCCATCGCCCCTAGCCCGATGACGGCGACCGCCGTCGCCGACCTGCTCGTCGTCGTCATGTCATTCTCCTCTCGCGGAGTGATCGAGGGCCCGGATGATTCGCGTCGCGCTCTGCGCGACGGCGTCGCGCGCGTAGCGCAAGCAGGCGACTAGGTCCCCGGCCGCCAGCGCGTCGGGCTGGGCGACGAAGGCGTCGAGGTAGGCGCGGCGCAGCTCGGCGTTGACGTTGACCTTGGCCACCCCGGAGGCCACGCAGCGGGCCAGCACGTCGTCGTCGAGGCCGCTCGCGCCGTGCAGCACGAGGGGTACCGCCACGCGCTCGGCGATGCGAGCGAGGCGTTCGAGGTCGATCCGCGGCGCGCGACTGGTGAAACCATGGACGTTGCCCACGGCCACGGCCAGGGCGTCGACGCCCGTCGCGTCCACGAACTGGGCCGCGGTGGCGGGGTCGGTCATGGCGGTCGCCACGGCGTCGGTCGAGACGTCCTCGTCGCCGGCGATGCCGACGAGCTCCGCCTCCACCCACGCCCCCACACGATGCGCGGACTCGACCACCCGAGCGGTGGTGGCCACGTTCTCGTCGTAGGGCAGGTGCGATCCGTCGAACATCACCGAGGAGTAGCCCTGATCGAGGCAGAACTCGATCTCCTCAACGCTGCGACAGTGATCGAGGTGGACGCCCACCGGCACGCTCGAGGCGGCCGCGGCGTCGAGGGCCAGACGCGCCAAGGTCGACCGCCCGGCGTAGGCGAAGGCGCTCGAGCCCGCGATGATCATCACCGGCCGGTCGAGGGCTTCGCCCGCGGCCACGACGCCCTGCACCTGCTCCAGGTTGTAGGTCACGAAGGCGGGCACCGCGCGTCCCTCGGCGCGGGCCTCGCGCAAGAAGGCGTCGCCGCGCAAGAGCATCAGATGCTCCCTCTTAGGGTCCGGACCACGCTCACCAGCGAGTGCTCATCACCCACGTTGCCCGCGAAGACCACGTAGGGGATGGGGTCGCCGGTTTCGACCACGGGCTCCCACAGCGAGATGATCCCCGGCAGCAGGGTGCCCCGCGCCCAGGCGCGACGAATGCCCAGGCCCTCGGTGGCCACGTCGCTCGAGGTGATGCCGCCCTTGGCCACCACCCACGACGGCGTGACCTGCGCCACCACGCGCCGGACGATCTCCGACAAGGCCGACGACACCGCGCGGGCGATGGCCAGGCTCTCCTGCGCGTCCGCGCCGCGGGTCAGCTCACGGCTCGTCCCCACCACCACGTCGACGTCGGCGAGACTGGCGACCGCGGTGGCGACCACGTCGGAGATTCGGGCCTCGCGTTCGTCGGGGCGCAGGAGCGAGGGCACGTCGACGTCGAGAGCGCGGATCCCCTCCTCGCCGAGCAGCGCGTTCAATTGACGAGTGGACATCGACACGTGCGACCCCACGACCACCAGGCCGTGGGCGCAGGTGGTCGACACCCGTCGCAGGGCGCGTATCTCGTCGGCGCCCAGGGCCGCGCGCGCGTCGAGGCCGGCCCGGGCACGGACGAAGGAGGGGCCGCTGCGATAGACGAAACGCTGGCCGCGCCCTTCGGCCGCCAGTAATCCCAGCGACACGACGCGCAAGTCGTCGTCGCAGGTGGCGTCGACGACGACGGGTTGGCGCCCGTGAAGGGGCGCGAGGAGCTCCGCCACCCGCTCGGCTCCACCGACGCGGATGTCGTCCAGGGTGATGCGCGCCACCTGCGACGCCGCCCAGCGGCCCTGGGTCTTCTCCGTCACGTAGTCGCGCAAGTCGCTCGCCGCGTAGGCGAAACTCGCGTCACGCGCGAACTCCGTCTCGCCCACCGGCACCAGGTCGGCGCCCTGGCGGGCGTAGTGCACCGAATCGATGGTCACCCGTCCGGCCTCCACGTAGGCGGGAACGAGGACGATCGCGTCCACCGTCTCCCCGAGGAATTCTTCGAGGCAGTCCGCCGCGACGTCGGTCTCCAGCGGGAAGTGCCCGCGCAGGGTCGAGTCGCTGCGCGAGGTCACCACGACGCCGACCCGCTCGGCCCGAGCGGCTTCGGCGACGTGGTCCAAGACCTCCCGGGTGCGCGCGGCGGCGTCGGACGGGTCGAGGCTGCGCGAATTGGTCAGCACGTAGACGGCGCTCGCCCCCTGGCGCAGCGCCCAACGAATGTCCGGCACCGACCAGGCCGTGAGGACCGGCACGTCCGCCACCGTCTGGGTGCCGGTGGGGTCGTCGTCCAGCACCACCACGATGCGGCCGTCCAGGGCGATGGCGTCACGGACCGCGCTCGAGGTCGTCTCGCGGATCAGCGGAGTGCTCGCGAGAAGCTGTGCTTCATTCCTGGCCGACATCCCCACCTTCCCCATTGTCACTTCGTCTGCCCACTTGGGGCCCCATCAATCGCTCGGTCGAGGCGCGGCGTCGTCAGCTCACGACGGGGTTGGTCAAGGTGCCGATCTCGTCGATGCTCACCGTCATGACGTCGCCGGGCTGGAGGAAGACCGGGTCGTCCATGCCCAAGATGACGCCGGCCGGCGTGCCCGTCGCGATGATGTCGCCCGGCTCCAGGGTGATGTACTGGGAGATGTGCGCGATGAGCTCGGGCACCGGCGTGATCATCAAGGAGCACAGCGCGTCCTGGCGCACCTCGCCGTTGAGGCTCAGGGTGAGGCGCATGTCCTCGATGGCCGGGGCCGAGGCCGCGTCGAGCACGACCGGCCCGAGGGGGGCGAAGGTGTCGAGGCCCTTGCCGCGGACCCACTGCTTCTCCGCCTTCTGGAGGTCGCGGGCCGAGACGTCGTTGATCAGGGTGAAGCCCCCGATGGCCGACATGGCGTCCTGCGCGCTCACGCCGCTCGTGCGGCGACCGATGACCACGGCCAGCTCGGCCTCATAGTCGAGCTGGGAGGTGATGTCCGGCTTGCGCACCCCTTCGCCGTCGGCGACCAGGCTCGAGGCGTACTTCGAGAACAACACGATGCTCTCGGGCTTGACGGAGTTGGTCTCCTCGATGTGCGCCACGTAGTTGAGTCCCACGCAGATGATCTTCGAGGGTCGCGTGACCGGCGGCGCCAGGCGCACGTCGCTGACTGCCGGCGCGTCCGCGGCGCGCGACTCCAGGCCGCGCAGCTCCTCCACGGCGTCGCCGCCCAGGGCGAAGAGCGCGCCGACGTCAGCGAGGCCGCGCAGTCGCGACCCTTCCTCGGCCAGGCTGTCGACCGCCACGTAGCGGTCGTCGACCAGCAGATGCAGACTGGTCTGCTTGTTCTCACCCGTGTACAGCGCTGCCATTTTCATCGTGGACTACTCCTCATTGTCTATTGGTTGTCGTGCGCACGGTGATGCGACACGTTCACTTCCGCCGTGACGTCGCGCACGAGCCAGGCGGCTTCGAGCAGACCTTCACGGGCGAGCTGGTAGAGATGGGCGCGGGCCGTGGTGACGACCTGGGGCGCCAGGGGGTTCTTCGCCCCCACCAGTGCCGCGATGCGCGCACAGAGTTCCGAGGTGACGACGGGGTCGCCACCGCGTTCGGCCAGCAGGTCGCGCGAGAGGGCGTCGACGTCCTCGATGAAGCCGAGGCTGCGCTCCAGCAGCGCCAGACCGGCCTCGCGTTCGAGCGGCTCGGCGTGGGCCGGGCAGAGCATGGTGAAGGGGAGCTCGAACAGTCGGCGCAGACCCGCGCGCATCTCGGGCACGTTGAGGTACATCGGGCAGAACATGGTGTCGCCGTCGGAACTGGGGACCCCGCGTCCCTGCACCGCGTCACCGGTGAAGAGGAATCCCGTGGCCTCCTCGAAGTAGGCGCAGTGCCCCCAGGTGTGTCCGCGCGTCTCCACCACGCGCAGGCGGCGCGCGCCGACGTCGACGACGTCGCCGTCGCGCAGGAGCAGGTCGACGCGGGGCTCGGGTACGCAGAGCTTCTCGTAGTCACCGCGCTCCTCGCGCAGGTCCAGCGTGCCCGGGTAGTCATCCCAGAACTGCACCCACTGCCTCTCGAAGGATTCGACCCAGGGCGCGTCCACCAGGGGCGCGGCGATCAGCGCGGCCGGGGCGGCGTCCTTCCACTCGCTGAGCCCGCCGCTGTGGTCGGGGTGGCCGTGGGTGGCGAGCAGCGCCGTGGTTTCGGCCACCTCGAGACCGAGCTCGCCGACCGCGGAGAACAGGGTCGCGCCCGGCGTGCTCTTCACGCCCGGATCGATCAGGGCGAATTCCCGGCCGTCGACGAGCAGGTAGGTCCACAGGGGGGCGTTGCAGACTTCGGGGTAGTCGGTGGCGAGTTGGTAGACGCCGGCGCCCAGGTGACGGGCGCCGGACGTCGCGGACTCGGCACTACCCCCGTGGCTCACGCCGCTTCGCCCTCGCCGTAGACGGCCTCGCGCAGACCGGTCATGTACCCGATCGCGTAGAGGCGGCCCATGGAGGAGTAGCCGAAGGAGGCGTTGGAGTCACCCTCGAGGGCGGGGACGTGGTCGGGGCGCATCACGCCGTCGAAACCGATGTCCTGGTAGGCGCGCATGCACTCGAGCATGTCCGTGGGCCCCTCGTCGTGGAAGGTCTCGTAGAACTTGTAGGCGGTGCCCTTCACGTCGCGGAAGTGCGAGAAGAAGATGCGCCCGTCGCGGCCCAGCTGACGGATGAGTCCCGGCACGTCGTCGGTCATCAGCGCGAAGTTCCCCTGGCAGAAGGTGATCCCGTTGTTGCGGCTGGACGAGGTCGCCAGTACCCGCTCGAAGGACTCGGGCGAGTTCATGATGCGCGGCACGCCGCGCACGAAGGGGATGGGCGGGTCGTCGGGGTGCAGCGAGATGCGCACGCCCGACTCCTCGGCCACCGGCACGATGGCGTCCAACCAGTACTCGAAGGCCTTCCACAACTGCTCGTGGGTGACGCTGCCGGGCTCGATGAGCGGCTTGGCGTGCGACATGATCTCGTCGTCGTAGCCCGAGGTCACCGCACCGCCGCGCAGCAGGATGTCGTTGTTGGTGCGCGCCCAGCTGGCGATGGCCACCCAGTTGTAGCAGAGGGTGCGAATGCCCAGCTGGCCCATGGCGCGGATCTGGTCGGCCACCCATTCGATGGCCTCGTCGCGACCGGCGGTGCCCAAGCGGATGGCGTCCATCGGCGCCGTGTCCTCGATGACGGCGAGCTCGAGACCGTATTCGCGGTACTGCTCCTGGAGGTGCTGGAGGGCCTTCAGCTCCCAGGGGCGTTCGCCCTTGGGCGCCGCGACGTAGGGGACGGGCTCGTAGCTCTGGCTTCCTTCGCCGGTGGGCCAGCGCCAGTTCTGCTCCGCCCCGTCGAGGAGGGTGACGACTTCGTTGACACCCGCCTGCTTCACCAGCTTCCACAGCGGCGAAGGGGTCGGCTGGAGGAGTTCAGCGATGCTCAGCATGGTGACCTACTTTCTGCCGCCGGCGAGGCGGCGGCGTGACGGCACTTCGGTGTAGCGAAACCACGAACAGCCTAGAGTTCGCGAGATTCGCGGGGGACGTGAGGATTTCATGACTGCGGGGCCAGGACTCCGCTCGCCAGGGCTCCGCGGAAGATGGCGATGGTCTCCTCGAGACCCTCGCGCAGCGGCCGGTTCGCCACGTCGCCGATGACGGCCCCCAGGGCCGAGTCCGACAACAGGGCGGCCACCGCCAGCGGCGAGGCGATGTGGGTGATCTTGCCCGCGGCCTCGGGGATCAGCTCCTCGAGCAGACTCACGAACTCCGCGACGCCGACGCGTCGACCCGGCACGTTGAGACAGATCGCGTCGCCCGAGCCCGCCGCGGCCCGCGCGCTGCGGATGAAGCCGTCCGCGCAGTCCGGCGCGTAGGTGAGGAGCAGGTTGCCGCCGAAGTTGATCTCGAAGGACTCTCCGCGCAGGGCCGCCAACACCGCCTTGGTCGGGTCCGACGTCTTGCCCTGGTCGCGGCCGGGTCCGTAGATGATGAAGGGCCGCAGACCCACCGAGCCGATGCCGTGGGACATCGAATAGATGCGCGCCGTTCCCTCGTTGGCCACCTTGTAGACCCCGTAGAAGGAGTCGGCGAAGGGCGGCGAGGCGTCGCCCACCACCCCGCTGTTGTAGTAGCCGCTCGCACCAAAGACGGCCGCGCTGCTGGCGTAGGCGAGGCCGATACGCCGTCCCGATCGACGGATCCCCTCGAAGATGTTGACGGTGCCCACCACGTTGACCATGGCGCCCAGCGGCGGATTCGCCGCGCAGAAGGGCATTTGCAGGCCGGCCAGGTGCACCACGTGGGTGATGCCGCGCTCGGCGATGATCGTCGCCACGTCCTCGGTCTGGGTCACGTCCAAGGTCGCGAACTCCAGCTTCGAGTTGTCGCGGCCCTGCGAGATCAGCTCCAGGCGCTTCAAGTCGTCACTGAGGTCGGTTGCCACCACCGAGACTCCCTCGTCCAACAAGAGGCGGATGGCCCAGGCGCCGATGCACCCGGCCGCCCCGGTGACGAGGAAGGTCTCCTGTTCGTTCGTCATGTGTTGTCGCCTTTCTTCGTCACTGCGGGTTGATGGGGGAACGCTCAGTCCTCGGGGGCGGGCAGTGGCTGGGCCGCGAGCGCCCCGCCGTCGACGCGCAGGTCGGAGCCGGTCACGAAGGAGGAGAGCGAACTCGCGAGGAACAAGCAGGCGTTGGCCACCTCCCTCGGCTGGCCGACCCGACCGATGGGGTGGGAGCGACCCCAGTCGGCGATGACGGCGTCGGGGTCCTCGGGGTTCATCGCCCGCGCGCTCGCGCGCAGCATAGGGGTGTCGATCGATCCCGGGCAGACCGAATTCACGCGAATCCCCTCGGGGGCGTAGTCCACCGCCATGGCGCGGGTCATCGCGACGATGGCGCCCTTGGAGGCCGTGTAGGCCACGACGTTGCGCTGGCTGGCGAGCGCCTGGCCGGAGGACACGTTGACGATGGCCCCGCCGCCGTTAGCCCGGATCAGGGGAACGGTGTATTTGACCATCAAGAAGAGGCTCTTCAGGTTGACGTCGAGCACCTCGTCCCAGGTCTCGTCGCTGGTGGTCTCGGAGGTGCCGTAGCGCTGGATCCCGATGGAGTTGACCAGGGCGCTCACGCGGCCGCGGCGCTGTCCGACCTCGGCGAGGTAGGCCTCGACGGCCGCGGACGACGATGCGTCAAGGGTGGTGCCCTTCACGTCGAAGCCGCGGGCGGTCAACTCCTGCTCGAGGGCCGCGTTGGCGGC
>Ga0164296_1005555_pt1 | contig 10982 bp, 4 predicted proteins | sample GEODES057metaG_FD_113533 | JGI IMG/M metagenome (GOLD analysis project Ga0164296, IMG submission 113533) | Dystrophic lake water microbial communities from Trout Bog Lake, Wisconsin, USA - GEODES057 metaG | ecosystem: Environmental > Aquatic > Freshwater > Lake | place: USA: Trout Bog Lake... | reverse complement strand
TATGACTGTGACGACGGCGACGGGGAGGGCGGGCGAGTGGCCATCCCCTGGGTAAGGACCGTCATCTCGGGTGTCGAGCTGCTCCGCAACCCGCGGTACAACAAGGGCATGGCGTTCTCTGAGGACGAGCGAGACAGACTCTACCTGCGCGGTACGCACACGCCCCCGCAGTCTCGGGCGCACGGCGGTGCACAGCAAACCGGTCCTCTGTCTGTGACTCACGGCGATTGCTTTTTTGGCTAAGGTGGCCTCACCTGCGCTGACTCGCCCCGCGGAATGTGCACGTGTCTCTGGACGCACACCTGTGTTGCTCCTCCACCTCCTCCGTGACGGTGCTTGCGAACCGCAGGCTTGTTGCCGCCGAGCCAGATGTCCCAGGAGCTGCAGATCGAGCGCGTCATGACCAACGTCCGCGCCCTGAAGACGCCGCTGGAGAAATACTCCCACCTGGTGGCACTGCTGGTGCGTGTGCATCTCACGCGCAGTGTGGGTAGCATGACGGACACAGAGAAAGAAAGGTCTGCTGCTGACACCACTGAACCCATGCATCACCTCGCCCCTCGCGTTCTCCAGGAACGCAATGAGCGGCTGTTCTACGCCACTCTGCTTGCGCACCCAGATGAGTTGAAGCCGTTCATTTATGCGCCAACGGTGGGGCAAGCATGCCAGAAGTACGGGTTGCTGTTTCGACGCCCCCGAGGTCTGTTCATCACGGTCGCCGACCGCGGCCGCGTGTATAGCCTGTTGAAGAACTGGCCCGAGAAGCAAGTGCGCTTGATTTGCGTGACTGACGGAGAGCGCGTGCTGGGCTTGGGCGACCTGGGCATCCAGGGCATGGGCATTGCGGCCAGCAAAGTCGTCTGCTACACCGCTTTCGGAGGCATCGACCCCGCAGCCGCTCTGCCAGTCACCATCGACTGCGGCACGGACAACGAGGCGCTCCTGGAAGACCCGTTCTACATCGGCCTTAGACATAAAAGAGTGAGAGGGGAGCTGTACGATGAGCTCATCGACGAGTTCATCCAGGCTGCCAAGCGGCGCTGGGGCCCTGGTGTTTTGTTCCAATTCGAGGATTTCAGCAACGCCAACGGCGCGCGTCTGCTGAACGCGTACCGGGCAGATGTGTGCGCCTTCAACGACGACATCCAGGGAACCGCTGCTGCTATGCTCGGCGGCATCCTGGCTGCGCTGCCAGCCCTGCGCCCCGGGGGGCTATCAGGACAGACGTATTTATTCGCCGGCGCGGGTGAGACGGGTGCGGGCATGGCGGATCTATTGGCTGCAGCAATCAGCAAGCAGACGAAGCGGCCACTGCCGGAAGCTCGGCGCTGCATCTGGATGTTTGATTCCCAGGGCTTAGTGACACGTGAGCGGGCGGAGCATTTGAGTGACCACAAGCTGCCGTGGGCGCATCCCGCACCAGAGGGCCTGCCCAACGGAGGCGTCGGTTGCACGCTCATGGAGGCAGTGCACGCGCTGCGGCCCAGTTGTCTGGTTGGCATCCGGCGTCATAAGTTCAGCTATGAGGGCACCAGCCGCCTGGCTGGTAGCTCACCGACTGCGGCCCTGTTCACCCCTGCTGTCCTCCGCGCCATGGCTGAGCACAACAAGGCGCCTGGACGGCCCCTAGTGTTCTCGCTCAGCCGCCCTGTGGAGAACAGCGAGTGCACGGCGCAAGAGGCGTATGATGCCACCGATGGGCGCGTCATTTTTGCATCTGGCTGTCTGATGCCGGCCGTGACGCAGACTGATGGCACGCACGTTGCCCGGCCACTGAATAGCACCAGCTGCTACATCTTCCCCGGAGTCGCTCTCGGCGCTGTCATGTCTGGCGCGCGCCACATCCGCGACGACGCGCTGATCGCTGCCGCAGAGGCTCTGGCAGGGCAGGTGACGGATGCGGACCGGGCGGCTGGGAGTGTGTACCCTCCGTTCCACACCATCCGCAATGTGTCCGCTCACGTCGCTCGCGCAGTAGCCAGCGCCGCGTACGACGCTGGCCTCGCTTCTGCCGTCCCGCGGCCACGTGATTTGTTGATGACAGCGCGCCAGTGGCAGTGGGTGCCGCAGTATCGCGTGTTCGGGGGAGGGGGAAGGAGTACAGGGCGTTGACATTGACTTCTATACTCATCAAAAGTCATGCGTACGCCGAGAGATACACGGAGAGACATGTCAGAGGTTCAGGCTAAGCAGAGGACATGTGACATCCTGCCATTGCCATAGCCGCCTGCGTTGCAGCTGAAGCTGTCGGCCCTGCATGCAAACACAGCAAGCGCAGACGTTGCGCGCGATGTCGCACACTCCCATTTTCAGGCGGTGTCAACAGCAGCTCCGTGACATAAGCTGTGCACAGCGCCGGACTTGCATCGCATGCGAGTGCAACTAGCCATGAAGGCACGCTCTGCAATCGTGTTGCCACACTGGGGCATGATGCGTCTCTGCCATCCAGAAAGAAGTTGACTGCAGGGGATCTATCCAAAATGCTGTACTCCTCCTCATCGCGGGGCGCAGTAGCCAGGTAGAGACATGCAGCACACGCCGCATGCCCTAGTCCAGTCAACGACGTCAACAGAGCCGTCAAGTCGTCGCAGGCTGCTATGCCTGCTGCCAGGGCAACAACGCCCGCACAGCTCTGCAAGTGCCAACTCGGCGCATGCGCTGGCGGGTTCTCACTGCATGCAGCGCACGGCGGTGCATCCAGGAGCACCGCTTGTAGAGAGTCCGCGACCGAAGGCGTCCCTGGGACTGCTGCAAGCATTTTACTGAGCACCGCCTCCACTGCCGCGACGCTGTCGTGTGGCGCCGCACGCAACGCCTCCAGGAGTGTCTTGATGGTCTCAGCTTCGTGAGGGGGACACACGAGCTGCTGCGTGCACAGCAGTGCGCGCAAGAACGAGGCCCGGGCGGTGGCCACTGCTGGTGTTTCAGGCAGCAGCGCCAGTGTGCCGCTCTGCTGCACGCGAGTCGCGAACGCGGCTGCGAGTTCGGAGTCGGCGGAGCAGAGCTGCTCGACACGAGTCGCCCTGCACGCAAAAGGGAGAAAAAAGAAGGTGTGAGCAGCAGTCAACGGTGGCTAATAGCTCGTCTCCAGCGCGAGTGCGCACCAGGCGAGTGCTGCGTTGACGGTTGGAGGAGTCCAGTGCGATTCAGGGCGTGAGGCGAGCACCAGGCTGTCTAGCCAGGCGGCGGCGGCGACGGCGGCAGTGTCTGCGTTGCCCACATCCGAGCTACCGTCCACATCCGGCACCGCCATGCAGCTGCAGCGCACGCATGCGTCGCTTGCGCCCCGGCGTAGGCCAGTCCGAGTGTGCCGCTGGTGACGTCAGCGGGGGAGGATGGGAGGATGGGACTGATGGGACTGGCAGTCCCAGTGAGACATGCACGCTATCCGCATCGCCGAAAGCGGTGAGATTGCGCGCCCGAGCACTGGCCGTGAAAGGCCCCCGGCCCGCCGGGGAAAGGCCCCCCGTTTTGCATGAAGCCACGTTGGCACTTGGAGCACTCTTCTCTCGCCTCGCAGGACCTGGCGCACACGACGCTGGGGACTGCCCAACGGCCCTGAGGAGAGCCCCAAGTACGAGCGGTGCGTCACTGGTCACAGCGGCCTGCGAGCGCGCGTGGTGGGGGCGGAATACCAGTGGCCAGTGCAAGAGTTCTCCAAGTCTTGGTGGTTACACAGCCCTTCATGCCGCGCCACAGCGTGCTCGTGCACGGCTACGGCACGGGATGCCATGATTGTTGGCGGACGCGTCGGCTGTGTGGAGGGCCTACAGGGGCGCGCTACGGACTGTCGGGCATTCGTTCTGGCGTTTGGCAAGCCACTTTGGTCTCTTCCCTGCGCTTCGCTGCTGTTCCCAAAGCTCGCGCTCGCGTTTGAGACGTGCCCGCTGCGAGTGAGTGGGCACACCGGCGGGGTCGTGTCGCGCAAAGGCGCTCTGGGCCGCGTGAGCCGCGGGGTGGACAGTCCAGGCTTTGGAGGCCTGCAACTTACACCACACCGCGACTGCGCCTGTTCTCGTGCCAGATCGTACCGGGCATCACCATGGCCACCATCCTGGCCTCCAAGCTGGTCGTCGTCGTGCTGGCGGTGGCTGCAGCGGTCGCTCCAGGGTGGGTGTCCTGGCACCTTGTTGTAGTACCTGCCCTGTGCCTAAACAACCTTCCCACACCCCGCACGCGACCCACCTGCGCTGACCCACGCGCGGTTATGTCTGTGTCATTCCGCGCAGAGTGAACGGAGCGACGGTGCAGACCACCACGGTGATGACGCTGAGCACCTCGCCCAACACGGCCGGCTCCGCAACAACCCCGGCTGTCGTGGGCATCAACGCCGGGCACCGCGCCCAGAATGACACCACCTGGATGGCCTTCATGCAGGCGCTGGGCGTGAACGGCATCCGCCTCTTCGGCGGCAGCGGCCAGGTGTCGGTGTCCATGCCTGGTGCCAGCGCCAACGGTGGTGCCCTGCAGAGCGCCGCCGCGTTCGCTGGCTGCAACCCCGACCTCAGCAACATCTGCTCGGACACCCGCCCTGGCTGCAAGACCTGCAATCCACTGGGCAGGTTGGGCAACCCCACCCCCCAAGGGAACAGCTATTGGTCAGCCTACTCCACGTTCGCCGGCAGCGGCTTGATCGACTACGTCAATTACGCCCAGCGGAAGGTTGGATCATCGAATCCAAACCCGGTGACCCCCTTGTGCATGGCCCTTGGCAACTGCTCGCTGTCGATGAGTAACCCGCCGACCCAGTACACAACCTACGCCTCGTACACCCAACCCTCATGGGGACAGAACATGAACGGCACACTGGTCACCACCATGGCGCAGTACACCGCAGCCGTGGCCACCCTGCGCGCCTGGACCGGGCACAACCCCGCGAACGCCGGCGCCTGGGTGTACCCGCCACCATATGCGATGATCGACTGGTGGGGCAACCAGCAGGACCAAACCGGCTACGCGTGGCAGGTGACCGCCTCGACGGCGTACGTCATCAACGCTTCGTACGCTGCGCTGGGCATCCGCCCGCTGCTGGTGTCCCACCTGGGGTGCGGCAGCTTCTCCCTGTCCACCCTGGATCCCACGAACTCCACGTACTGGGCTGAGCACTGGGAGGTGTACAAATTCACCTACGCCGCCGCGCAGTGGATGTACAAGTACAACATCACAAAGGTGCGCACTTGCGGCGTCCCACTGCGAGAACAGGGGACAGCACCCTGACTGCCCCCTCCTCCCCACGCACAGGTGGAGCTGCACAACGAGCCCGACCTGTCTGGCAACAACGCGTGCATGAACCCCGCCGAGGCCAAGGTCCAGGCGGCCACTGCAGCCTTCAACGCAGCCACCGGTGCATCCCTGACCGTGTATCAGTTCGCGGATATGTACTGGGCAGATTACATCTCCGTGCGCTCCGTCGCCACCCAGGATGCTTACGCAGACGCCAACGCCGACGTCGCAGCTGGCCGCATGGCGTGCCCGCTGGCCGGCGCGTGCCCGGTCACCATCAACGTGTACGGCTCGGCCTATGCCTTGTCCCTGGGCAACCCTCAGACGTACGCCACTACTGCCATCCAGTTCGGTGGCGCCATGGTGCAGAACGCCTACTTCCGATTCCCCTGCACCGCGACGACGTGCACTCCCAACACCGCCAACTGGAACGGCACCACCGCGACTTCCAAGTCGTCCCCCAACTTCCCCTGGGGCGTGGACACCACCTTCAGCACGTTCCAGGTGTACAGCTACCACAGCTACGGCCAGACGGGTGACAACCTGTGGGGCAAGGGCATCGGGTACACCAACAGCAGTGTGGGCTACGCCAATGTCCTGGGCAGCAGTGCATCGGCCAGCTTCGCGTGGAAGGGCCCCAACGGCGGCACCAGCAGCAACCAGTTCATGCCCATCGCCGTGACGGAGTACGCGCCGCTGACGGGCGCTGATTACAACGTCGAAGGCAGCTCGAGCGACAGCTACTACCAGGCTTCCCGCTTGGCGACGGAGCTGCTTGCGTTCGTGCGTCTCGGCCAGGAGAGCTACTACTTCAAGTTCAGCATGATGCCCTCCGGCTCGGCCACTGGAAACCCGTCTGCGGCGACGGTGGTGAATAAGCACGGTATCCATTTCGGCGAGAACACAAATGTGAACAGCATGCAGGTGGGCGACCAGACGTCTGGCGGCGCCGCCTTTGCGCTGATCGCACCGTACGTGACCGGCGCCAAGCCGCTGCTGCAGTGCAGCCTGTCTGACACCACGGCAAACTTCACCTGGCCGCCAACCACCACGAGCACGTCGTTTGGCGTCGCGTGCGCCCTCATCCAGGACGGCAGCGTGTACCGCATCTTCCTGGTCAATGACTGCAGCGGCACGCCGGGTCGCGCGAAGGCTGGCGTGGCTGGCGACACTAACTACTGCTCCGACCGCCAGATCAACATCCCGCTGTCGTCCCTCAACGTCAACCCTGGCAGCGTCATGTCCGTCTCCGAGGTGTCTGCGCCCGCTGGTTACTGCACCAACCCAGTCAGTCCTAAGGATGGCACATCGGGTGGCACTCGACCGTGCAATGACCCAGCCTTCACCAAGTACGCGACCCTCTTCCCCGCAAACGCGGCCGCGGTGAATGCCAAGGCGGCGTTCAGCAACACGCCCTCCAATGCCGGCTACTTCGGTGAGGTGAGCAACTTCGTCACGTTGACTGCTGCCAACATCGCATCGGGCGTGCCCTACACCATCCCCGCCTTCGGCGTTGCCCGCATCGACATCCCCATGAACGCGCAGAGCTCGTCGTCCATTAATGTGGTCACGGACACCACTCTGCTGGCTGGCGCAAACTCAGACACCAACCTGGGGTCAGCGTACAATCTCTCTGCAGCCATCTCAGCGAGCGCCATTCACGACACCACCTCCACCATCCTGATGCAGTTCAACACCCCAACCTTCGCGGCCGCAAACCTCGCGACGCTGACGCTCACTGTGGCAAGCGCACCAAATGTGGGCAATGTCATCCTTCAGGTCCTGGGTATCAACCCTACGCTGCCGCCTGTCTGGTCCGAGGGCGTTGCCACCTGGAACACCATGCAGTACCTGCTGGGCCAGCCCGCGGGTGTTGTGCAGTCAATCGGCGACAACTTCGTCACATTGGGCCCCACCAACCGCACGAACCCGTCGGCGGGCACGTACAACTACCTCATCGGCCACATCAGCGTGAGTGCCAATGACGCGACTGGAACCCAGAAGACGATCGACATCACCAAGTTCGTCCAGATGGCGCAGAAGGCCAACGCATGCAGCATAAATATCGCCGTCGTGCGCCGCTTCCGCCAGAACGTGCAGTCGCCGGCTGACCAGGGCACTGGATGCAGCGCCAGTACAATCGCTGCAGGGACCAATCCAAGCTGCCCTGCGGGCATCTCCATCGGCTCCACCCTGCCCTCGGACAGCCTTGCAGGCGGCGCGACTGTGTTCTACTCCACCAACTTCCCGGGCATGCAGACGGGCCCGACTGTGAACGTATACTCCGACTCTACGGCGGCCTCGCAGTCGTGCAACGCGAAGAAGCAGCTGAACACGACTGTGAGCAGCACCATGTATGTGCAGGGGGTGACCTCAAAGACCAACTACACGACCGGCCGCCGCCACCTGCTGCAGGCGCCTGCTGCGCCGCTGCAGCAGGCGCTGGCTGCAACTGCCGCCGCCGTCGCGACGACGCTGAACATCCCCAGCAACGGCGTGTACGTGAGCATCGCGAACTTCTCGACGCAGATCTCCATCGCATTCAGCCAGGTGCCCACCGTCGCAAACGGGCTGGGCGTTCCGCCGTACACGGGCGCGCAAGTGTCCGCTGCCTTCAACTTCCTGGGCTCCCAGGGCACCTACAACGGGAGTGTGGTCAGCAACAACGGCGTCTCCACCGACGTTGTGACGCCCATCTCGACCGAGTACTTCATCGTCAACAACGTCTCCTACAGCCCTGCCAGCGTGGCGGCGCTGAACGCGCAGCAGGCATCTGCAGGAAACGCGTTCCCTGCCAACCTGAGCGCGTTCCGGGCTTCTCTGCCAGCAGGTGTCATGGAAGTGCCGGCCAACCGTCGCAAGCTTCTGCAGAACGGTTACTTCGGCGTCACCATGACATTCGCCAGCCTCGCCCAGTGCGAAGCCTTCATCGCGTACATGACCACCGGCAGCGGCACGGCTGACCTGAACACGTACATGAACGCCCAGTTCAACGCTACTAACGGCCTGACTGTCTCTTCCAACGTCGTGTTCCCACCCATCGTCTCAGCGGGTGTGCTCATCGATGTGTTCGCGCCCTACCACTCGCCGGCCTCGTCCGACATCGTCTTCTACAGCCTCCAGAACAGTGCTTCCCTGAACACGGCCCTAGACAGCTTGCCTGCCGCGGCCATCCCGGGTTTGAGCGGCCGTCGTCGCGGACTGCTGCAGGCCGCGAATCCAGTGGGTGACATCGTGGACATCGTGGTGTCTCCAAGCCCGCCGGTGATCACCACCGGCTGGAACCCCACAGGATCGGCGGCGCCAGCAACTCAGCCCGAGCTGATCATCATCGTCAGCGCCCCTATGAGCAGCGCCACCGCCGCCACACCCACCAAGTTCTACACCCGCAAGCAGGTCCTGGGCCTCGGCCTGGGCCTGGGCATCGGCGAGGCGGCCTTCTTCTCAGTCGTCATCGTTGGCCTGGCTGTCAGCATGAAGTCCAAGCCGGCGGCGGCGGCGGCAAGCAGCAGCGAGGCCAAGGCATAGAATAAGTTTGGCAACGCGCTGGTGAAGCTGCATCGCTGCATCGAATCACCGCACTCTGTGTTATCGATTCACTCGTTTGTTTACTTCAGGCGTTGTCCCCCACGCAACGCCGCCGCCACGCCTGCCACCGTCTCCCGCTCCAGCATTGCCGCGGAAGCCGCAGCCACGGCAGCACAGCCTGCACCAAGAAACAAGTGGCGCCCGAGGCCAGACTGTGTGTAGAACTGGTGCCCACTGTGCGTGGCCCTCAGCGCAGAATCCCCAGCAGCGCATGCCGCCGAGCAAGCTGCAATCACAGCCAGCGTGCTCGCATGCGGCAATGCGTCACGAAGAATGGTAGGCCTGTGCTTGCCAGATGCTGCCAGGCTGATGTATCTGGTCGCCGCAGCAATGCGGAGTGCCATACCTGCCGCATTGCCCGCCACCAGTGCGACTGGACCGATGTGCAAGTACCGCAGTCCGAGCACGGAGACGGTGGCTTGAGTAACTGCAGATGCGAGCAGGACAGCGTTACTTGCGCGCACTTGACTGGTTGTCATCGTTGACGACGTCCACGCCTCCAGCACGCCGTTCAGCGCAAGAATGGGTAGCAGTAGCGCGTACGCGGCGACAGTGGGGACGGTCCACGGTGTGGACGCCCAGACAGGGCCGTACACAACGCGGACGGCGACGAAAGCGAAAGAAGGCCCAATGGCTGCGCACCACGCTCCCATGAGCACCAATCCCCGGAGCAGGGATGCAAGCTGCTGCCGTGTGTGCACGCCTCGCCGCGCTGCTGCGAATGACGCGTACGCGGCTTCCTCTAAAGGCTGAAGGACGAGACGCACAGCGAGAGCTCCTAGATTCGATGCCAACCCATAGGTCCCGGTGTCATCCCCCGAGGCGCCTGCGAGCAGCAGGACAGCCTTGTCCCCCTCCGCGAGGATGAGTTTCCACACAGCTTGCGCGCTGAACTCGCGCAGCAGGGTCGCATGCTTGGAGGCGCTCCCCAGTGTACGGATGGCAGTCCATGCACCGACCGGTGTGAGCATCAAGGTGTCATTCTCTGCCGCACTGCTGTCGGGCAATGCGACCCGCATGCCGAGCGCGTAGATGAGCAGCAGCGTGCACGCGTAGAGCAACTGGGCAGCTGCAAAACACAGTTCGAAGGGGAGGTTGCCAACCCGCGCCAGAAGCAAGGCTGCTGTAGCGCCAGCTCGCATCAAGGTCGCTGTCGTCTCTGCCGCGAGGCGGAGGCGTAACGCGCCGCGCCGGGCACACGCCACGTGCCACGGTTCGGCGCATAACTCCACACACGCTGCAAGACAGAGACAGAGGACCGCTTGTCCATACGGCGTGTCCGTCGCAGCACCTACGCCTCCTGCGAGCGACGTGGTCGCTGCAACACCGACTGCTCCCGCCGCGAGCAGTCCCACGGGAAGGGCAAGCCAGGCGGAGTGGACAGCCTCCGCGTGTGTCAGGTCACCGCGCAAGCACGCGCGTCTGACGCCCTCTCGAGCAGTGAGCACCACTGTGCTGACCTGAACACGTGTGGTTGTGCGTCAATGTGTGATTTATACAGACACACGTGGTCGAGTGGGTCTGGTGCATTGCTTACCAGTGCAAAGTGGACCGTCGGCACTCCATACTCCTGCGGTGTCAGCTTGTGTGCCACCGCTACATTGACGAGGAATGGCACGCCGCGTGATACTGCCGCGCTGGTGAACAGGAAGCCGAACGAGCGGCCCAGAGACGGCGCAGGGGGCAAAGCCTGGACTTGACCATCCTGAGCGCCTCCGCTGCGTTTGATGCGCGACCGTGTGTTCATCACTGCATTAGGATTATAATGCACTCGCGACCCGTTTCCATGTGTGCTCAGTGACGCGTCAGCAGGCGTCGTCAAAGAAATCCGTTCTCTGCTTTCTGCTTTCTGAGCATCTGGGCCTTCGCCAGTGTCATGGCCAAGCAGAACATGTCGAAGAAAGGCCTCGCCCGCTTCCATCGCAAGAAGCTGCCCAAGGACGCGGTGCGCAAGAACCAGCACTTGAGGCAGCAACAGCTGCAGAGGGCGCTCGACAAGCAGCACGGGGCCGCCGGCGCTGGCGCCAAGAAGCAACCAGCTCAGGGCGGGAAGCTGAAAAGCGGAGCGTTGCCGCTCGCCTTTGCGGCCGGCAAGCGCGTTCTCCTCCTCGGAGAAGGCAACCTCTCCTTCGCGGCGGCTCTTGTATCTCTCTTCGGCGGCCACGGCCACG
>Ga0164296_1005554_pt1 | contig 10985 bp, 9 predicted proteins | sample GEODES057metaG_FD_113533 | JGI IMG/M metagenome (GOLD analysis project Ga0164296, IMG submission 113533) | Dystrophic lake water microbial communities from Trout Bog Lake, Wisconsin, USA - GEODES057 metaG | ecosystem: Environmental > Aquatic > Freshwater > Lake | place: USA: Trout Bog Lake... | reverse complement strand
CTCTAAGACTTAATAGAAAACTAATCCTTACTCTAAGATCTAAAACAAAAAATATAAAATTGTAGCTACAAATTAAAATGCTTATAAACTCTAAAAACCTATAAGACTTAATAGAAAACTAATCTTTACTCTAAGATCTAAAACAAAAATATAAAATTGTAGCTACAAATTAAAATCCTAAGACCTCTAAGACTTAATAGAAAACTAATCCTTACTCTAAGATCTAAAACAAAAAATATAAAATTGTAGCTACAAATCTAAATTCATAGAAACTTTAGGTAAAGTTCTAGTTAAATTTTCTTTTTTAATTTTTGGTTGATCAGAAACAATCATAGTTTTTAATCCTTTAATAATTTCATCAGGTGGCATATTAGAATCTAGAATTGCAGATTTTATCTTAGAAAACTTAACTGGTTGTGCTATCAATTTTGTATTACATTTTATTTGTCCATGCTTTGTATTTAAATTATCATATTTAAATTTAGTCATAAATTCGCAAACTTTCTTTTCTAAAGCTTTCTTATGTGTTTTACGTTCTTTCATAGCAATTTGTAGTTTACGAATCTGATCATCCATTTTAATCCATTCTGAAAATTGTTGTTTAAATTCTTCAAGTTCACTATCAGTCGGTTGTGGGGTTACTTCAGGATCATTAAATGTTTCTTCTTTATACAATGGACCAGAAATAGAAGGAGTAACTGACATAGTTATTTATATTATAAATCTATTATAATTCTTAAATCTATTTAGGATTTATTACAACCACAATCACCTCCTTTTTTAGTTTTAGATTTAGTTTTAGGTTTAGCTGGAGCTTTAGGTTTAGGTGAATTATTTCTTGCAAAGTTTACTAAATCGTTTTTACTTCTATCACCTTTGTATTCTTTTTTCTTTTTCCCATTTTGTATTATTAATATTGTAGGATAACCAAGAATAGATTCTCTAATAGCATTTGGAAGTTGATTTGAAAATTCAGATTCAATTTCTGCAATTGGTAGCAATCCTTTTTCTTTATTAATTTCTCTCGTAGCTTCTTTCCATGCAGGTTTTAACATTTCACAATGTCCACAACCATTCATATGAAGTAATACCATTATTGGTCCAGAATCAGAAAGAACCGGAATAGCTTTTGTATTTTTAATGGTTGCCATATAACATAATAGGACATTAAAAATATTTTTGCGTTCATATAGTCGTAATATCTATGCTATAATTGTAAATAGATGATACCCAATTGGGCAAACGATTTAATAAAAATATATTTTAAAGATCATCCAGCGGATATAACGCAAAAATTATATAAAAAACAAGGATTCAAACCATTTGAATACTGGTATCATGAATTAGAATATATATTAAATTTAGATTTTGCATGGGAAGAAATTGGATCTCAATATTTAAAAGATAAATATGGGATAGTTATTTCAATTGCAGATATTGAACCATCTGATAGACAATATATTGTTGAAGCATTTTATAAATATTTAAATATAGAATCTAGTATGTTCCCATACAATGAGAATGACATACAAAAAAAATAGTAAATTTATAATATAGAATGGAAGGTTGCGAATCATTATCAGATGCATTTTCTTGTAAACAAAAGACATTATTAGATGAAGCATATACGTTAAGAAATAAAATGATAATCGACAATAAAGTATCTAGAGATACATTAAATGTTGAAAACTTACTACCTTATACTTATCCAGATGGTTGCAGTGGATACTATATATTACCAGATAAAGGTTTAGAGCATGATCTCCAGAAAAATAGTTGTTTAGTAAGAAGAATATGTGATTATCCAGGAACACATAATCAAGAAGGTTATTGGATAACCCAATTAAGATCCGATATACACGATAATCGTGTTCCAGCATTATTCAATGAACGCACAAAAAGACGTGAGATCATTCCACCAACAAAGAAAGAAACTAAATTACAACCATATTCTGGAGATATTTATGGTAAATTTACATAAAGAATATCCAGTCTAAATAAATAAACATGAAAATTCTAATAACTGGTGGATGTGGAGCTATAGGCTCAATATTAGTTGAATACTTATTAACTAAATATTCTAAAATAGAAGATTCGTCGTCAACTCTTTCAGATTTAATAATAAATTTGGATGCGCAAACATATTCTGCAAATAATTATCACACACAATTTCTAAAACTACCGAATTATAAATACATAAAAGGTAACATATCTGACGGAGATTTAGTAGATTTTATATTAGAAACATATAATCCAAATATAATTATTCATTTAGCAGCAGAAACACATGTTGACAATAGTTTTGAGAATAGCATAAAGTTTACAGAAACAAATGTGATTGGAACACATACATTACTAGAATGTGCAAAAAAATATGGAAAATTAGATAAGTTTATTCATATGAGTACAGATGAAGTATATGGTTCTGTAACTAATGACGAAGTCTGTAAAGAAAACTCAATGTTTGCTCCAAGTAATCCTTATTCCGCTACAAAAGCTGCAGCAGAGATGTTATGTCATGCATATATAAAATCATTTAAATTACCAATAATCATAATAAGATGTAATAATGTAATTAGTCCTTTTCAACATAAAGAAAAATTAATACCACATGTAGTAACACAAATATCAAAAGATAAAAAAATACATATTCATGGTTTAGGTCTTTCAAAAAGAACTTTCATAGATGCTTATGATATTGCAAATGCCATAAATGTGATAATAAACAAAGGTAAAAATGAAGAAATATATAATATAGGAACAGACCAAGAATATACAGTATTAGAAGTAGTTGAAAAAATAATGAAAATAATGAAACCAAATGAAAAGTTTGATGGTAGAATCATCTATGTTCCAGATCGTTCATATCAAGACTATAGATATTCAATTGATTGTACTAAATTGCAAGAATTAGGATGGAAACCTGAAATAAGTTTTGAAGAATCAATAAAATTAGTTATCTATTCTTTTACTTCTTTTACTTCTTTTTTAACATGAAAAGTCTAAAAAAAGTTGAAAGAATTCCTAATATAAATAAGAAAACGAAAATCCATGCTAAGATCTTGCAATTTCCGACGATTAAACAATTAGTTGCATAAGTCACATAACAAGTATAGCCAAATATAATGCATGATAATAAAAATGTAGCTATAATAAATCCTTGTTTTTGCGGAGTTTCAATGCTCATAATGAAACTTGAAATAAATACAGAAACTGATAATATAAGTCCAGTTATGAATGTAATGTATCCTTGTTGGGTAATTTGGTATTTACCAATTTTATATGTTTTTCCTACAGTATCGTTCATCTAATAATATATTAGATATTTTTAAGTTAAGTTAGATAATCGAAGAAAGATTTAAGGCTTAATCGCAATAATCTTATAAAGAAAAAGTAATGTTTGGGTTCATTTTTAAAATAAAAGTAGCTATCAGAGTACTATTAGATAAGATTAAGAAAATAGTATATAAATTTATACCATCTCATATAAAAGCACTTTATTACTTATCAAATTCAAATATACATTCGATTAATAAAAAACAATTGAAAGAATATTATACTTCTAATTTAAATGACTATTATATCATTCATCTATGGAATAGTAAGCAAAAGATAACTAAATACTATTTTATAAAAGTAAAAAATATGTGCGAGATATTTAATGTAGAAAATTATATTAAAGAAAACCGTTTATTTGACATATTTCATATTGAGATTAATAATAGAAACGCATCAAAAGAAATATATAAATATAAAGATTCATTGAATCATAAAGAGACAGATAAGAATTCAATTCTCTTATTAAATATGGTATGTGATGATATATCAAATAGTAAAAAAATTAATAAAGATATCATAGTGAATACAAATACAGACATTATCAGATTATATGATTATAATTTAGATGAAATAATTATCTAAAAACCCATACGTTGGAGCATTCTAGCTAAACCAGAAGATGAAGAACGTTGACCAGGGGGGGCGGATGGGCCTCCTTGATTAGCAGCTTTTCTTCTATTTTCACTAGAACTAGTTTTCCATTTACGATCAAAAGGATTTCTTTCTGGACTAACTTGTTTTGGAGAGCCAATATTAAATGCAGCTAATTGAGCAGTTGACTTTTTCATTGATTCTTTAAGAAGTTTTTGTTGTTTTCTTTTTTCAGCAGCAACAGCTTCACGAGCAACAGCATCATCTTTTTTCTTCTGTGCATCAGTTTTTGCACCACGTTTTGGTTGAACACGCACTGGCAGTCTTTGTACATCCATATCATCAGCTTTTTTTTTCTTAGCACCTCCAGCTTGATATCCACAAGACATGTTTTTCTATTTTAAAGAATATAAATTAAAAATATATATTAAATAGAAAAATGCCTAAAAAGATAGGAATTGCATATTTAGATAATAAAATTAGAGGTACTATATATTTCTATGAAAAACCCAAATCAGTATCTATAGAAATAGATTTATCTGGATTGCCACCAAATTCAAAATTAGGATTTCATATACACGAAGCAGGTGATTTAACAGATGGCTGTCAATCTGCTTGTGCACATCTAAATCCATTTCATAAAACTCATGGTGGACCTAAATCTGCAAATCGCCACGTAGGTGATTTAGGAAATATAATTAGTGATTCTAATGGTAACTGTAAAATGAAATTTCAAGATTCAATGATTACTCTAAAAGGTACAAAATGTAACATTATAGGACGCGCTGTTGTTATACATGAAAAAACAGATGATTTAGGAATGGGCGGAGATGAAGAATCTTTGAAAACAGGAAACGCAGGTAAACGCATTGCATGTGCAGTAATTGGGTATTCAAAAAAGATGTTTGTATAAGTAGTAGATGGCTTTTGCTCCTAGAGTACAACCATATGCAATAAATAGTTCAGGTGATATACCTGTAAATCTAATAGAAGACTTATCTACTAGAAGTTTAAACACAGTACGCATTGGAGGTGAAGCAGGTAAAATTAATTCAGGAACAGCAAATGCATTTGTGGGGTATCAAAGTGGCTATTCAATGCAAAATGGATCTTATATGACATGTATTGGTTACCAAAGTGGTTATGCAGGTATTAATAATCAAGATAGTGTATTCATTGGTGCTTATTCTGGTAACCAAACAAACTATGGAAATGAAACAGTTTATGTCGGGTATAAAGCAGGTGAACTAAGTAAGTATTCTACTCAATCAGTTGGTATCGGTGCATATTCTTTGCGAGAAAATACATCTGGAAACGCAGTAGTAGCAGTTGGCTACAGAGCAGGTGAAAAGTCATTAGATGGAGGATATAATACATTTATTGGTGCACAAGCAGGACAAGATAACAGAAGTGGATTTTACAATACAATGGGTGGATTCTCAGCTGGACGTTCATCATTTCTAGGTAACTTCAATACTTATTTTGGGGCATTTGCAGGTTACTCAAACTCTTATGGATCTGGAAATACATTTATTGGTTATTCAGCAGGTGCAACATTATCACAAGGAGATTGCAATATAGGTATAGGTGCATTCAGTTTTGGCAATTCTTCTGGATCAGGATCAAGCAATCAAAATCAATCCCAATCAGCTTTCAATATTATTATTGGAAACCAAACAGAATGTTATAATAGTTATTCAGTGTTAATTGGAAATCAGTTGTATAATGACGAAAATAATTCAATTATAATTGGAAATTTGAATAGTAATCAGTCAAAAAACACTGTTATCCTAGGATCAAATGTAAACATAACAGGTATTCAATCATTTACTGATCCATTTAATTATAGTATCTTAAACATAACAAAAACTGATGCATTAATCAAATATAATATATCAAACATTGAATATGACAATTTGCTATCTTATTCAACTCTTAATTCATCATCTAACTTAATAAATAATATAAATGGACCAAATGATTTAATCAGTAAAGTATATACAAGTGCTGCGACAAATAATTTAAGTACAAATAATTCAATTGATATTCGGCAATATATATTGAATAATAATTCAAACTATTTTATATACCAAGGATTCAGTATACCACTAGATAAATATCAACCAAATACAAGTATAACCAATGATACATATTTCCCAAATGTATTACTTCTAATACATACTAGTGTGCTTTATAGTAAAAGTGTAAATAATTCAAGTAAATATACATATGATCCAATAAGTACCGGAACAGGTATCAGTTTTTCACAAAATTACTCACCATTCAATAATACAAATTTAACATATTATAATAGTCTATTAGGTACTAATTATAACGGTAGTATTTATTTCAATGGTACTGCAAATTCATATATAAAATATGGACCATCGTCAGGTATCATATCAACTAATAGTAATTACGATTACACTATTGAATTGTGGCTATATATAAATGATACTACTAAATCTTATATTATATTTGGTTCAATAGATAGAAGTAATTCACAGAACTACTATTATAGTTTGATATACAATAATAATGATTCTTATATTGAATTGAATACTTATTCATCAATAGATGGAACATACAGATCAACTATTATAAGTACACCTGTATCTATAAAAAAACGCATATGGTATAATATTGCATTAGTAAAGATTGGTGATCTATTTAGTTTGTACTTAAACGGTGTCTCTGTTATACTAATTAACGAACAAAATATTACATTTTATGATATTAAAAACAATTTCTATATTGGTTGGAATGGAAATTCTTTAAGTGCGTCAACTAATAATGCCTATAATTTAAATGGATATATTACAGAATTCAGAGTTACTTTAAATACTGGAAGATACAATGGAAGCTATACAGTTTCTCAATATCCATATCCAAATTATCCAGGCTATTCATTGTCATCTTCAGCAGTACAATCATCTTCGTATTATTCTTTGATCAACAATGATATATTAAATCTTTATGTAACAACAATATATAATCAGAAAAATCTAATCAATTACTTATCAAATCAAAATATCGAATATTATAATTATTACTATACTGAAACAATAGGTAATGAATATGCTATAGCTACAACAAATTGCATTAATAATTTTTACTTAGCAAATAGCAATATTAGTGTACCAATATATTTTCCTAAATTACTATCATATCCAATAGTTGGTAACCAATATCCAAATGTATATAGTAATTTAGATATTAATACTAATATTACTATTGCTTCAAATTTAAATAACACATTGTCACAAGATGGTGTTTCATTAATCAATTATATAATAAATAGTAATGTAATTATAAATACTCCAGCAATAAATGGCTATGTTTATAATAATTTGACATCATTTATCTATCAACCTTATCTAGAATGCATTACATCAGCAAATGATAATTTTACTTATCTAAATTATTTTAGTTATTCATGTAATATAACTAATCTTATCAATATTGGAAATCAAAATTCGATACAATCATTAGACTTTACAAAAGATATCAAAATTTTCACAGGAAATAACAATTATTTCAATGACAAATTATATATCAATTCAAATATCCTGAATATTTTTAGATACAATTTAGCTAACATAAGTAACATTCAGATAATTAACAATAATCCTCAAATAGCTTTATGTAACACTTCTAATATATCTACTAATAATTTTAGTATATATAATATTTTAAACAACGAAGTGTATTTATCAAATTTGAATTCGAAACAACAATTAGTAGTGCAAAATCTAAATCCACTATTAATAAACGTTGATTACATAAATATTAACAATACAAATTATACAACAAATACAAGTGTGTTTACATCATGTGGTGTATCTGGATCAAATGGACCAGGAGATACAGTAATATATAGTTATTATACATCATTACCATCCAATTCTAATATACCAAATCCAATACCAGTTGGATTAAACAATACTGGAGTACAGCAATGGATTGCACCATATAGTGGTAATTATACAATATATGCAGGAGGCGCATCAGGTGATACTGGTGTAGATGCAAAAGGCAATACAATTTTAGGAGGATTAGGCGTATTTGTAGCAACTAATCTTTATATTGCCGAAAATGACATCATATATATACTCATTGGACAAACTGGTGCCGGTGGAGGAGGAGGCACATTTATATATAATAGTACTCAATCAAATTTACTATTAGCTGCAGGTGGTGGAGGAGGAGCAGATTCATATGTTGCAAATATAGGTAATACAGGTGCGCCGGGTGAAAATGCAGTAAATTATACAACAACAGATGATCCACAAGCAGGTACATTAGGTGGTTTAAATGGAACAGGTGGATATGGATGGGGTAATCCTTTACCAGCTCCCCAAATAGACATTGGTGTTGGAGTAACAGGTGGTGGAGGAGCAGGATTTTTAGGAGACGGAGGATACAGTGGAACACCGCGTACATATGCACAAGGTATTCAAAGTATTATGCTTTCTAAAAAAATTATAAATTACGCAGCCTCTTTTGGAGGAGGAGGCAATGCAGATACATATTGGAATAATGGAACTACACCAAATGGAGGCGGAGGCGGCGGCTATTCTGGAGGTTGGTGTGGAGGAGGAAAATCAGGATTCTCAAATGGATTAACTATTATTGATAAAGGAGGTGGCGGAGGCAGTTCTTATGATGCACAATCAGGTGGAAATGCAACAATTTATACTCAAAATATTATTCCAGCACAAATCCCAATAGATCTTTCAGGAACTTATAATATTTCAAATGGCTATTGCAGCAATAATGGTATCGCCATATTTCAATATCAAACCCCAAATGTAAATTATCAAAATATAATCGAAAACTTTACATTGCCAATAACTACAACTCCTCCTTCCCCGAGTCAGCAGAATCAGCCCAGTCAGCAGAATCAGCCCAGTCAGCAGAATCAGCCCAGTCAGCCCAGTCAGAATGTATTAATAATTAAAAACATCAATAATACTTCTAGTAATTATACAATAGGAAATATATGGTCTTCTATATATAATAATTCTTCAATTACTATTAATATAGTCAATTATCCAAAATATGGATTTCTAATTAACAATAATTCATATTCAAATACTACTTCTAAATATCATTTTATCAATAGTTTTAGTTCAAATGATATTTTAGATTTGAGATATGTATCATACAATGCTGGTATACAAAATATACAAAACGATATGATGACTATTCAATTTATAGATATATCTTCATCAATAGTCTCATCAAATTATGATATAACTATCAAAAATTACGTATGTAAAACAAATCCTTTAAATATCAATATTACATCAATAAATGATTCTGATAGAAATTTATTGAATTTTATACCAATCTCAAAAGGCTATTTAGATGACTATACATTTAATGGTAATGGAAATTATCCACCAATTTTACCGAGATATAATAATGATTATCAGAATAATAATGATACCTATTTACAATCAATATATTCAGGAGTAGTATCTTCAAACATAGAATTAACTTTGTCGAGCCAGTCGAGCCAGTCAAATAGCCAGTCGAGCCAGTCAAATAGCCAGTCCCTTAATATTGTTGTAAACTATTACTCTATTACTGCACCGGTACAAAACACTGATATTAATCCAAATACTTTAATAATTAATACTGAAATTATGAAAAGCTCTTCATTATCTAATATATTAAACAATATATTAGTTCAAAATAGTAATCCATTGATTACTAATTTAATTTTATATAACAATAATGCGAATGTTAATCCATCTGGTATTTTACAGGAAAAAAGCACAGGAGAAGCAGTAACAAAAATAACATATAGTAATATTATCAATGATGAAATCGTCTATCAAAATTTCACAAATAATAGTACTGGGGTAGACATATTCAAATTCTATATTGCATCTAGCCCATATACAGTAAACAGTAGGCAACAACTAGTAGTTGAATTTAATTTGAAAAGTCCCGGTACAATTTTAAACAACGATCAATATATTTTCAAATATTCAAGTAACGCAATATACACAACTGATACGATAGATCTAAACAATTTAAGCTATACTAATGGTACTATAAATATAATATCATCTAATAATATTATATTGAATTCAACTACGTATACAAGTAATAGTCCAATACTATATAATTTCACATCAAATGTTATTCATGATTACCAACAGTTTACAAATAGTCCCATATTTAATATAGTATTCAATACACATATATATCCAAATAACTATCCAAATAACTTAGATACTAAATTATCATATTCAAATTTATACTATAGTTATAATTATGGATATCTAAATTCTTATTCAAAGATATATAACATCGATTATGCCAACTATTTTATTAATGAAATAACTGATCCATCATTATCAAATATGATTGTCGCTTCAAATGTCAAAGTACCCCAATATTATATTACTAATAACTCTAATGTATTATTAGTTGGTAATTTTATAGACAATGAAGAGCCATTATTTCCTGCACCAATTCCAATATCTACGCCAATATATGCAGCAAATGAATATCGATATAATAATTTAGTTTATAATATTGGTCCAGATTCAATAATTAACTATGAAAAGAATTTAGAAATCTCATTCGAAATAGATTGTTCATATGAAAGATCCTATAGTCTTTTTGCAAATGACACTTTTTATTTCAATTTTAGCATTGATAAGTTAATATATTTTGACATATATAATGATCATGTGATATTAAATAAAGAATATAGCTACAATTATCAAGCAAATACATCGAACGTTTTTACATTTTACAACGTTGATACTCAAAACAATAACAATATGTCTCTTTACATAAATAATCAAAACATTCTATTAAATCAAAATATTTCATCAATTGATTTTACTGTAAATACATCTAATATTAGTTATATAAAATTATCAATTGACAAATATAATTATAGCAATTTAAAGAACTTTTATAGTTACAATCCATTAGTTGTTTCATCAAATAATTTGAAATTTAGATATGATGTTCAAAATTATACTAATACAATACACATTAAAAATTTTAATATTCAACAAAAACTATTG
>Ga0164296_1005553_pt1 | contig 10985 bp, 12 predicted proteins | sample GEODES057metaG_FD_113533 | JGI IMG/M metagenome (GOLD analysis project Ga0164296, IMG submission 113533) | Dystrophic lake water microbial communities from Trout Bog Lake, Wisconsin, USA - GEODES057 metaG | ecosystem: Environmental > Aquatic > Freshwater > Lake | place: USA: Trout Bog Lake... | reverse complement strand
CGATGAGTTCTGCAAAGAGATGGAGATCGCTTGGTTCGCCTCGTGCTGGGACGAACCCTCCGTCGATTTCATGAGCCAGTTCCCCGTTCCCTGTTACAAGATCGCCTCGGCATCCCTGACAGACGACGCCCTGCTCAAATACCATCTCAAGACCGGCAAGCCGATTCTTCTCTCCACGGGCATGAGCACCTTGGAGGAGATCGATCATGCGGTGGAGATTCTTGGCAAGGAGAACCTGATGCTCATCCACACATGCAGCACCTACCCCTCAAAGTATAGTGAGCTGAACCTCCGCGTCATTCAGACATTACGTCACCGCTATGGAGTCCCTGTCGGATATTCTGGTCACGAGACTGGAATTGCCTCCTCTGTTGCTGCTGTCGCTCTGGGGGCCTGCTTTATAGAGCGCCACATCACGTTGGACAGGGCTATGTGGGGATCCGACCAAGCCGCATCGCTGGAACCAAGCGGACTGACCCGTTTGGTGCGAGATATTCGTCTTGTCGAGGAATCGATGGGCGATGGAGTCAAGACCGTACAAGAGAGTGAAGTTCCTATCATGAAGAAGCTTCGCCGGGTCGGTTGCAAGGCGTGACTAGCTTGCGATTCTTGCCTATAGCCTCGATATTATCAAAATATGACCATCACACTCGATCAGATCGTGGAGGAGGTCGCGGAACTTCCCGAGGATGTTTCAGCCGAGCTTGTGGAGCGCATATTGATTCGTCGACATGGGGGCATTGACTCAAGCATCGAAAAATCGTGGGAAACTGAAATTTCCAGGCGCATTTCCGAGATCAAGGAAGGCCGGATCAATGGAATACCTTTGGAGGAAACGTTCGCCCATGCGGGAAAATTGCTCGCTAGGTGAGGGTGGTATTTCATCCAGCAGCTGATGCGGAATTTATCGAGGCGCTTTCCTACTACACCTCGATCGAGCATTCACTGGGGGAGCGTTACTACAGTGAAATGGAGCGACTTATCACCGAAATCCAATCTCATCCCAAGACATTTCGCCAGTTTGATCCGCCTGCACGCCGCCATTTTAGCTCTTGGTTTCCTTATGGGATCATCTACATGGAACAATCCGATAGACTCTGGATCGTGGCAGTAATGCATATGAAACGAGCTCCTGGTTATTGGAAGGGAAGAGTTATCAATGAAAAATCCTCTAGCCAGAGTCCGGACCATTTTCCCATGACTTTCACTTCTTGAACTATGCAATCCCTCCCCGACATCAAGGCTGTCGCCCTCGATATCGATGGCGTCCTTACGGATGGCACTTTCCTTTGGGATGGGAATGCCTCCGAGCAGAAGAGGTTCCATTTCCGAGATGTCATGGGGATATCCCGGGCTTCAAGACGAGGGATCCGATTTGCTCTGATATCAGGTGAAAAGAATGGAATAGTCGACCGTATTGCCGTGAAATTCGGCATCACGGATGTCCATCAGGGATGCAGCGACAAAGCCGCCGCGTTGATTTCCTTCAGCGAACAAAGTGGTATCTCCATGGGGCAGATCGCTTTCATGGGGGATGATATCAATGATCTCGAGGCTCTAAGGTTAGCTGGTCTTTCCGCCGCTCCAGCTGATGCTCATGATCACGTGCTGGCGATCGCACGATTTATATCCAAGAAAAAAGGAGGCTGCGGCGCGGTTCGTGACCTTCTTGATCACTTAGGATTTGTCTAATGAAACTCTCCGACTACGTCATCGACTTTCTTATCCACCAAGGTGTTAAACATGTTTTCATGCTCCCCGGTGGAGGAGCTATGCATCTCAATGATTCCTTGGGGAAACGACGTTCTGAGGTTGAATTTGTATCCATGCTTCACGAGCAAGCGGTTTCTATTGCCGCTGAGGGCTATGTCAAAGTCTCCAATACCCTTGGAGTTGGGATGGTTACTAGCGGACCAGCCGGGACAAATGCGATAACAGGCGCTGCTGGCGCATGGCTGGATTCTATGCCCTGTCTTTTTCTGTCTGGTCAGGTAAAAAGGCCCGACTTAAAAAAGGGTACGGGGTTACGACAACTTGGCTCTCAAGAGGTGGATATTGTTGAGATTGTAAAATCGATCACGAAGTACGCAGTAACCATCACGGAACCAGAAACGATCAGATTCCACCTGGAAAAGGCCTACTATCTTGCCAAGTCTGGGCGTCCTGGGCCGGTTTGGATTGATGTCCCTCTGGATGTTCAAGCGGCCCAAGTAGAGCCGGAGAAAATGGAAGGCTTCATACCTGAGGTTGCCATTGGAAAAAATACACACATGGCCGATCAGGTTCGCGAACTGGTTCAACTCCTTTCAGCTTCCTCGCGACCTGTTATTGTTGCAGGGAACGGAATCCGTGTAGCCGGTGCCATTCCGGAATTTAAAGAAGTTGTGGACCGTGTTCAGGCACCGGTTTTGACCACTTGGCTGGCCATGGATCTGATCGAAGATAACAGCCCGCTTTTCGCGGGGCGCCCCGGTGCAATTGCACCCCGTGGTGCCAATTTTACGCTTCAGAATTCAGACCTCATGATCGTCATCGGATCAAGGCTAGATATGGCCTTTACCGGATATGCGCACGATAAACTCGCCAGAGGTGCAAAGAAAGTGATGGTCGATATTGACGAGGCTGAAATCAAGAAGATGAAGACAACAGTGCATCTTCAGATAGTGGCTGATGTTCGAGATTTCCTTGAGGAGTTCCTAAAGCAATTGTGTGAGGTTAATTTGCCTGACTACACAAATTGGCAGAAACGGACGCAGGATTGGAAGGAATCATATCCAGTTGTTTTAAAAGAACATAGAGAGTGCAAGGATCTTGTCAGTGTCTATCATTTCTCAGATACTCTGTCCGAACTTTTAAATGAAGGAGATCTCATCGTTTCTGGAAGTTCGGGAACGGCAGTCGAACTCTTTCTTTTGGCTTTCAAGGTGAAGCTTGGACAGCGGATCTTCCATACACGTGGACTTGGTTCTATGGGATTTGCACTCCCCGCAAGCATTGGAGCATGTCTTGCATCAAATTCTCAGAATACTGTATGTATTGATGGAGATGGTGGCTTTCAGATGAATATTCAGGAATTGGCTACCGTAAAAAGACTGAATCTTCCGATTAAGTTTTTCGTAATTAATAATGGTGGTTATTCCTCCATACGAAGTTCTCAGCAGAACTACTTCCAGCACCTAGTGGCTGCCGATGAAACCAGCGGATTACATTTGCCGGATCTTCAAAAAGTATCGGAAGCCTATGGCATTCCTGCGGTGAGAATTTCGTCACAGGATAACCTCTCGGAGGATCTCCAGAATGCTATTCAAACTCCAGGCCCGTTGGTTTGTGAGATCATGGCGATCCCAGATGAAGTCCGGGCACCCCGGCTTTCGACCGTTCAAAAACCTGATGGAAGCATAGTTTCCAGACCTATTGAGGACCTCTGGCCTTTTCTAGATAGGGAGGAATTCCACGCCAACATGATTGTACCTCCCCTAGATGATTAAGAAAGCAATGACCCGCAAGTTTTCTATCGGCATCATGCAGGGGCGATTATTGCCCAAAATCGACGGGAGAATCCAATGTTTCCCTGCTGAACAATGGAGGGATGAATTTGCGCTTGCCGAGAAGGCGGGGCTCCAGTTGATCGAGTGGATCTATGAGGTCTATGGCGAGGAAAAGAACCCACTCGCCACCGATGAAGGTATTGCAGAGTTGAGGGAGCTTACCGCACGTCATGGCATAGCCGTTCGTTCCCTCTGTGCCGATTACTTCATGGATCGCCCCCTGCTGGCGAATCCTGAGGAAAGTGGTAAGAAACTCGGTTGGCTTCTTGGTCGCTGTCATCTGACCGGCATCAGAAGAATCATCCTGCCCTTTGTTGATGCCTCGCGACTGGGAGACTACCGTGCGGAGGATGCGCTGATTGATTTGCTTAGCCCGTTCACCTCTGAAGCCGAACGTCTTGGCATAGAACTCCATTTGGAGACCGATCTTACACCCTTACGTTTTGCCAACCTAATCGAGCGACTACCTGAGTCCGTTTTCAAAGTGAACTACGACTCCGGAAACAGTGCATCCCACGGGTACAACGTCACCGAGGAATTCAAGGCCTACGGCTTCAGGATTGGTAGCCTGCATATCAAGGATCGAGTGCGGGGCGGAAGCACCGTGCCGCTAGGAACAGGAAATACAGATTTCAAGGCACTTCGTGCCGCCTTGGATGCCGTAGAATATGACGATGATGTGATTCTTCAGGTGGCCAGAGGAGAAAATGGTGATGAGGTGGCATTGGCAGCTAATAATAGGCTATTTGTGGAAAGTCTGCTGAGTAATTAACAAGACCAATGAATCTCGAACTTCAGGATAAAGTTGCGTTTGTTGCCGGATCTTCCCGAGGAATAGGTCTTTCCATTGCACGTTTGTTTCTCAAGGAAGGAGCCCGAGTGGTCATCACTGGTAGAGATCCAATCTCATTGATGGTCGCTAAAAATGAACTGATTGCTTGGAAAAATAGATTCCTCGTCCTCGAATGTGACCTACTGCGTGAAGACGAGATTCAAAAAGCCATGTCTTGTGTGTACGAGGCATTTGGAGGAATAGATTTCCTGATTGCAAATATCGGTAGTGGCCGAGGTGAAGGTGGAAACACCCCTGATCATTCAGAATGGCAGCGACTTATGGATCTCAACCTCAATGCCAGCGTAAAAATGATTAGTGCCGTGCTCCCCTCGATGACTCAGGCCCAATCAGGTTGTATTGTCATCGTGAATTCGATAGCTGGAATGGAAGCTTCTCCTGCACCTCTACCCTATAGTGCAGCAAAGGCGGCATTGTGGAATTACGCAAAAAATCTCTCCAGGCGAGTTGCTGTGGATGGTATCCGAATCAATTCTATAGCCCCCGGAAATATTTTTTTTCCAGGTGGCTCTTGGGAAAAACACTTGGAGACAAGAAAGGCTGAGGTAGAGGAATATATTCACAAAGAAGTACCGATGCAGCGCTTCGGTTCACCTGATGAAATTGCTGATTCGGTAGTTTTTTTATGCTCTCCCAGAGCATCCTTTATTACAGGAGCTTGCCTTGTTGTTGATGGTGGACAAAATCGATCGCAATGAGTTTACCGGATCTATTCACTTTAAAGAACAGACGCGCTCTGGTTACGGGCGGCTGTGGATTGCTGGGACGACAACATGCTGAAGCAATCGCAAAAGCAGGCGGCATACCTGTGCTTGCCGATATTCCGGCAGCGCGCCCTATGGAAACAGCCAAAGAACTCAGCGACCTTTGGCAATCACGGGTTATTGGATGTGAAGTCGATATTACTTCAGAAGCTGACATCAGAAAAACTCAGGACAATCTCTTAGGGCAAAATCTTGAAATAGATATTCTGATAAATAATGCATCCAATAATCCCAAAGTCGAAAATGGGTCTTCCGTTCAGTTTTCTAGAGTCGAAAACTTCCCTCTAGAAACTTGGAATAACGATATAAGAGTAGGGCTTACTGGAGCATTTTTATGCAGCAAGGTCTTCGGCCCCGAAATGGCTAAACGTGGTAGAGGTATCATCATTAACATTGCATCAGATCTTGCCCTGATTTCTCCTGACCAGAGGCTATACAGGGTTGATGGTATGGAGGACGCTCAACAGCCAGTGAAACCCGTAACCTACTCTGTTATCAAATCCGGGCTTATCGGTCTTACTCGGTACCTTGCCACTTACTGGGCTCATCAAGGTGTACGTGTGAATGCAATCTCCCCCGGAGGAGTCTATACATCGCAGCCTGATGAGTTTGTTCATCGTCTATCCAAGCTTATACCAATGGGTCGCATGGCAAGAATGGATGAGTATCAAGGAGCCATCCTTTTTCTCTGCTCCGATGCATCCTCTTATATGAATGGTGCCAATCTAGTAATTGATGGGGGGAGGACAACCTGGTGAACCTTTCCGTAGCCAATCTATTTTCATTGGAGGGTAAAACAGTTGTCCTAACCGGAGCTTCAGGATACTTGGGCAGAACCTTCAGTCGCGCTATTCTTGAAAATGGTGGCCGATTAATTGCTCTTGGTCGCAGTGATCGACTTATCTCGGAAACCGAGCGACTTGCTGAACAATATGGATCTGACAGGATTACTGCATATCAAATCGACATGTATGATCTCGATATGTTGACAAGATTATTGGATAAGATCGCAACGCAGGAAAATTGCATCGACGGACTGGTAAATAATGCCCATGAACTGGGATTCAATACAGGATTCAACACGCCCTCTGGGTCGCTTGAGAATGCGAGCTTCGATCAATGGAACAGGCACTTCCTTAGCGGTCTTTATTGGCCATCTCTGACCGTTCAGAAGCTTGGCTCTAAAATGAAGGATGCTGGCAAGGGGGCCATTGTTAATATTTCCACTATGTATGCTCTGGTGGCTCCGAGTCCGGCACTCTATGAAGGCACGGAGTCGCTCAACCCCCCTGGGTACTCGGCAACAAAAGCAGGTTTGCTATCATTCACGAGATATATTGCTTCATTTTGGGGGCAGTATGGAGTCAGAGCTAACGCAATTCTTCCTGGTCCATTCTCTAATGTGGAGGATCAAGGTGAAAACAGCGTTTCTAAAGAAGATCCATTTATCGATCGTCTCAAGGCCCGAACTTGCCTAAGACGAATTGGCCACCCGAGCGAGCTGGTAGGAGCTATGATATACCTAATCTCCGATGCCTCTACTTATATGACAGGGCAGGGATTAGTAGTTGATGGAGGTTGGACTGTAAACTAAAGTAATAAAAACCATATGAAAAATCACTTTGTGAGCATAATTACCCCTTGCTTTAATGAAGAAGGCAATATCAAAGAATTATATGAACGAGTTAGAAGTGTTATGGCGACAATGCCAGAATATAGATATGAGCATATTTACATTGATAATGCCTCAACTGATAATACACAGAAAATACTTAGATCAATCGCTGCTGAAGACAAAAGAGTAAAGGTAATTATCAACACAAGAAACTTTGGACATATTCGTTCCCCTCATCACGCTTTCATGCAAGCCAATGGAGAAGCAGTCATTTCTATGGCATCAGATCTTCAAGATCCTCCTGAAATGATTAAGGATTATCTGAAAAAATGGGAAGAGGGTTTTAAAATCGTATTAGGTCAAAAAGTTGGAAGTGAAGAAAATATTATTATTTATAATCTACGGAAATTTTATTATCGATTAGTTAGTAAATTTTCAGAAGTAGAATTAATAAAAAATGTTACTGGTGCTGGTTTATATGATCGAGAGGTAGTCGATTGCATAAAAAAAATCAATGATCCATACCCTTATGTTCGTGGATTATTGTCAGAGCTGGGATATTCAGTTTCGCGAATACCATTTCATCAACCCTCAAGAAAAAGCGGGATTACAAAACATAACTGGTACTCACTGTATGACACAGCGATGCTTGGATTTACTAATCATTCAAAGATTCCACTTCGCTTAGCAGCAATTTTAGGATTTGTAACAGCGCTTTTGAGCCTTTTTGTTGCAATGGGTTATCTAATCTATAAACTTTGTTTTTGGAAAAGCTTTCCTGTTGGTACCGCACCGTTAGTAATAGGGTTGTTCTTATTCTCATCAGTCCAATTATTTTTCATTGGAATCATAGGTGAGTATATTGGTGCTATTCATACTCAAACAATGAAACGTCCACTAGTTATTGAAAAAGAAAGGATTAATTTCAATTAAATAGAAAAAACATCTAAAGTGATGTAATTCAATCGATAAAATACAATCTCAAGTGAACAAAATCTATTATAAAAACAAAGTTGTATTGATAGTTGGTGGAGCTTCTGGAATCGGAGCTGGTATTGCTAAGACTCTCTCTGATTTTAAGGCAACTATAATTATAGCAGACAGGGACTACAAAAAAGCATCCTTGCTTGCATCAGAAATCGGCAAACAATCTACAGCAGAAGAAGTAGATGTTGCTAATCCGGAATCAGTTCGATGTCTATTTGAAAGGTGTACTGTAAGACACCTCAAAATTGATATGCTAATTAATTGTGCTGGGATAGTTGCGGTAGGAGATGCCACAGAATTTACAGATAAAGAATGGCAGCATGTTATGGCAATTAATTTAATGGGTACGATTTATACTTCCATGTCTGCATTCAGATTAATGCAAAACCATAATGCGGGTCAGATAGTTAACTTTTCTTCCGGTGCCGCTCTAACCTCTTCCCGCATAAATCTTCCATACGCTACAAGTAAGTGGGGAGTTATGGGCTTCACTTTAGGGCTGCGTAACGAAGGAATAGAAAAAAATATTAAAATATCGGTTATTTGCCCTGGATATATACATACTTCAATGAATAAATCTGCCAATCAAAACTTGCCATTTTACATAAAGCCAATATCAGTAGAATGTGCCGTGAAAATAATATTAAATGGAGTTGAAAAAAATAAAGCAGTTATTGTTTTTCCGCTCTATCAAAGGGTGATATGGTTTCTTGAGAGAACATCATTGACAATAAGCACATTTTTGCGCAATAGCGCACCGAGACCATAATTTTACCAACGCAAACACATTAAATAACAAATAAATAATAAAATGAAAGAATTTGAAGTGCTGTCACCTTATAGCAAGTTGCGAAATCCCAACAGAAAGCCATTGCATGAGCAGCTTCCCCTTAAAAGCCCATTTTTTCTTCACATAGAGACAACAGGAACGTGCAATTTCTCATGTAAAATGTGTGCACGTTCAGATGAGGACTACATGCAAAAAATCGGTGGTATGTCTTCTCTTTCACCTGAAGATGTAAGGAAAATATACGCCAGTATTCTTCAAATTGGGAAAATAAAAGTTCTCAGACTTTATGGAACTAATGAGCCCTTTCTAGATAAAAATATTTTTTCGCACATTAAATTAGCGAAAGAGATGAATGTGACTGATCGCATAGAAATTACATCAAATTGTTCTGCTATGACTTCTAAAATATCAGATCAAATCTTAGATTCTGGTTTAGATTATTTAAGAATATCAATTTATGGAGCCGGCGAAGCGGTTCACAAAGAAATTACAACAAGTAGTATACCAGCAGAAAAGATACTTAACAATATTAAGTATTTGAGAGAAAAAAGAGACTCACTTGGCCTTAAGCGTCCATTTATTTATGCAAAAGTTATCGATTTTGGAGATAAAGAAGATAATGATTTATTTTTAAGAAATTACACAGGGATTGCCGATGAGGTCTGCTTAGAGGAGGTTTTTAATTGGGGAAGAGAGGGGGATGTTCACTTGATAACTGATACACCTGTTCATTTATCAAAGGAAGTGTGCCCACTTCCGTTTATGGGGTTAATGATCCAGTCTAACGGAGATGTTGTTGCTTGTTGTGTAGACTGGGCTAAAGACACCCTCTTGGGGAACATACATCATGAATCTTTTGATAAAATATGGAATGGTGAAGCACTTAAAAAATTTAAGATGATGCATTTGGAAAGGAGGCGTGGAGAAAATAAAGCCTGTAAAGATTGTACTTACTTAAACCTCAATCCAGACAATCTGGATAATATTCCTAAAGAAGATTTTCATAAAATTATATAATAAATTAGTAATGGTTGACAATTTTGATCAAAGTAACTCGCTGACATTCCGACCGAACGGTTGGGTTACAAATATACTCCATCATCCGCTTCTTCTTGGTTTAGAAAAACTATTAATGATTCGCCAAAAAGCTGATTGGGTTCTGAATATATTGCCGTTATGGGTTAAAAGCCGTGATGGCATTTCAAGAAGAATAGATGCAATTGAATCTATTTTTGCTGCAGAAGAAATTTTGGGTAACCCGATTTACAAACAGATTGAATCATGGCTGCCTGAAATTCAGTCTTTCGTAGATGTTGGAGTAAATCGAGGCTACTTTATCCTGTATTTGAATGCTCTAACATCTAATTATAGAAAAAGACCACTCTTTGGAATCGGAGTTGACGCAAATCCTAGAATTTTGAAAATTGCTGAATCGAATCTTAAAGCTAACAAGATAAATTCTGTATTTATTAAGCATGGCGTTGTTGGTGTAAAAAATTCCACCAAATTTTTCTTAGAGAATTCTGATACTCTTTCTGGTATTTTTGAAGTTAATGTTCTTGGTAAGAAAAATAAAACCAAAACTATAAATGTTGATCCTATTAGTATAGAGAAAACATGGAAATCACTCTATGGTACTGCTGTATGCGATCTCTTGAAGATTGATGTAGAAGGTGCGGAAGGTTTGTTCATAGATTTTGAACAGCACTTTATAAAGTCAGTGAAATACATTGTAGTTGAATATCATGGAACTCCAACAACAACGCGAGAAATTATAGAAAATAAACTTTTAGATTTAGATTTTTCAATTATTGGTCATGAATCGAATCAGCAAGACATCGGGGTTATTTTTGCACAACATAACTGAAGCTGATAAAGCGCCTTTAAACTCTTTCATTGCAATCAAAAAGACCATGTAATATAAATGAATCTAGCATATTTGAAAGCAGCATAAAACTTGTGAAAAAAATACATTTACAGATATTTTCAGTAAAAACTAATCACTGGCCTCTATGGATCGGTTTGTTTTTTTTTCTTATAATTAGTTTCGCTTGGTTAGCACAACAGCCATCTAGAGAGGAAGCACTTGGTGCTACAGGCCGAATTTGGGATCTCTCAAGGGGATCAATAGGAGGTTGGACCCCAAATTTCTTGCTTGGGCATAGCCTAATGCCCCTACAGGTCTCTTTTTGGTCAACCCTCTTTTCATACATATCAATAAATATTCTGAGTCCTTTAATTGGAGTTTTGGCTTCTTTTAAGTTTGTAGCACTTTTATATATAGCTCTCAGCTCTTGGACAATGTGGATGCTGCTTCAGCGGCTTAAGGTGGGTGATTCAATGGCTATGCTAGGGGCGTTTGTGTACGTCATACTTCCTTCGATTAATGTGGCTATTGGGATTTACGAGCACTGCAGTGTTGGGCTTT
>Ga0164296_1005552_pt1 | contig 10989 bp, 8 predicted proteins | sample GEODES057metaG_FD_113533 | JGI IMG/M metagenome (GOLD analysis project Ga0164296, IMG submission 113533) | Dystrophic lake water microbial communities from Trout Bog Lake, Wisconsin, USA - GEODES057 metaG | ecosystem: Environmental > Aquatic > Freshwater > Lake | place: USA: Trout Bog Lake... | reverse complement strand
TTGTGGGCAAGACACCATTAATGGTAGAAAACGTTGCGACGTTTGTATAGGTTGCGGCTAAGGATGGCACTACAATTGTTGTATCTAGGGCATCAGGAATCTCCTCTAATGTACCTCCTACAGGGCTTGCACTATACGTACCACCAGGCGTATTTAAGAACAGAATGAGACCACCTGAGACTCCATCTACACCTGGAATACCCGTGGGACCAGTAGATCCTGTATTGCCGGTAATGCCGGTTGGACCAGTTCCTATCGGACCTGTCGGACCGGTTGATCCCGTATTGCCCGTTGGTCCCGTCGTACCTGTTGGTCCAGTAGGTCCGGTGGATCCAGTATTGCCTGTAGAGCCTGAACTACCCGTGGATCCTGTATTACCTGTAAATCCTGTAGGTCCAGTTGAACCAGTATTTCCTGTAGAGCCGGTATTTCCTGTGGAACCAGATGCGCCCGTAATGCCCGTTGGTCCGGTACTACCAGTGTTACCAGTGGAGCCCGTACTGCCCGTTCTACCTGTAGGTCCTGTAGAACCTGTATTACCGGTGGGTCCGGTTGAGCCTGTGCTGCCAGTAGGTCCAGTACTACCAGTATTACCGGTTGGTCCTGTAGAGCCGCTGCTGCCGGTGGGTCCTGTAGAACCGGTGTTGCCGGTAGGTCCAGTAGAGCCTGAGATGCCCGTTGATCCTGTAGAGCCGGTATTACCCGTCGGACCGGTGACACCCGTTGGACCCGTTCCACCCCGTTCACCTGTAGGATAAAACTGCACGTTTGTAATAGTTATACTATTGGTGGGAGCGTCCATATCAATTTCCGCATTACAAACACCTTGAGTAATAGGATAAGTTACCAACAGTATACCATTTTTGTACGCATTGACATTTGTGCCATCCGTATAAATAGATAAGATATCGTTGGCAGCAAAGGTTCCTGTATAAATAATGCCAACAACAGTTACTGAAAATGTTAATTGATTGTAATTTTTCAAATCAAAATAATACAAATTTCCAGATGAATTAAGTCGCGCCTGTATTTCAGCAAGACTATCTACAAGTGCCGGTACTTGAAGCTGTAAATAAGCACCCTGTGTTACTGAATCGTATGACTGTAAAGATGTTACATTTGCAAATACTGTTCCGCCGACTATTGTAATAGTTGTCGGTGTAACTACCTTAATGTTCGCCGAACTGGGAACCCATGTTGTGAAGGTAGGACCCTGGGCGCCCGTATAACCTGTAGCACCCGTCGGTCCAGTATTACCACCAGGACCAAATATACCCTCATATCGCCAAAAGTTAAGGGTCACCGTCGCCCCCGCCGGTATAGAATTTTTGTAAAACGTTAAGATACCTGCGTCCTGATCCAAATTCCAAGGATACGTAGCGTCTGTCGGCTGAAGATTCGGAATGTTTAAAGAACCCGTTACGGTTACACGGACGTTATAACTTCCAACGGGATCGTAATTGTACGGAATCTCATTTGTCAGCAAATTATTTAATCCGTCACCGGTCTGATCTGCCTTCAACGACCAATAACCTATACCATCATTTAAATTCGTACTACTCAGAACCGCCGCCGTATAAAAAACAACCCATGGATACTGGGAATTCCATTGCTTGCTCGTAGCATACGAATTTGGATAAGAGTTATCCGATGAATCCAGTGTCAACGGTGCGCCCGCACTACCAGGTGCCACAGGAGGTATCGGCTGTTGATACACCTGCAAGGTAGTAACATAAGGTCGGGCATCCACTGGAGCTTCTGCTGTAAAAGGTTGTGTTGGTCGCGCGTCTGGCGCACCAAGGTACTTCTTATACAGAAGACTGTTTAAGAAGGACTGACTTGGAAAAGAAGACATCTTATTTTACAAGTTGGTTTTTAAAAAACTAGAATTACGGGAATGACGCTGTTACATACGAAAAATCCGCATCATCTGTCATCGGCAATCCGATTCTACAATAGAGGTATAGGGTGTTTGATATAACTACTGGTGCAGGGACTGCCGCTTGAATCAAGAAATTGTTGCCGCTCACCGAAGTTGCTACAAATCCGCCGCGAACATATGCCGAAGTAGGATAGTTGCTCGTCAGCAACTGGTAATAATTCGTTGTGCCAACTACCTTCGTAGGGTCATTGGCGTTCGCATTCAACCAAATAGTTGTCTTTGTTGCCGTATCAAATGCGTATAAACCGGTGCCTCCATCAATAGACGGATAGATGTTCGCCGTATCCTCCAAACGGTAAAGAATGTAGAGAGGATTTCCTGCCGCCGTTACTGCGCACGCCGGATTTGCCACTTGTTGTACAATATTTCGCACATTATTCAATGTAAATGTCACAGTGGCAGGGAATGTTCCCGCTCCTAGTTTCCAGACAAAAGTAGTAAAACGGTAGCCGGTGCCTGAAATAGTCGTGTAATTCACGAGGCTTGTCGGCGATACATTAGAATTAATTAAAAAATTATTATAGTTTTTGTAACCGATTGTGCGACCATTTGACGTAGTATTTGGTGTAATAAACACGCCGTCTGCCACTTGTAATTCTGTCGTTGCATCGTAACTACCCGTATTATAGGTGCCAGAATCGGTCAAAGACCACGTTTGATTATATAAAACTGATGCGTAGATATTAGTCGGTGTTGCGCCAACTGTCGTAGGTGTTGTAAATGAGTAACCTGGTAAATATGTCGGCGTATTTGACATTGTAGCATTAAAATTGCTTGTATTAGTGAGCGCGCTGCCCGCAGACCAGCAGCGTGCACCGGCTACAGTTCCACTCGTATTCAGCGTAGGAACAGAGGCAGGTATAGTGGGTGAGGGTGCAGCGACTAACGAATACGACGGACCATCCGCAATCACCGCAATTGTTGATGTAACAGGGGCAGAATTGGTATAAGGATTATATGCGACGGCGGTCAACGTTGTACTAATTGCGTAAATAGCATCTGTTGTTATATTTACGGAGGCGAGGGACGTATTGGAAAAGGTGAGCGGTCCCGTAATCTGCGATGCTGGCGATGGCAACGTCGTATTACTAGTATAACTATTACTTCCAATTGTCAGTGTATATGTTACAAGCGGATTGCTATAGAAATAGTTTCCTAGATTGGAAGCGGTTGCATTAATTGTTGCAGTCGCCACTCCATAAATAATATAAATGCCTGATATACGTGTATTTGAATTCGTTAATGTATACGATAAAGCGGTCACTGCCGGTGTGTTTGTCAAATTATCATAATAATACTGATACGAATTAGACGTAATCACGCCGCTCGGAGCACTTCCATCCAGTTGCTTTTCCACAACCGTCATCTGATTTACATTTGGGCTATAACCTACAGTTCCTATTACATTGGAATTAATTGTAAGAGTATTTAATGATTTGAGATAGAATCCTTGGTCGTACGTAGGGCTTCCATAATATGTATCAGTTGTTCCTGATGCAAGAACGAGTCCATTTGTAGTTTGCGGGGTCGCCGGTGCCGCCTGCGAAAATCCGCCAAATGCGACAAGTGGTCCGTTTGATGTTGCAGCCGCGCTGGTCAGCAAAAAGGTTGATAAATACATAATATTTGCTGCCGCCGTTCCACGATTCAGTGTCGTATGAACCGGCGTGGCATATGTATCGCTCGTGATCGTATTAGATGTTGTTAGCACATTTGTGATCGTTGCATTATCACTACACCGTTTTACTGTTCCATTATTGTAATAGATCGCTCCGCTAAACGTTAACCCTGATGGTGTAGCAATCTGTGATAAATATGTTGTTGTGCCAACCGTGGACGCCTGCTGACCATAGGCAGAATTTGCCGTATTAGATGCCGTTACAAATACCTCCGTTCGTGTATCAGGATATAGATTATTTGGATACGTGTATGAAAGATTGAGTCCGTTCTGTACCCAATTATTATAGTATGGCGTATTTGGATAGGGCAGCACGGCGCTTAGAGTTTGTACGGTACCCGATGTAAATGTTGTACTTCCAACAAAACGATAGAGAGTGGAGATGGACGAAAAAGCGAGCGCATAGACCGCAATTGTTGCCGACGTAGTCGGATTGAGTACATCTACGAATTGCGGTGCAGTGTAACTGACCGATAAACTGGTCACATTTGAACCAGTAACTGTAAAGTTTTGCGGGTAAGACGGTGTGCCTGATACACTAAATCCCGTAATTGCAACTGTAGAAGAACTAATAGATTGATTTCGGTTCTGGTAATACATCTTAATTCCGCCAGTTGCGGGTGCATTAAAATTGGAAAATGTAGGATTGTAATAATAAATGGAATATACATTACCGAGTGTTGGAAAATTCACGTATCCGTATGTATTCGCAAGTGCTACCTGATTCGTAAGAATAATACCGTTTACGTGTATCGTACTACAATAGCCATTAACTGCGTCCAAATAATTCGGCGGACCCGTACCGCCTCCATTCACAACAAAGGTGGATACTTGCGGTGTGGATACAATAGCAGTATACGACGAAACAAATGGCAAATATCCAGTCTGAACGCCAACATTTATTGTTGAGGGATATGTCCAAGGAATAAAGATTTTTGTAGATTCCGAGGTCGGTGTGCCAATCACTGGTGCCGGCGTAGGATCTATTATGTATCGCTGATACCAAATATCCATACCGCCAGGACCTGTAGCACCTGTATTTGTAGCAGTACCTGGTATTCCTTGAGGACCCGTTGGACCCGTTGCACCTGTATTTGTAGCCTCACCTGGTAATCCCTGCGCACCTGTTGGACCCGTTGAACCTGTTGCACCTGTATTTGTAGCCGTACCTGGTACTCCCTGCGGACCTGTTTGACCCAAACCACCGGCACCTGTCGCTCCCTGCCGACCCGTTGGTCCAGTACAACCTTTTTCACCTAAATCACCCTGTGGACCCTGAGGACCTACTTGTCCCGTTGGACCTGTTGTTCCCGTATTTCCCGTCGGTCCCGTTGGACCCGTACCAATAGGACCCGTTGGTCCAGTGGTACCCTTCGGTCCGGTCTGCCCAGTAGTACCGGTTGTTCCCGTTGGACCCGTTCCTATCGGACCCGTTGGACCCGTAGTGCCTGTATTTCCAGTTGAACCTGTATTACCAGTCGTACCCGTATAGCCGGTATATCCAGTAAAACCGGTATCTCCTGCTAAGCCCATAGGACCGGTCATACCCAGTGGTCCAGTATGACCGGTGTAACCAGTTGGTCCTAGATAACCGGTTGGTCCAGTATGACCCGTTTGACCAGTCGCGCCGGTATTTGTTGCCGACCCTGCGGGTCCAGTATGACCTGTATAACCTGTAAGACCCGTGGGACCTGTTTGACCAAGATAATACGGTAAATCGTTCCATAAAGTCACACCGTCACCTAATTTGACACTGAGTGTATCGGTCTCGTAGCCAAATTCGCCTTCTGCTAGTAAGGTATTGTCAGCCATCCATTGAGCCGCTGTACCACGTCTTAGCTGAAACTGGACGAACGGCATCCCCTAGTGTTCAATTCTATATAAATTATACGATATTTAATCCAACACGTCTCCGCAATCAAATCCATACTGAAACATTGTTATAAGCGCAGTTGTTCCACCACTAAACGGCACAACCGGACCCGTTGGACCGGTAGGACCATTGGCACCCATAGGTCCCGCAAGCCCTGTCGGACCTTGTGCACCTTCTGGACCTATACTTGTTAACATTTGTACATTAATTGTATATGTATCAGAGGGAAGAATAGTTCCATTTATATCTGTAATATTTCCAATTGTCATATAACCTGTTGTTGGATCATATGCAAATACAACGCCTTTGAAATTATTTGTAATTATTTCAGCACTGCTTACATATACCGGAACCCCATAAATATATGATAAATAAGTACCAAATTGAAACATCATTGTACCTGATTTTGCACAAATACCGGAAATCACTCCAATACTAGTGTACTTATTACCAGATTTTCCCATTGCGCCTATAGGACCGGTAAACCCCGCCACAACAGTAGTAGTGGACGGAATTGGCACCGGTGGTGCGATTGATAGCACTAATTGTATCTTTTTGGTTTGTGGTATGTACGGTATAGGATTTTCGTAAAAATCTAGGAAATTCTTGAGAAGTACGGTATTTGTACGGCTCATCCCTATCCGTGTCGGTTTAAAAAATCGTAACCGTGTAATCACTAAATGGCTTCCTTTGATACGCTTGCGGCTCTTCTACAAAAAGTCCAGACCTCACCGTGTCTAGAAATTGTATCCACTGACTCTTCGGCGGTAAAGGGGAAACTATGTCTTAATATGATTGTTAAGAATGAGAGCCGTATTATTCGTCGTCTAATGGAATCCGTTATTAGTATCATTGATTCTTACTGTATTTGTGATACCGGTAGTACCGATGATACAATTGAGATTATTCGCGATTACATGACAACCGCAGGTAAGAGCGGTGAAGTGTATAGTGAGCCCTTTAAGAACTTCGGCTATAACCGTACGCACGCACTTGAACGGGCGGCTAAATGGGCAGATCACGCTCTGCTTCTTGACGCTGATATGAAACTCGCTATTTCACCAGAGTTTTCGGCTGTAAATCTGACTGCTGACGTCTATACTATTCTCCAACGTAACGGCGGTCTAGAATACTTCAATACCCGTATTGTGCGTACTGGTGTAGGTATTAAGTGCGTCGGACCGACCCACGAATACTACGACGTCCCAGGCGGCAAGGTAACCGAGCAAATGCGGTCTTTAGTGATTGAGGATATTGGTGATGGCGGCGCCAAGTCCGATAAGTTTGAGCGTGATGTCCGCCTTCTCCGTCAGGGTCTGGAGGACGAGCCAGGCAACGTCCGTTATATGTTCTATCTCGCCAATAGTTACCGTGACCTCAGCCGCCATGCCGAAGCTGCAGAGTGGTATAAGAAACGGTTTGAAGCCGGCGGCTGGATTGAAGAGGTGTTCTACGCCGCCTTTGAACTCGGTAATATGTATAAGATTCTTGACGATGTTCCGAAGGCGATTTATTGGTGGATGGAAGCGTACAATCATCATCCTAAACGTGCAGAATCTCTCTATGAAATTGTCAAACACTACCGTATTGTAGGTAAGCAGCGCATTGGACAAATGTTTTGCGATATTGCTCGTGCTATTCCTTATCCTAAAGATGATGTTCTCTTCATCAAATCTGATATCTATAATTTTTTGCTGGATTACGAACATAGTATTTTGGCGTATTACAGCGGAGCAAAGATTGATCACTACCGCTATCTCAAGTTGGTCGGCTCCGACTACAACAAAATCAACGTGCTCTCCAATTATGTGTTCTACGTCAAAAAACTGACAAAGATGGCGGGCGTTCAGGTCTACGATTTCTGCGACATGGTTGAGAAAGTGATTGATGGATGGCAGGATTCTTATATCAGTAGCAGCCCCTGTATCATCCCTTGGAAGGACGGTGGCTATCTCCTCAACGTCCGCTACGTCAATTACCGTATTCTCGGACACGGTGGCTACGATTTCAAGAATACGATGGGTAAGATTACGACGCTTAATAAGACGTATATTCTCGGACCCGATATGTCACGGCTCTGCGATAACTGGATTGACCAGGTGGAGCGCCCTCATCTGCGCTACCAGGGCGTTGAGGATGTCAAGGTATTTGAACATAAGGGTGAACTACTCTTTCTCGGTACTGTAGAGGACCCTGATACCGGCGCTATTCGTGTAGGTCACGGCACCTATACGCTTGATAAGGATTGCCTTGTCTCGCTGCCGTTCCAGAGCCCGCTTGGACGTGGTTGCGAAAAGAACTGGTGCTACTTCCACGATGCTGCCGGTGATCTACAGGTGATATACGATTGGTCGCCCCTTACGGTCGGCAAGGTGGTCAATGGACAGCTGGAAATTCTAACAACGAATAAGTCGGTGCCGCCGTTTTTCCGCGATGTCCGTGGCTCGTCGCACGGATTCCGCGTCGGTGGTGAACTATGGTTCCTCTGCCACATCGCCAACTATACGACGCCGCGCACCTACTACCATCTGCTGGTGGTGTTGGACGGTGACACGCTGGCTATTAAGCGGCACTCAATCCTGTTTAAGTTTGCCGATGAGTCCATTGAGTACGCCCTCGGATTAATTGTAGAATCTGAGCGGATCTTGATTTCGTTTAGCCGCTACGACCGTACTTCGGCGGTCTTGACAATGCCGCGGTCACTGATGGAGAGCGAGCTGTTCCCTGCGACGGTGTAAAGCCGTGTGCGGGGTTGTTAATTAATGGTTACCTTTGTGACCGCCTTGTATCTACCGACTGGTTCTATTAACAAGCCAGTAGATACCTATTTTCGTTTGTTTGAACGGCTGGCGGGGACCGGTGTACCACTTATAGTTTATTTAGATGTACGGTTGTCTGCGCGGGGTGAAGAACTATGCCGGCGATTTCCCAATATTCTAAGATGCGTGCCGAGTGTTCTAGATCGGTCACTTATTTTGCGGGATGCCGTGTTGCCCTCTGTACGTAATTACGAGAAAGATACCGCCGATTATATGTGTATTCAATTGACAAAATTACGGCTGATGGCGACTGAGGCGGGTGTAACGGGCACCCTAGCATGGATTGATTTTGGCATTTACCATATGTTCAAGGATTGGGACCGATGCGACATCTTGTTACGAGCAGTGGCGGCGCATAATGATTGGGGAGATCGTATTCTTTCCCCAGGTTACAAAAACGTGTTTGTAAATCTATTTGAACATATTTGCTGGAAACATTGCGGTAGTCTACTTATAGGAACTGGTCCGATGTTCGTTCGCGCCTATAAACGTCAAACTGAACTCGTGTTGGAAACTATGCCACGACTAACGTGGGAAGTGAATTACTGGGCAATGATGGATGACCACTTTGAGATCTATACTGCGAACCATAATGACCATATTTTAGAGCGGCTGGTTGATATAAAGAAAATCCTCTAAATTGTAGCAATGACCGTTACCTTTGTAACAGCATTGTATCTACCCGCCGGTCCAATGTTCAAGTCGGTAAATACTTATTTTGCGAATTTTGAACGGTTGGCAGCAACCGGTATACCTTTAATTTTATATTTAGACGCGCGACTAACGGAACCAGGGAAGGAGCTATGTCGGCGATTTCCTAATATTCTCCGATGTGAATATGTGACTCTTGATACATCGTGGGTTCCGAATGGCGTATATTTACCTTCTGAACGACGCCCAGAAAAAGATACTATTGAGTATTTTTGCATTCAACTCTCAAAACTACGGTTATTGCGAGATTCTGTTGCGTATGCGACGACATCGCATCTTGCCTGGATAGATTTTGGCATTTACCATATTTTTAAGAATCCAGACATGATGACTCACTTATTGCGACATATTTCAGCGGCTGAATTTCCAACAAATAAGATATTGGCGCCTGGTTGTTGGGGGCTTCCCGCCGAATATGGAATGGAATGTTACGATATATGGCATTCTATTTGTTGGCGGTTTTGCGGAGGATTTTTATTAGGAGCAGTTGAGTTGTTTGCGGCGGCGGCGGCGAGGCAAAATTCGCTTGTCATTGGAAATATGCCTGGATTAGTATGGGAAGTGAACTACTGGGCGATGATGGAAGAGTATTTTATAAATTATCGTGCGGATCACGACGATTCTATTGTTGCCAACGTATGTCAGTTTATTGTTGGGTCCGAGCCTAAAAAAATTGAGGCTGCAGGTGGGATTTAAAGAATTCCGCCACCCCTTCCTACAATGCCCAAGCTTACCCACTATCAGGACATTGCCATTGAGCATGCGTCCCGTGTAGCTGCCTCCGTTCGTTCTAGTCTTCATATTGCATTTATCTACGGTAAAGGCGGTACCCTTCTTGCGATGGCGACCAATAAGGTTGGTAGTCGCTCCCAAGGTGCCGGCTACAGCAAATACACCATTCATGCCGAACGGGCGGCTCTCAAGGCGGTCGGTGACAACTCATTGTTGCGTGGAGCAGTTCTTGTTGTTGTCCGTGTAAATAAGTTGGGCGAGTTGGCGTGCTCTAAGCCGTGCCACGGATGTATGTGCCATCTCCAAAAGGCGATGGATGCTCACGGTCTTAGGCGTGTCTATTATTCCTGAACTTTGTAAAAAACGAACAAAAATGAAAATGGTTTGGTTTGCCAAATCTTTTTCATTCCCCTGGCTAGAATGTTTGCCCTACTTGTGTCTTGTCTTGCTGTCATTGCTACCGGTCACCGTTTCCGCTACTCGCGTACCCAGAATGTGAATGCGTCCAAGGCGCTTGTGGTTGTGCCTGCCGTTGGTGGCGCCCAAGCGTGCTCAGATAATGGTGCGCTTGCGAAGAACTTTGTTGTGTCTATTGATAATGATGCACCTGCGCAAGGCGAGAAGGTCACCACAACCTTTGACTTTGACCTAGATGCCCCTATTACGGGTGGCACAGCGTACTACTCGGCAACGTTGAATGGTCTCGGTCCATTCGCGTCCCAGGCACCCCTGTGCGACGAGACGGCGAAGACGAACGACCCCTGCCCTCTTGCCATCGGTCACCACCACGAAGTCTCTACCGCCGAGAGCACGGTAACGGGTAAGGTAGTGACGACGATTACGTGGAAGGACCCTGCTGGCACGCTGATTCTGTGCGCCCAGATTAGCACGAAGAGCTCTTGATTTAAAGCCTAGGGTGCAAATTATATTTATAAACATGTTTCTGCGTCTCCTAGCCATTGCCGCCGCCTTTTTTGCCGCCGATGCGCGTACGTGCTCTTCTGTGACGAATGCGTCGCCCAACAACTGCGTCAGCTTCCAGGTCTCCGCGGGCACCGGCTGCGCGTGGATGTGCAACTACTGTGCTAGCACGCTCGGTACTACTAACTACTACTTTACCGATGGTGTTTGCAAGTACGAGACGGGCGGCTGCGTTGGTTCGCCCCAGGTCGGCGTGCTCTACACCTGCTGTGCCAATTAAATGAGGACCCATAATATAGAATGTCCGGTGCTA
>Ga0164296_1005551_pt1 | contig 10990 bp, 9 predicted proteins | sample GEODES057metaG_FD_113533 | JGI IMG/M metagenome (GOLD analysis project Ga0164296, IMG submission 113533) | Dystrophic lake water microbial communities from Trout Bog Lake, Wisconsin, USA - GEODES057 metaG | ecosystem: Environmental > Aquatic > Freshwater > Lake | place: USA: Trout Bog Lake... | reverse complement strand
GGTCACCTGCGAAGACGTAGTCCGTCGAGATGGCGATGAGGTGAGCACCGGTCGCGTCAGCCGATGCGGACACGTTGGCGGTCGCCACCTCGTTCCCACGCCGGGCTCCTTCAGGGTCAGCCTCGGCTCGATCGACGGCCGTATAGGCAGCCAGGTGCACGATCACCTCGGGTGAGCAGCTCGCCACGAAGGATGACACTGCCTCTCGATCGGTGACGTCGAGCATGGAGCGGTCCGCAGCGATGACATCGAACTCGCCTGCGGAGACCGGCGCCCCGCCGAGGAGCGATGTGGATGCACCACCGGGAGGGATCACTCCCGAGAGCACGGTGCAGAGATCGTGGCCGACCTGTCCCCCTGCCCCCGTTATCAAGACCCGCATCTGGATCAGGAGCCCTCGTTGCCCCACGTGGACTCGACCACGGGTGCTCGATCGAGCAGTGGAGCCCACCAGGCTTGGTTGTCCCGGTACCACTCCACCGTCTCGCGCACCCCTTGGGTGAACTCGACGGTCGGCTCCCACCCAAGCTCGGTGCGGATCTTGGTGATGTCGAGGAGGTACCGACGATCGTGCCCAGGGCGATCGGGAACGATCGTCTTGAGCGACTGCGGCTTCCCCGTGGCCTCGAGGACCGCATCCGCGATCTCTTCGATCGACGCCTCGACGCCGGATCCCACGTGATAGGTCTCGCCGATACGACCACGAAGCAGCACGGCCTCCACCGCACGACAGTGGTCGTCGACATGGAGCCACTCTCGCCGGTTCTGGGTCGAGGCGTAGAGCGGCAGCGTCTGATCGGCGAGCGCTCGGGTGGCGAACAGCGGGATGACCTTCTCAGGAAACTGGTACGGCCCGTAGTTGTTGGCGCAGTTGGTGATCGTCACGGGCAGGTCATAGGTCTCGAAGTAAGCCCGAACGGCGTGATCGCTGCCCGCCTTCGACGCGTTGTAGGGCGTTCGAGGCCGATAGGGGCTCTCTTCAGTGAATGCCTCGGTGGCATCGAGATCGAGATCCCCATAGACCTCACACGTCGAGATGTGGTGGAACCGACCCACCCCGGATCGCCGAGCGGCCTCGAGCATGGTCTGGGTCCCGATCACGTTGGTGGAGAAGAACCGTCCCGGGTCCAGCACGGCGAGGGAGTTGTGCGACTCCGCAGCGAAGTTCACGATCGTGTCGATCCCGTACTCCCGCAGGGTCCGCTCCGCCAAGTCGAAGTCCCGAAGATCGCCCTCCACGAACACGATGTCATCGATGACGCTCGCCAGACTCCCCATGGTCCCGGCATAGGTCAGCGCGTCGTAGGCGATCAGCTGATCGTCAGGATGCTCTGCCCGCCAATACCGAAGAAAGGCCGACCCGATGAATCCGGCTCCGCCGGTGACGAGGATGCGCACGTGAGGAGATTACACAGGGGGCGCGAGCGAGGGGCGTAGATGCACAACGTCACCGGCGGCGATCGGTCTCGTCTCCCCGTCGACCATCACGAGAAGGTGGCCGAGCCGATTGATCCCGACCGCTCGCCCTTCGATCATGCCGCTGCTGAGCTCGACTCGTACTTCTTGGCCGATCGTGACCGTCCGCAGCTCGAGCTCACTCGCCAGCTCGGCGCGCCCCACAGGAGAGGCAAGGAGCCGGCGCCGGGCCTCGAGCTCGAACAGGAGCGCGTCGAGCAGCTCGTCACGACCCGGTCCGACCCCGGTCGCCGCCTCGACCGAGGTCCCCCCGACGTCAGGTGGCCCTGGCCACGTGAGGTTGATGCCGATCCCGACCACGATCGCCGTCGTGCCGGGCGCTCCGTCCCAGGCGCGCGCATCGGCCTCTGCGAGCACTCCGGCGACCTTCGATCCATCGAAGAGCAGGTCGTTGGGCCACTTGACGTCGGGTCCACGCCCGCTCAGCGAGGCGATCGCAGCCACGGCCGCCAACGCAACGGCCGCCGTGGCGAGGTGCAGCTCATCGGCGGGGAGTGGCTCTCGCAGGAGGACCGACGTGAGGAGGCAGGACGCAGGAGGCGCCTCCCAACGCCGATCCAATCGTCCACGCCCGGCCGTCTGGAAGTCCGCCACTGCGACCAGTCCTGCCGGGGCTCCCGCGCGGCTGCGCTCCATCAGATAGGTGTTGGTCGAGTCGATGGACTCGAATCGTTCGACCGTGAAGCCATGCTCAGTCATGGCGCACACCCTAGGGTCCGTGAAAGTATCGGAGTCTGCGAAGATCACCGTGTCGAGCCGAGAGGCTCGCCTGTCCCCCATCGAGAGGTCGAGAGTGCTGAAGAAGGTCCTGATCGCGAACCGTGGTGAGATCGCTGTGCGCGTCATTCGCACGTGTAAGGAGATGGGCATCGGCACCGTTGCCGTGTACTCGGAGCTCGACCGAGACGCGCTCCACGTCCGCCTCGCCGACGAGGCCTACGCCCTGGGTGGGCAGACGGCGGCAGAGAGCTACTTGAACACCGACGCCATCTTGGCGGCCATCGAGGAGTCCGGCGCCGATGCGGTGCACCCCGGCTACGGCTTCTTCTCGGAGAACACCGACTTCGCTCGAGCCATCACGGCCCGAGGGGTGACGTTCATCGGCCCGCCGCCCGAGGCCATCGAGGTCATGGGCGACAAGATCAGCTCACGCCTGGCAGCAGAGGCTGCGGGCGTCCAGGGGGTGCCCGGTCGCTCCCAGCCACTCGAATCATCAGACGAGGTGGTGGCGTTCGGCGAAGAGTTCGGCTGGCCAATCGCCATCAAGGCCGCCTATGGCGGTGGCGGTCGAGGCATGAAGGTCGTCCACGGCCCGGACGAAGCTGCCGAGGCGCTCGAGTCTGCCCAGCGTGAGGCGCTCTCCTACTTCGGACGTGATGAGTGCTACGTCGAGCGCTACTTGACCTGGCCCCGCCACATCGAGATGCAGATCCTCGCCGACACCCATGGCAACACGCTGTGGTTGGGCGAGCGCGACTGCTCCTGCCAACGCCGTCACCAGAAGCTCGTCGAGGAGAGCCCGGCGGCAGACTTCCCCGACGAGGTTCGCCAGGCCATGGGCGCGGCGGCCGTCAAGGTCTCCGAGGCCTGCGGCTACTACAACGCCGGGACCGTGGAGTTCCTCTACCAAGATGGAGAGTTCTTCTTCCTCGAGATGAACACGCGGCTCCAGGTCGAGCACCCTGTCACCGAGCTGGTCACCGGTCTCGATCTTGTGGCCTGGCAGCTCCGCATTGCTGCCGGCGAGGCGATCCCCTTCAGCCAGAGCGAGGTCCAGCGAAACGGTCACGCCATGGAGGTCCGCATCAACGCAGAGGACCCCAGCGGTGGCCGCTTCACGCCGTCGCCCGGCACGCTGACCCGATTCGCCCAGCCCTCGGGGCCCGGGGTTCGCCTCGACGCTGGCTATGAAGCGGGCGACACCGTCAGCCAGTACTACGACAACCTCATCGCCAAGCTGGTGGTCTGGGCCGAGGATCGCGAGGGTGCTCGTCGACGCATGCTCCGGGCGCTCGAAGAGACCATCATCGAGGGCGTGGCGACGACCATCCCGGCGGCCGAGATCATCTTGTCCCACGAGGACTTCGCCGATGCCACCCACTCGACCAAGTGGGTCGAGGACACGCTCGACCTGTCGGGCCTTCAGGTCAACGTCGTCGGCGGCAGCGACGAGGAGGAGGGCGCCAAGGTGCTCCGCTCCGTCACCGCCGAGGTCGGCGGGCGTCGCTACGACGTCAAGCTCTGGCTCCCGGAGTCCTCTGTCGGCACGGTGGTTGCAAGCGGCGGGGCCAAGACGCCGAAGCGCAAGGGTGGCGGTGGCTCCGTCGCAGGTGCCGCCTCCGGCTCGGTCACCGTCCAGATGCAGGGCACCATCGTCAAGGTCATGGTCGAGGTTGGCGATGAGGTCGAGGCCGGCCAGACCGTGTGCGTGCTCGAGGCGATGAAGATGGAGAACGCCGTGAACGCCCAGAAGGCTGGCACCGTGACCGAGGTCCGTGTCAGTCCGGGTGACGCCGTCTCGGGTGGCGACGTCGTCGTCGTCGTCGAGTAGCTCGATGAGCGACGCGCTGGCTTCGAGGGCGGCCCTCGCCGTCGAAGAGGCCTTGCCGGGCCTGATCGAGCTCTCTGAGCAGCTCCACGATGATCCGGAGCTCGGGTTCGAGGAGTTTCGGGCAGCGGAGCGCGTGGCCACGTATCTCGAGGCGGCGGGGTTCGAGGTCGAGCGCAACGCGTGCGACCTGCCCACTGCGGTGATCGGGACCTGCGGCCATGGTGATCTCACGATCGCCGTGATCGCCGAGTACGACGCACTTCCTGGTGTCGGCCATGCGTGCGGACACAATCTGATCGCCACGATCGCCCTCGGTGCAGCCGTCGGTCTCGCTGCCATCTGCGACGAGGCAAACCTGACGGTCAAGGTGCTCGGGACACCAGCCGAAGAGGGTGGGGGCGGCAAGGTCGTGATGCTTGAGCGAGGTGGGTTCGATGGAGTCCATGCAGCGCTCATGGCCCACCCGTGGTCATTCGACCGCCTCGAATCAGCGTGCCTGGCCGTGGACCACTTCGACGTTGCCTTCGAGGGGCGAACCGCCCATGCGTCTGCCGCTCCCTCGGAAGGGATCAACGCCGGCGATGCCATGGTGATCTCCCAGGTAGCACTCGGCCTCCTCCGCCAGCAGCTCCCCGAGGGCGACCAGCTCCACGGCATCGTCACTGAAGGCGGCCAGGCCGCCAACATCATCCCGGGGCACGTGACCGGACGCTTCATGTGCCGTTCGAGGACCATCGAGGGCCTCGGCGCCCTGGTCCCCCGAGTACGGGCGTGCTTCGAGGCCGGAGCGCTGGCCTCGGGCACCACCGTCGCCATCGAGTCACTGGCGCCGAACTACTCCCACCTTGAGCAAGACCCAGATCTGTTGGCGGCGTACCGTCGTCACGCCGAAGCTCGAGGACGTCGCTTCGAGCTCGACGACGAAGGAGCGCCGCTCCCGACGTACTCAACCGACATGGCCAACATCTCGCTGGCGATCCCCTCCATCCACCCACTCATCGGCTTGGAGACCAACGGCGCCGTCAACCACCAGCCTGAGTTCGCCGCTGCCTGCGTCGGCCCCTCCGCCAACCAGGCGCTCTTCGATGGAGCCGTTGCGCTCAGCCTGACCGGGCTCGATGCCGCCACGACGCCATCCCTGCGCCAACGCCTGCAAGCCGGCTAGGCCAGCACCACCCGCCACCCGTCGTCACCAAGGAGCTACCCCATGATCGTCGAGCACGCCGTCTTGAACGTCCGTCCAGGCCACGAGGACGACTTCATCGCCGCCATCAACGAGGCGCTGCCACTGATCAGCGCCACGGAGGGGTTCCGGAACATCACCGTGTCGCGAGGGATCGAGTCCCCGAGCCAGTTCATCTTGGACGTCGAGTGGGATTCGGTCGATGCCCACGTCGAGGGGTTCCGCGGATCAGACCGATTCGCCGAATGGAAGCGGCTCACCCACCACTTCTACGAGCCAGCTCCGATCGTCGAGCACTTCGCGCCGATCGCGCACGCTCACGGCTGATCGGCGCTCTCAGCCTCCAGGCTGATAGACCCCGTAGACGCCACGAAGGGTGTCGGCAACCTCGCCAAGGGTCGCCATCCGACGCAACGCCTCCTTCATCGGCACGAGCACGTTCTGGGTCCCGCGCGCTGCCGCCTCGACGTCGGCCAGTGCCGCGTCGACACCTGCCTGGTCCCTTGTCGCTCGGACGTCAGCAAGTCGAGCCACCTGGTCCCGCTGGAGCTGGGGGTCGATGGGGAAGACGTCGGTGGGCTCGTTCACCTCGTCGATGAACTTGTTCACGCCGACCACGATCTTCCTGCCCGAGTCGATGTCCTTGGCATAGGCGTATGCCGCCGACTCGATCTCCTCCTGCATGAAGCGAGCCTCGATCGCCGCCACGGCGCCGCCCTCGGCATCGATCTGCTCGATGTAGGCAAGCGCCGCAGCCTCGATCTCGTCGGTCAGCGCCTCGACGAAGTACGAGCCTGCGAGCGGGTCGACGGTGTCGGCGATGCCCGACTCGTAGCCCACGATCTGCTGGGTCCGAAGCGCGATCTTGGCTGCCTTGGTGGTGGGCAGGCCCAGTGCCTCGTCATAGCCGTTGGTGTGAAGGCTCTGGGTCCCGCCCAGCGCTGCAGCCATCGCCTGAATCGTCACCCGAACGATGTTGTTCTCTGGCTGCTGGGCGGTGAGCGTCGAGCCACCGGTCTGTGTGTGGAAGCGGAGCACCTTGGACCGCTCGTCCTTGGCCCCGAAGCGCTCGGTCATGATCTTGGCCCACATCCGCCTGGCGGCCCGGAACTTGGCCACCTCTTCGAAGAGGTTGTTGTGGCTGTTCCAGAAGAAGCTCAGCCGAGGTGCGAACGCGTCCACGTCGAGGCCCGCCGCCTGGGCAGCCTCGACGTAGGCGATGCCGTTGGCGATCGTGAAGGCGATCTCCTGGACGGCCGTGGAGCCAGCCTCACGGATGTGATAGCCCGAGATCGAGATGGTGTTCCAGCTCGGAAGGTTCTCTGCGCAGTAGGCGAAGGTGTCCACGATGAGGCGCATCGAGGGCCGAGGCGGGTAGATGTAGGTGCCGCGAGCGACGTACTCCTTCAAGATGTCGTTCTGGATGGTGCCGCGAATCTTCGTCTTGTCGGCGACACCCTGCTCCTCCGCGACGAGCTGGTACATGAGCAGCAGCGTCGATGCCGTGGCGTTGATCGTCATCGAGGTCGTGACGGTGTCGAGGGGAAGGTCCTTGAGCAAGAGGCGCATGTCGGCCAGCGAGTCGATGGCCACGCCAACCTTGCCGACCTCGCCCTCTGATCGCGGGTGGTCGGAGTCGTATCCCATCTGCGTCGGAAGGTCGAAGGCACAGCTCAGCCCAGTCTGGCCGGCATCGAGCAGGAACTTGAATCGCTCATTCGTCGACTCGGCGTTCCCGAAGCCTGCGTACTGGCGCATGGTCCAGAGACGCTGGCGGTACATGGCCTCATGGACCCCTCGGGTGTAGGGGAACGAGCCCGGGGTGCCGAGCTTCTCTGCGGGGTCGAATCCTGCGAGATCAGCCTCGGTGTAGAGCTGCTTGATCTCGATTCCAGAATCGGTCAGTCGAACGTCGTTGGCATCAGGCGTGGTCACAAGGCCAGACATTAGAGGGACCAGCCACCCCACGGCATCTTCTTGCCTTCTACGGCGTGCCAACATGGGCTGCACCACAACCAAGGAGGGGTCGTGAGGACTGAGATCTCACACATCGGGCTCTGTGTGAGCGACCTTGAGCGCTCGCTCACCTTCTACTGCGAGGGTCTCGGCTTCGTGGCCGCCGAGTCCCACCAGATCGGTGATGAGTTTGCCCCCCTCATGGAGCTCGAGCACGTTGCAGTTCGCTCGCAGTTCATCGCCCAGGGATCAGTGCGCATCGAGCTCCTCTGTTTCGAGCAGCCGATCGCCACCGTGGCAGAGCGACGCCCGCTCCCCCTGACTGGCCTGACCCACCTGTGCTTTCGCGTCACCGAGCTTGAGGCGGTCGTCGAACGGCTGGTGGCGCTCGGGGCCACTGTCGTGGAGGGGACTCGGACTCAGCTTCCGTTCGGCGAGGGAGAGCTCAACTTCGTCTATCTCACAGACCTCGACGGGACTCGCATCGAGTTGATGGACCTTGGCGGATGAAATCGGTCCTCTCGAGCGTCATGCTGGTGCTCGATCGATCCGGTCACGGCGGGATGCAGGGGGTCGTGAGCTCGCTCGCCGAGGGCATGGCGGCGCATGGCCTGACCGTCCACGTCGTCGCTGGGGGTACCGACCCGATGCCCGAGGCATTCAGCCGCGCGCTCGACGCACAGCCGACCCTGCACTTCCACTCGATCCCCGGGGCCCCGGGGGCCCGGGGGCGAGCGTCGTCGACGGTCGCTCTCGCATCGACGATCCGATCGATCAACCCAGATGTCCTGCACGGGCATGGGCTGAGAACCTCATGGCCCCTTGCGATCAGTGGGTTCCGTGATCCTCGACGCATCCTCGTGACGTGTCACGGCCTGCCGCCTGGCGATCTCGCGCGTTCTGCCCGATTGGTGCGGCCAACCGGAGTCCTGGTCGGTGCCGTCGGTCCAGGGCTTGAGCGTGCGCTGGCAGCGCAGAAGCTGAGGACGACGTTGCTGCCAAACGGGGTCAGTCCTGCTCCCGCTCCGGTCGACAAGGCACGCTTCATGGCTTCGGTCGGCCTCGATACCGACCGGCCTCTCGTGGTGTATCCGGCGCGCTTGAGCCCCCAGAAGGACCCGATGACGCTGCTCAAGGCGATCGAGCGGACCAGCGCATGTGTGGCATTCGTCGGTGATGGCCCCCTCAGGTCCGACCTCGAAGCTGCGATCACAAGCCGAGGGCTCGACCACCGAGCTCGCATCACCGGCTGGAGAGACGACGCGCGGGCCGTCCTCGGGTCTGCTGACCTGCTGGCCAGCAGCTCAACCTGGGAGGGTCAGCCGCTGATGATCCTCGAGGCCGCGGCGGCCGGGATCCCCGTCGTCGCCACACGGGCGCCCGGCGTGGGTGACTGGCTCCGCGCCGACCGGGACGCACTCCTCGTCGACGTTGGTGACGCCGAGTCGCTCGGTAGTGCCATCATGACCGCCCTGTCTGATCCCACCGTCCGATCCCAGCTGATCCGTGGTTCAAGGACGCTTGCAGAACGCCACAGCGCAGCGACGATGGTCGAGCAGCATCTCGAGCTCTACGAGACCCTGGCTCGACGGCGCTGACCCTGAGCACTCGGGCGGCACCTCAGGGCTCGCTGATGGTGACCGAGAGCATCCGGTGAACCACGGGATGCGCCCCCGAGAGGTTGCCCGTGGCGCTGCCACCGGCGTTGATCGCCTCGGCCACACTCAGGCCGCTCGTGATGCGGCCGAAGAGCGAGTACTTCGGCGGCAGCGCCTCGCCCGAGGCGCCCATGACGAAGAAGAACTGGCTCCCCCCTGAGTGAGCTGCGCCGGTGTTGGCCATGGCGACCGCGCCCAACGCGTATTGATGATTCTTGGACGATGCTTTGGCGGGGAACTCATCGGGAAGCGTGTAGCCGGGCCCGCCAAAGCCAGTGCCGGTGGGATCTCCGGTCTGATCAACGAATCCCGGGATGACTCGATGGAAGATCACGCAGTCGAAGTAGTGCTGGCGAGCCAAGAACACAAAACTGGCGACAGTCTTGGGCGCCGCTGCCGGAAGGAGCTTGATTACGATGGCACCGAGGTCCGTCACGATCGTGGCGCGGATCGTGGCTGTCGAGGCGACGGTCTCGCTCGGCGGCGTGAACCACTGGAGCACGTTGACTCGATTTCGTGGATCGGCCGGGCAGCCCGCAGTCACCGCAGCCTGATCCGCGACCTGCCAGGCGACGGTGGGGTTGGCGGGGAAGGTCGGCTTTGATGTCGCCGAGCTAGCCGTCAGGCCGGATTGGTCCTTGACCGACACGATGACGGTTGTCACCACGCCATTTGCGAGACCCATGATGGTGCACGAGTCGGTGGTCGTCCTACACGAGGCGCCTCCCGGCGACGCAATCGCTGTCGCCTGGAGGCCCGTCGGGGTCGTCACCCCCGGGAACGCCCAGGTCACGGTGATCTTGCCGTTTCCAGGAGCCGTTGCCACGATCTGCGGCGTCGGCACGCTTGCCGCAGCCGCCGGGGGTAGCCCTGAGAAGAGGGCTGCGGTCATCGAGAGGCCGCACACGGCAGCGATCCACCCGGCCCGAGTGCGCCTCAAGCCCTCCATCGCCGATGCGAGCATGGTCCTCCTTGCTCGGTTCGCACGCCGCGTCACGAACTGAGGCTACCGGCCTGCGCTTATCCCCTCAGCGCGCGTGAAGCGCGAACGATCGATTCCGAGGAACGTCTTGCGGTGTCGCACCCCGGCAGCGCTCAGCCGCCGCCGGTAGCGCTTCACCACCATGGTCCAAAGGCCCGACGACCGCCACCGTGCGCGGGATGGATCCATGGACACGTCCTCGAACCGCTGCGCGACGTCGTCCTCAAGCCGCCGTGGTCACCTCGCTCCCAGCTCTTGAACTCGGGTGTTTCCTCAGGGCGCGTCCCCCTTGGGCTGACGTTGCTGGTGAGCGGGACTCAGCCGACGGTGAGCAGTGCGTTGTTCGTCGACAGGGTCGCCGGCGACTGGTTCGCGGCAGGGTTCATGACCGTCAGCGCAACCGCCGAGCCGGACCGGGGGTTTGCCCCAGGACTGATGGTCACGTCGATGACAGCAGTCTGTGCGGCGACGTCCACCGACACCAGCGTCACAGAGAACCCCGGGGTCATCGTCAAGAACCTGGTGTTGCTCTGGAAGAACGAGCCTGAGACCGTCATCTCGAGCGGAGAGGTTCCTGGCGTGATCACTGACTGATCAGCACTCAGGAGATGGGGCGTCATCGTCACGCTCAGAAGGTCGCTGGAGGTGCCGACGCCTCCGTCGGGGTTGGTCACGACGAGCACGACGGGGTCACCGTTGCTGAAGCCAGCCGACGTACTGGGCGTCACCGTGATCCACGCGGTGCCGGCGGTGGCATCAACCGAGTTGGTGACGATCGAGATGCCCGGGGTCGTCGACGTGAACGTCGACCCCGAGACGAAGCCTGTTCCCGATACGAGAAGGTGAGCGGCCACGCCCGGTACGACGCCCAAGAACGAGGAACTGACGATAGTTGGCGGCGCCGAGACGGTGAGGAGCCCCGAGCTCGCCGCCTCCGTGACCGATCCACCGTCGGGATTTGTGATCGTCAGGTCGATCTGATCTCCAGGCTTCGATCCGGTGCTGTCCGCGGTGACGTCCACCGTCAGGGTCTGCGCGGTGTGATCGATGCTCGGGGTGCCAAGCGTGATGCCGGCTGCCGTAGTCGTCACGGTGGCGCCGGACTGGATGCCGCTCATCGAGAGGACCACCGAGTGGGCGGAGCCGTCGTTCGGGACCGTCGCCACCGAGGTGCTCGTGACGGC
>Ga0164296_1005550_pt1 | contig 10990 bp, 7 predicted proteins | sample GEODES057metaG_FD_113533 | JGI IMG/M metagenome (GOLD analysis project Ga0164296, IMG submission 113533) | Dystrophic lake water microbial communities from Trout Bog Lake, Wisconsin, USA - GEODES057 metaG | ecosystem: Environmental > Aquatic > Freshwater > Lake | place: USA: Trout Bog Lake... | reverse complement strand
TTTTGGATTGATAGCTTTCATTTTTGCCATGCTCTTGTATGCTTGAGCGTTTAACCAAAAGAAAGCAATTTTTAACAAAACAACCAAAGCAACGATAGACCATCCCCAATTTCCAATAAAGTTGTGTAGTTTGTCTACCAACCAATAAAGCGGTTTAGCCAAAATTGTGAGCCACCCATAATCTTTTACCAACTCTAAGCCCGGGTATAGGGCTTCCAGTGTTTTCTCTTCTTGAGGACCCACATACAAATGGGCAATGAGAGATTCCGATGATTTAGATGCGATCTTTCCCAATTGACCGATCATGCCTGCTGAATATAAATTGGTGTCTACTTTTCTAGCGAAGTATTCTCTAGAAAAGTTGTTAGGGAATATCCAAGCACTTACAAAATAGTGCTGAACCATCGCTACGTAACCTTCGTTAGATTGTTTCTCAAAAGTTAATTTGTCTTTTTCAATATCTTTAAAGTCAATTTTTTGATATTTTTTCGCTTCTGTAAATACTGCCGGACCAGTAAAGGTTGAGTAAAAAGAAGACTCTCCCTCAGGCTTGTTGCCGTCTCTTAATATTTGCACGTAAAGAAGTGGTGAAATTTCCTTATCACTTCTGTTAACGATGTCTTGCTTAACCGTTATGTCGTATGCGTTCCTATTAATTTCGTAACTCTTAACCAGCTGTACCCCGTTCATTTCAGGAGACTCAAAACGCAGAGTAAGTTTATTCTCGCCTTCTTTAAACGTTGTCGCTCCGCTGAATTTCATGAGCGTTTTGTGCGTTGGATATTCGGCACCACTCTCTTTAGAGATGAGCCCTGATTGAGCCTCGTAAATTCTCTGTGCTGAATCATCCAATAAAACCACGTTACTGCCAGGATGATTGATATCTTTGTGATCCAACAATTCTGCCTTTACAAGGCTCCCACCAACGGGGTCAAAAGTTAGTTTGAGTACATTGGTGGTTATTTCAACTTTTTCTCTTGAAACAGTTTTTTGCTCGTTGCTGTCAACACTAGTAAGTGCTTGCACACCTGAGGCAACCGTAGTTGCTTGAGGAATTTCTGAATTCGATGCGGGCGCGACTTGTACTTCAGCTTTTTCAGAGGAAGGAAAAAATAATGCTTTATGTCCGTTATAGACTTGCCATTTATCCCACAGCATCACCATACAAAAGCCAAAAATTACCCACAGCACGGATCGACGAATATCATTCATAGCAAATTAATTGTTTTTATTTAAGAATAGAAAAGGGGAGATAACGGGAACAGGATCATGTCCGCCAGCACAAAGCGGTTGGCACTTACATAATCTTTTTAACATCAGATATGTGCCTGCACAGGAACCATGACTTTGAATCGCTTCAATGGCATACGTTGAGCAGGTCGGTGTAAAACGACACTGCAATCCTATCACGGGACTTAGCAACATTTTATAGGCACGGATGAGTGCTATAAGTGTTTTAGAAATCACAACATAGCCCCGTCTTTGTAAAGACTTTGTAATTCACTAGCTACATCAAGTTTTAACTTAAGCGAAGAAGGACTTAAATAAGTTTTTCTGTCGAACGATTTATTCAATCTAACAACATGTACTTGTTTTGGAAACAGCGCGCCAACTGTCTTTGCTATCTCATAAACTTGGCGTCTTATCGCATTTCTTGTAACAGCTTTTTTAGCTAATCTCTTGGGCACAACTACTCCCACCTGTAAATAAACCGGTTTTTGTGCTTTATCGATTTTTTCTGGCGCATTCATCTTATACAAGGTAAAGTGCTCTGACCTAGATGTCACGCCTGTGCGCAAAACTTCCTGAAAAATTTCTTTATCAACAATATGCTCTATCATTGATTATTAGGGGAAGTTAATGTGATTTTCTCGATTAGATAGAGAAAATCACATTTGTCTGCTTCAAACGGCTAGGCGCTTGCGACCTTTAGCACGGCGCGCGTTGATAACAGCACGGCCACCGCGTGTTTTCATGCGAACTAAAAACCCGTGAGTACGTGCACGTTTGGTTTTTGATGGTTGGTATGTACGTTTCATAATCTTCTACTTTTATTCAGCTGAGCCCGCTATTATCGCAAATTTTGTTCATACTTGGAAGACCTTCTTCACTAATTCGTTTGATACGCGCGTTTAAGTATTGTTTTTTAGGTACTTTTTAGGGGGCTGTTATAATATACAGTCTAAGTTACGTTTTTCTTTTGCATTTAAGACGTCAATATTTTAGAAAACTGGCTTTTTTTTCTGTGGATAATTTTTTGATAAGATTGCTTTTTGGAGCTTAAAACTGCCATACTATCCACAATATTTAATATCCTACAGCCTTTCCTATTTTATTAACTTTTAACATGCAAGATCTCTGGCAAAACTGCGTCGAACAACTTGCACAAGAATTGCCAGAACAGCAATTTAACACTTGGATTAAGCCATTACAGGCAACTTTTTCTAGTGATTTCTCCAAGGTAACTGTCCTTGTAGGAAACCGTTTTAAACTAGATTGGATTCGAACCCAATATTCAAAAAAGTTAGCTTCAATCCTCTCCTCCCTCTACGGACAAACAATTGCGGTTGAATTAGCACTATCTCAAAAAGAGACTGTATCCAAGTCCCCTGTCAATGGTTTATCCACAGAAACTGAGTTCACTTATTCTGTTCCTACTTTAGTTGAAGAACAGGTAGAGGAGCCTTTTCGCAATAGGCTGAACCCATCATTGACTTTTGAGTCATTCGTAGAAGGATCTGCTAACAGGATGGCTCGTGCCGCGGCCATGCACGTTGCTTCTATTCCGGGCCATTTGTACAACCCCCTTTTTATATACGGCGGCGTGGGTTTAGGTAAAACTCACCTTGTGCATGCCGTTGGAAATCAATTATTAAAAGACAAACCGGATGCAAAGATTTTGTATATCCACGCAGAGCAATTTGTATCCGATGTTGTCAAAGCCTATCAACGTAAAACTTTTGATGAATTTAAGCTTAGGTACCACTCCTTAGACCTTCTTCTGATAGATGATGTCCAGTTTTTTGCTAACAAAGACCGAACGCAAGAGGAGTTTTTTAACGCTTTCGAGGCTCTTTTAGCTAAAAAGTCGCACATCGTCATGACAAGTGATACCTATCCTAAAGGATTGGCAGATATCCACGAAAGATTAGTGTCTAGGTTTGATTCTGGTCTAACAGTCGCTATAGAGCCGCCTGAATTAGAAATGAGAGTAGCTATATTGATGACAAAGTCTCGTCTTGAGGGCTCAGAAATGCCCGAAGAGGTTGCTTTCTTTGTCGCTAAAAATGTTCGTTCTAATGTCCGTGAATTGGAAGGGGCTTTAAGGAAAATATTGGCCTATTCTCGGTTCAATCAAAAGGAAATATCCATTCAACTCGCCAGGGATGCACTTAGAGATCTTCTATCGATACAAAATAGGCAAATTTCTGTTGAAAATATTCAAAAAACAGTCGCTGATTTTTATAAAATCAAAGTTGCAGACATGTATTCAAAAAAGCGACCAGTCTCAATTGCTAGACCCAGACAAATTGCAATGTACCTGGCAAAAGAATTAACGCAAAAAAGTTTACCTGAAATTGGAGAATTGTTTGGAGGGCGAGATCATACGACCGTCTTGCATGCTGTTAGAAAAATTTCTGGTGAACGATTGCAGCTTAATGAACTAAATCAACAACTCCATGTACTTGAACAAACACTGAAAGGGTAAACTTTGTTTTTTTTAACATTCCTCAAACTCTGTGGATTAAACTTGAATAACTGAGTAGTTATCCACAGAAAGATTCCTTTTCCGTAACTTGTTCATAAACGCGCCACATTCCAAACAGTATTTACAAACATGGTTTTAAAGTTCGTAACTTGTTGAAAACAAAAAGAAAAATAACCTTTTCAACAGAAAACTATGTACTCTATCTACTACTACTAATTTAATATATATAAATAAAGAGGTTTTAATGATTATCCTAAAAGCAACCCAGGAGACTTTAATCAATGCTATCCAATCGGTTTCTGGCATTGTTGAAAAACGTCATACCCAACCTATTCTTGCTAATCTTTTTATTAAGAAAGAAGGAAATAATATTGATCTCTTAGCAAGTGATATGGAAATACAAATCCAAGCTAAAACTCAATTTGATGGTGACAGTTCTTCTTTTTCTATTACTGTTGGTGCTCGAAAATTAATAGATATTTTGAGAGCCCTACCTTCAGATCAATTGGTTACCCTTGAATCGAACCAAAATAAAATAATATTAAAAGGTGGTAAAAGTAAATTCACGCTTCAAACAATGCCTTCCGAAGATTACCCTTTAATCAAAGAGTCATCTAATTTAGGTTCTGTTTTCAGTATTCCTCAAAAAACACTTAAGAAACTATTACAACAAGTTTCTTTTTCAATGGCTGTACATGACATTAGATATTATTTGAACGGTATTTTATTTGTCGCTGAAAATAATACGTTAAGTCTTGTCGCAACAGACGGCCATAGGCTAGCTTTTGCATCTTCTGTTTTAGACCATGAAGTACCTAAGCAAGAAGTTATTCTGCCTAGGAAGACCGTTATTGAGCTTCTCAGATTACTTAGTGACTCTGAGGGATCGATTGATATGCAATTTGCTTCCAACCAGGCTAAATTTACTTTTGGAAATTTAACTTTCATCACCAAACTTGTAGAAGGTAAATTCCCAGATTACAACCGAGTCATACCTAAGGGTAATAAAAATGAAATTATTCTTGGAAGGGAACCTTTGCTCCATTGCTTGCAAAGAACAGCAATCTTAACCAGTGATAAATTTAAAGGTGTTCGTTTAAACATTGAACCTGGTGTTTTAAGAGTAGCTTCGAGTAATTCTGAACAAGAGGAAGCTGTTGATGAATTGGATATCGATTATTCTGGAAATGCTATTGAGATTGGATTTAATGTTACATATCTCATAGATGTATTAAACAATATGAGTCAAGAAATGGTTCGCTTTGACTTACCAGATTCAAACAGTTCAGCACTTATTACGATGCCTGACTCTGATTCATTCAAGTATGTAGTTATGCCCATGAGAATTTAATTTTCATTTTTTTATAGCTTTTTAATTTAAATTCTTATATGTCTGAAAATATTGATACATCTGGTACACCTGCAATTGATGCTTATGGTGAAAATTCAATCCAGATTTTGGAAGGTCTAGAAGCCGTCAGAAAACGACCTGGTATGTACATTGGAGATACATCAGATGGCACTGGATTGCATCATCTTGTTTTTGAAGTTGTAGATAATTCAATTGATGAAGCTTTGGCAGGACATTGTGATGATATTGTTGTAACCATTCATTCTGATAACTCGATTAGTGTTGTTGATAACGGCCGGGGTATTCCAACCGGCGTCAAAATGGACGATAAACACGAGCCCAAAAGAAGCGCTGCTGAAATAGCCTTAACCGAGTTGCACGCGGGTGGTAAGTTCAATCAAAACTCTTATAAAGTATCAGGTGGTTTACATGGTGTTGGTGTATCTTGTGTAAATGCACTATCTAAGTGGTTGAGATTAACTGTTCGTAGAGAAGGAAAAGTTCATTCACTTGAATTTGCCAAAGGATTCGTTCAAAACCGTATATTAGAAAAAGTAAACGGTTTTGAAATATCTCCAATGAAAATTGTGGGGGATACAGAGAAAAAAGGAACGGAAGTTCATTTTTTACCAGATACAGATATATTCACGTCTAACCACGATTTTCATTATGAAATCTTAAGTAAACGCTTAAGAGAATTAAGCTTTCTTAACAACGGCGTACGTATACGTTTAATGGATGAGAGAACAGGCAAGTCTGATGACTTCTCTGGTGCTGGTGGTGTTAAAGGGTTTGTTGATTTTATTAACGTTGGTAAAAAAGTTTTACATCCCAATGTATTTCACTCCATGGGTGAAAGACCTTCCGAATCTTACGGAGGGATTCCCGGAACACAAATCGGCGTAGAAGTAGCGATGCAGTGGAATGATGGTTACAACGAAAGCGTTTTATGCTTCACCAATAATATCCCTCAACGCGATGGCGGTACTCATTTGACGGGATTACGCGCTGCTATGACCCGTGTTATCAATAAGTACATTGACGAAAACGAGTTTGCTAAAAAAGCCAAGGTTGAAGTCACAGGTGATGATATGCGTGAAGGGTTAACCTGCGTACTATCTGTAAAAGTCCCTGAACCAAAATTTAGTAGTCAAACCAAAGATAAATTGGTTTCCAGTGAAGTTCGCGCCCCTGTTGAAGATATTGTTGCTAAAGCACTTGGAGATTTTCTTCAAGAAAAGCCTAATGATGCAAAAATTATTTGCGGAAAAATTGTTGATGCAGCTCGCGCTCGAGAAGCCGCTCGAAAAGCGCGTGAGATGACCCGTCGCAAAGGTGTTTTGGATGGTATGGGTTTGCCCGGCAAGCTTGCAGATTGCCAAGAGAAAGATCCCTCACTTTGTGAAATCTATATCGTCGAGGGAGATTCTGCTGGTGGCTCTGCTAAACAGGGTAGGGATCGTAAATTTCAAGCTATTCTTCCGTTGCGTGGAAAAATCCTTAACGTTGAGAAAGCCAGATACGAAAAGCTTTTGACCAGCAATGAAATTTTGACTCTTATTACTGCCCTGGGAACAGGTATTGGGAAGGTCAGTGCAGAATCTGGTAAATCGGGGACTGATGACTTTAATGTCGATAAACTTCGTTACCACAGAATCATCATCATGACTGATGCTGATGTTGACGGTGCACACATTAGAACACTGCTCCTTACTTTCTTTTACCGACAAATGCCCGAGCTCGTTGAAAGAGGGCACATCTACATTGCTCAGCCTCCTTTGTATAAAGTTAAAGTCGGTAAGGAAGAGCAATATCTTAAAGATGCACCCGCGCTTGACTCCTTCTTATTGCGTGTAGCGATGAAAGATGCAGCGCTTCAAACTGGCGGCCCACAGTCGCAGACCTTAAAAGGCGAGACACTTGAAGAGTTAGCTCGCAAGCATCAAATAGCTGAAGCAGTTATCGCAAGACTCAGCGGTACCATGGATATGGAAGCATTGCGTGCGATGGCCGACGGCGTCTCGTTGAACTTAGATACACTTGACCAAGCACATGCTTGTGCCAACACGCTTCAAGCAAAATTACTTGAGCTCGGAAGTGGTTCAACAGTTACGGCAGAATTTGACGTTAGAACAGATAAGCCCATACTGCGCATCAGTCGCCATCACCACGGAAACGTCAAAAGCAGTATCATCACTCAAGACTTCGTTCACGGCGCAGACTATGCGGCCTTAGAAGAAGCCTCTCAAACCTTTAAGGGACTCATGGCCGAGGACGGTAAGGTTCAAAGAGGGGAGGGAGAGCGACTTAAGGAAGAATCCGTTAGTGACTTTAGACAAGCAATGCGCTGGCTTATCCAACAAGCCGAACACGCTACAGCGCGTCAACGCTATAAAGGACTGGGAGAGATGAATCCTGCTCAACTTTGGGAGACAACAATGGATCCCCAGGTGAGACGTTTACTGCGCGTGCAAATTGATGATGCGATCGAAGCAGACCGTGTCTTCACGATGCTCATGGGCGACGAGGTCGAGCCTCGTAGACTCTTTATTGAGAAAAATGCACTAAGAGCAGCGAACCTAGATGTCTGACCTTTTTTAGGTCCGACTATATCAATCGTCCCGCCCGATAGTCCTCAACAGCCTTAATTATTTGCTCCTTTGTGTTCATCACAAAGGGGCCGTACTGCACAATGCTTTCCTTGAGGGGTTTGCCTGCGATCAATATCAATTTAGCGCCTGTTGTGGTATTTATTTTTAAGTAATCGCTGTTATTGCTAAGAATTGCCATCTCTTCTTTTTGGACGCCTTGTTGTTCAGATCCTTCCCCCACTGTAATGCTACCTTCATAAACGTATACGAAAGCGTTGTGATTTTGAGGTATGACCTCTTCAAATGCACTGCTATTATTTTTTGGTAGGTGTATGTCTAAATAAAGAGGTTGCGTATCCTCCCTTTGTACCGCACCCGCTGTTTGATGTGAATGACCCGCAATGACTCTTACTTTTATATTGTTTTCTAAGTGAAACTCTGGGATGTCGTTGCTTTGGATATCTTTGTACCAAGGAGCGCACATTTTTTGTTTTGCTGGAAGATTAACCCATAACTGAAAACCACTCATGCGTCCGTTTTCTTGTTCGGGCATCTCACTGTGAATAACGCCCCTGCCTGCTGTCATCCATTGCACGCCCCCGTCTTCTAAAAGGCCTGAGTTACCAGCACTATCGTGGTGTCTCATTTTCCCCTTCAGCATATAGGTGACCGTTTCAAAACCTCTGTGGGGATGATCTGGAAATCCGCCTATGTAATCCGATGCCTCATCGCTACCAAATGCATCTAGCATTAAAAACGGATCTAGTCTTTGTTGGAGTTCTTGAGTGAGTAGGCGGGTTAATTTGACCCCGTCGCCATCACTAGTTTTTTGTCCGTGTATTATTTTTTCGACTGTTCTCATATATTTCGATTTGTATTTGTAATGTTGCTGTGCGACGCACTTGCCTTGTTGTGTAGACGAGAAGTAAAATAGTGGGTTATATAAAATATTTTAATCTTACTGCTTTTGATACTCTTTTGATTGCTAAATCCTTTGCAATTATCTTTGGCACACTGGTTTCTTGCTATTGACCTTTTATAGGCGCCTATTAAACAATGAAATATCCTCGTGAATTTGATGTCATCGTCGTTGGAGGGGGTCATGCGGGCACGGAGGCGGCGTTGGCGAGTGCGCGAATGGGTTGTTCAACCTTATTGCTTACGCACAATATAGAGACCCTGGGACAAATGAGCTGTAACCCCTCCATTGGGGGGATTGGAAAAGGGCATTTGGTTAAAGAAATTGATGCAATGGGTGGCGTCATGGCGCGGGCTACGGATAAAGCCGGAATTCAGTTCCGAATTTTGAATAAATCAAAAGGCCCTGCAGTTAGAGCAACAAGAGCGCAGGCTGATAGGATTTTGTACAAGGCAGCCGTTCGTTATGAGCTTGAAAACCAGCCCAACCTTGTACTCTTTCAACAAGCCGTTGATGACTTATGGATTGAGGGTAACAAGGTCGTGGGTGCGATCGTTCAGGCCGGTATTCACTTTCGCGCGCGAACCGTCGTGCTCACTGCGGGCACTTTTTTAAATGGCAGGATACATGTCGGGTTAGACAATTATTCCGGTGGTAGAGCAGGGGACCCACCCGCCATTCGTTTAAGCGATCGACTCAAAGAATTAAAGCTTCCCCAAGGACGCTTAAAAACCGGTACACCCCCACGTTTAGATGGCCGTACTATAGACTTCTCAGCCTGTTTGGAGCAGCCCGGAGACGGCATGCCCGGAGGCGGAGAGGGACCCATCCCTGTATTTAGTTACATGGGTAAGGTTCAAGACCACCCGGATCAAATGCCTTGTTGGATCACGCATACCAACGCTCAAACTCATGACATTATTCGGTCCGGATTTGATCGAAGCCCCATGTTCACCGGCAAAATTGAAGGGGTAGGGCCAAGGTACTGCCCAAGCGTGGAAGACAAGATCAATCGTTTTGCCGATAAAGAAAGTCATCAAATCTTTCTAGAGCCAGAGGGGCTCACGACCAACGAATACTATCCTAACGGGATCAGCACGAGCCTGCCTTTTGATGTTCAATACGACTTGGTGCGCTCTATGAAGGGGTTAGAGCAAGCGCATATCCTAAGACCTGGATATGCAATTGAATATGATTACTTTGATCCCAGAGAGCTCAAGCGCAGCTTTGAAACGCGGTCTATCCAGGGGCTTTTCTTTGCGGGGCAGATCAACGGGACGACGGGTTACGAAGAGGCAGCTGCGCAAGGTCTTTATGCAGGGATTAACGCAGCTCGTTATTGCAAAGGCTTGGAGGCCTGGACGCCGACTCGTGATCAGGCCTACATAGGCGTTCTTGTGGATGACTTGGTTACCAAGGGCGTCTCCGAGCCTTACCGAATGTTTACAAGCCGCGCAGAATACCGACTACAGCTGCGTGAGGACAATGCTGACCAACGATTAACACCCATCGCCCGGGAAATGGGTCTAGTTAGTCAATTGCAATGGGACCAATTCCATCAGAAACAAACAGCCATTTCTAACGAAATTGGTCGATTGAAATCGATTTGGGTCAATCCGCGGAATCTCCTAGAGGATGAGTCCATCAGGGTACTGGGTAAAAAGATTGAGCACGAGCACAACCTTGGCGATCTTCTTCGTCGCCCTGACATCACCTATGAAGGATTAATGAGTCTAGATTCTGGCGCCTTTAAATGTCCAATTATTGAGTCCCTAGACCATGTTTCACGTGAAACAATTGTTGAGCAAGTTGAGATCAGTGCCAAGTATTCTGGGTATATCGAAAAACAAAGGGAGGAAGTTGAGCGGGCGGCTCAGTTTGAGCGACTCGCACTTCCTGCGGATATGGATTATTTATCGATAGATGCCTTAAGCTACGAGGTGAGACAAAAACTCTCGCATCACCGGCCAGAAACGGTTGGTCATGCATCTCGGATTTCTGGCATTACGCCTGCGGCCATATCGCTGTTGTTAATTCATTTAAAGAGAATGAAGGCGAAAAGGGCTATTTCATCCGGTGCGGATGAAAAGAGCCTGGCACAACACCAGTAAACAACCGGGATCTAGTCCGTGACTGAAGAATCATCGGTATTTCGTGGCCCTCAGGGTCCTCTTGGTTTGCTTCATTCGCAAGATGTTGAGAGTCTTCGACCCGCTCTTCGGTCTGGGTTAAAAGAGCTGCGGCTTTCGATGAGTGATCAGCAAATTGAGCTCATTTTGCGCTACGTTGGTCTCCTGAACAAATGGGGGGGCGTTTATAACTTAACGGCCATTAAAGGCTCGGATCAGATTCTTGTCCAACACGTTTTGGATTGTCTGAGTATTGTTAATCCATTGAAGGACCGCATTGGATCAGCTGCG